>OZSS01001416.1_pt1 | contig 11139 bp, 11 predicted proteins | sample 1779911 | NCBI WGS metagenome assembly OZSS01 (sample SAMEA2603589, study PRJEB24840) | metagenome | biome: Water; feature: Photic zone; material: Seawater sample | place: Mediterranean Sea | collected 2013-11-12 | depth 10 m | reverse complement strand
CCCCCTCACGAGCTTCAATCGATACAGTAAAGGCAGTCTGATGACGTGATTCATTCCGCCGTTCCATCATTTCCAGCCCCAGCTGTTCGGTGTGCGCTCGAGTGAGAGCCAAACAGATAAGCCCACGGCCATATTTTGCCATGAAATTGACCGCGTCGGCATTTGCATGTTCTCCAATAATACACAAATCCCCTTCATTTTCACGGCTTTGGTCATCGACTAGAATGAACATCCTGCCTGCTCTTGCATCTGCAATCACTTCTTCAATCGGGGATAAGCCATGCTGAGTTTTTAGCATATTTATTTTATTTCTCCTGCAACCTGCATCAATCGTGAAACATAGCGTGCCAGCATATCAATTTCCAAATTCAAACAGCTACCTAGGGCAGAGTCGCCCAGATTTGTATTTTTCCAAGTATGTTCAATTATATTCACACAAAACATATTTTCACTAACCGAATTGACAGTCAAAGATACGCCATTTAAAGCAATCGAACCCTTTTCAGCAACAAAGCCTGCTAAAAGTGGCGGCAAAGAAATTTCCAGGCGGTGAGAGTCAGAAACTGCTATTATATTTTCAATCACTGCTACCCCGTCAACATGGCCAGAAACAATATGTCCACCCATTTCATCTCCCATCCTTAGGGAACGTTCAAGATTAACAGCAGTGCCTTCCTGCCATGTTTGAAGTGTGGTCTTTGACAATGTCTCCTCAGATACGTCAACTTGAAAACTGTCTGAGCTACGGTCGGTTACTGTCAAGCATACTCCAGAACAACAGATGGATGCGCCTAAATCAATTTCATCACAAGCCCAGGGTGCAGCGATACCAACGCGCCAATCACCTTTGCGCTCAATAGACATCACTGCTCCAATTGCTGTCACAATGCCTGTAAACATTGACTATATCTTTCCAATCATTTCTTTGCCTCTTCGCCAGATAGATAAACGGTCTCCAGCCAACTCAAATGACTGTGCTTTGGTATAATCAGAGTCACGCGGGAAAGCTAGAGCCGTTCGTGTATTTGCATCATATAGTAGTCCAGGAACACCAGTTTTAAGTTCTTTTTGTGCCGACAAATGGATAATTTGGTCAATCAGGCCAGCAGAATAAAAACTATGATTTAATTTTGTTCCAGCCTCTAATAATAAGCTGGATAATTCACGCTTTGCACACCATTGCAAAGCTGTTGACAAATCAAGCCCGTCTGCATTTTGGTCAAGCCTCACAACCTCGATACCGCATTTATCAAGCAATATCTGGTCCTGCGAATTTGCCGCCTGACTACAAAAGACAACTACAGGTCCTGCATCAACGGTTTGAGCAACCTTGCTGTTACTGCACAAGCGCAGATGACTATCAAAAATAATTCTGGTAGGCGAGCTTTCTCTCCACCCTGGCAGCCGGCATGTCAGTTCTGGGTTATCAATTAAAATCGTTTCTATTCCTGTTAAAACAGCATCCACACGTGACCTCAGATTATGCGCATAAACACGGGATACATCGTTTGTCAGCCAAGTCTGCCGTCCAATTTTAGCTGCAATAAAGCCATCAGCACTGGTGGCGATTTTGCTTGTTAGGTAGGGCCGGGAAAAACGACGCAAAGCTAGAAACCCAGCTAATCCGGCTGCCGCCTCTTCTTCGCATAAACCGTACTGCACTGAAACGCCGCCAGCAACGAGTTTGTCACGACCCTGCCCATTTACCCTTGAGTCAGGGTCATCAACTGCGTAGACAACTCGAAAAACACCAGATTGCACCAGTAAGTCGGCACAAGCTGGGCCTCGACCCTCTTGCGCACAAGGCTCAAGCGTCACATAGGCAGTACCACCTTTCAAGGCTGCGCTATTTCCAGATTGCTCAAGAGCTTTAAGGGCATCAGCCTCTGCATGGGGCCGCCCCCCCTTCTGGGTGTGTCCAACCGAGAGCAGAATATTGTTTGCTGAGACCAGAACGCAACCTACAGCCGGATTGGGCCAACTTTGCCCTTGAGCACGCCGCGCATAAGAACAAGCCAGTTGCATCCATCTTTGGTCTTCACGAGAAAATGATTGCTTTGACTTTCTTTTAATTGCGCAATTCATTCACAAAATCTTCAAAGTCGCCAGCATCTTCAAAATTTTTGTAAACTGAAGCGTAACGGATATAGCCGACTTTATCAATCCCCAAGAGCGCTTTCATAACCAGCGAGCCGATATAGTCAGACGACACATCGGCCTCACCAGTTGATTCAAGCTTTCTAACAATATCATTTATCGCTAGCACCACATCATTTTCATGAACAGAACGTTTTCGTAATGCAATATTGAAGGACCGTTCCAGCTTTTCCCTGTTAAAGGGCACTTTTCGGCCATCACGCTTCAGCACAGAAATCTCACGCAACTGAACTCGTTCAAAAGTGGTGAACCGGGCGCCACAGGAACCACATTGGCGTCTTCTGCGAATAGATGTACCATCTTCTGATGGGCGTGAATCTTTAACCTGTGTGTCTTCAGACCTGCACATGGGACAAAGCATTGTCTATCGCCTTCCACATTCATGATGTTTCAAAATCTGGTATGTGGAGGTGTCATAGCATACTATTGATAGATTGGGAATGCCCGGCACAATTCCCGAACCTTTCCCCGCACCTTAGCCTCAATATCAGAATTATCATTCCTGTTAGAAGCCAGGCCGTCAAGTACATCACCGATCAAATGCCCAACCTGATGGAATTCTTCAGTCCCAAAGCCTCTAGTGGTGCCTGCCGGCGTGCCTAGTCTGACACCTGACGTGACCATTGGTTTTTCCGGGTCAAACGGGACACCATTTTTATTACACGTGATGCCTGCATTTTCTAAAGATACTTCTGTAATGTCACCTGTCAGTCCCTTTGGCCGTAAATCGACCAGAACGAGATGCGTATCAGTTCCTTTTGCAACTAGAGCAAGCCCACGATCTAGCAGAACCTCACCCAGAACACGTGCATTATCCACCACAGTCTGAATATAAGTTTTAAACTCAGGCTTCAAAGCTTCACCGAATGCCACAGCCTTGCCGGCAATAGCATGCATGAGCGGCCCACCCTGCAAACCTGGAAAGACGGCAGAATTAATTTTTTTACCCAGCGCTTCATCATTTGACAGAATGATGCCACCGCGCGCCGCTCGCAGGGTTTTGTGTGTGGTTGAAGTGACAATATGTGCATGTGGGACAGGGCTGGGATGGACACCTGCTGCCACTAGTCCAGATATATGGGCCATATCCACCATTAGATAAGCCCCTACGGAATCAGCAACTTCGCGGAAAGCTTCAAAATCAAGTGTCCGTGGATAAGCTGATGCCCCCGCGACGATCATCTTTGGCTTATGCTCTTCAGCAAGTGCCCGCACCTCATCATAATCAATTGTCCCTGTTTCCTTTGAAACCCCATACTGAACAGCATTAAACCACTTGCCAGACAGATTTGGGCCGGCTCCGTGTGTCAAATGCCCTCCCGATGCCAGAGACATACCAAGCACTGTGTCACCTGGCTGAAGCAGAGCAAGAAATACTGCCTGGTTCGCCTGTGCGCCAGAGTGAGGCTGAACATTCACAAAATTACAATTAAACAGTTGCTTTGCTCGATCAATTGCCAGCGTTTCAACTACATCCACATATTCACACCCACCATAATATCGACGCCCTGAATAGCCTTCTGCATATTTATTTGTCAGAATTGACCCTTGCGCCTCAAGAACAGCGTTTGACACGATATTCTCTGATGCAATCATCTCAATTTGATCCTGCTGACGAAAAAGCTCATCTTGGAGGGCCGCAGCTATCTCTGGATCTGTTTGTGACAAACTACTGTTAAAAAAACTGTTCATTTCATTCATAATATTATCCTTCAAGATGAAACAGGTTGAGGAGAGATTAATTTATCAACACGACGCTGATGCCGGCCCCCTTCAAAATCTGTTGACAGAAACGTATCCACGCACTCCATCGCCGTTGCAACGCCTGTCACCCGCTCACCAAGCGCCAACACATTGGCATCATTGTGCTGACGGCATAACCTCGCAGACGTCACATCTGTAACTAAAGCTGCGCGAATGTGGGAAAAACGATTAGCAGCGATAGAAATTCCAATACCAGAGCCACAAATCAAAATACCTCTTGCTGTGGCGTTCTGCAGCATAACCTGCGCAAGGCTGGCAGCATAATCAGGATAATCAACTGATTCTGTTCCGTTGACACCCAAATCCCTAACCTCATATCCTTTTGGTCCCAAATGCTCAGCTATATGCGCCTTCAAAACAGTACCACCATGATCGCTAGCTAAATAAATGACATTCATAACCTGTTTCCAGTCCGTGCCAATTTAAAGTAGATGTCAGCTAATATTCAAACCTTCTGTTGACCTCGCATCTTCTGTAGAAGCCGTACTAGGTCTATATAGGATCAGATCTGTTCTTCGCATAGAGCTAACCTGCAAAATCACGAAAACTGAAGATACCAGAGGCTATGATAAAATAAACAATTATAAACAAAACCGCTGAAAGCCCTGTTGTGATGGCAAGTTTCAAAGCCATGCGCGGCTTTGCCGGAGCTGAAGTTGCGTGGCCCTCTCCCACCCGTTCAGGAGCTTTCGCGCCAAAAGGTAGGACCATAAATAACACCCACCACCACAGCAAGATATAAACAACAACGCCAGAAACAATATCCATGATTCCTATGCCTGCTGTAATTCAATAAGACTGCCTGTCAAATCTTTGGGATGGATAAACAGAACAGGCTTGCCATGCGCGCCAATCTCTGGGTCAGGGTTGCCCAAAATACGCGCACCAGTTGCCAAAAGCTGATCGCGTGAAGCTATAAGGTCAGGCACATCAAAACATATATGGTGCAGCCCCCCATCTGGATTTCGCTCCAAAAATTTTGCTATAGGTGATTTATCATCCAATGGTTCCAGCAACTCAACCTTACCATTAGACGCAGCGATAAACACAACTTTAACCCCATGTTTTGGCAACCTTTGAGGTGCAGAAACCACCGCACCAACGCGTTCCCGCCATTGTGCCGAAGCAACACCCAAATCATGAACGGCTATCGCAATATGGTTTATGCTCCCAATCATGCTGATACCCCTGTAATATCTGTTCGCATCACATGGACATGAACAGTTGGTCTTAATTTAAACTTGCCTTTAGCCATTTGCCTTACCGTTCTGCGCACCATCTCTTCAATTACTTCGTCATTATCTCCTGGGGCAGCCTGTTGACAGATTACATCCTCAATAGCAAGGCCTGCATCAGCAATAAAATCAGCAGACTGATGATCTGGACAGAGACCAGTCTGACTAACCTGCGGTGCCATTAATAGCTCCCCAACAGCCGACAAAACAACTGTTGCGGTAACAGTCCCATTCCAAAGCATCCGGCGGCGCGAGCGCAGATGATCTGACTGCAGGTCAACAACCTCTCCACCCTCAGGCGTTAACAAACCGACTGGTGCGTAACCGATAATATTTGCTGTGCCCGACTTCAACCGAATTGCTGCTCCATTATCTGGTATCAATGTCTGCTTAACCTGGCAGTTATTAGCAAGCTCTGCATGAGCCATAAGATGACGGGCTGTCCCATGAACAGGAATGGCAATTTGTGGCCGGACCAGCCCATACATCTCAACAAGTTCATCACGGGCCGGATGGCCAGAAACATGAACAGGCCTGTCTTCATCAGTTATCAGGTGAATGCCACGCCTGACCAGCATATCCTGAACCTTGGTAATAGCAGGCTCATTTCCAGGAATCTGACGAGAGGAGTAAATCACAGTATCACCGGGCTGCAGCTCTACAGATTCATGAGTGCCAGCAGCGATTTTTGCCATTGCTGCTCTTTTCTCTCCCTGAGAGCCAGTGCAGATAACAACCATGTGATTTCTGGGAATGAGACTAGCCTCAGATTCAGACACAAAGTCTGGAATGTCAGCCAAATATCCTGTATCGCGGGCCGCGCCAATTGTCCGATTCAAGGCTCGCCCCACCACGCAGATAGACCGGTTGTTAGCAGCTGCAGCAGTCATTATCGACCCTACCCTGGCGACATTGCTGGCAAAACAGGTGACTGCCACAAGGCCTTCTGCCTCTGCAATAACATCAGTCAAACCCTGCAAAGCAACAGCTTCAGATGGCGTGTAACCATCGACCATCGCATTTGTAGAATCACCGATGAGTGCCATAACCCCCTCATCACCAATCTGGCGCAGTCTTTCACGATCCGTATCTTCACCCAACATGGGGGTTTCATCAAATTTCCAGTCACCTGTATGCAGGACTGTCCCTTTGTCTGATCGGAGTACAAGCGCAGCAGGGTCTGGCACAGAATGGGTTAGTTGAACAAGCTCAACAGAAAGTGGGCCAAAATCATAAGTGATATTAAAATCAAGTTCATGTAAGGGGATTTTATAGTCTAGACGACTTTCAGCCAGCTTGCGGTGCAAAAGGGCAAGGGTAAATGCCGTCCCATAGACAGGCACGCCAAGCCGTTTCCACAAATACGGGACTGCCCCAAAATGATCTTCATGCGCATGTGTGAGAATTATGGCTTCCAGTTTATCTTTACGTGCCTCGATAAACCGCAGATCTGGTAGAACCACATCAACACCGGGCATGCTCTCGTCTGGGAAGCTGATTCCCAAATCCACCATCAACCATCTGCCTTTGTAATGATAAAGATTGGCATTCATGCCAATCTCACCTGATCCGCCAAGCGGCAGGAAAACAAAATCATCTGAATCTATTTTCATATCCATCAGAAACTTATCCCTTGTTTCTGTTAAAAATGATGCGCAGGCCAGTCATCGTCAATGCATTGTCAACCTTATCTATAGCATCAATATGCGGGGCAAATAATGATGCTAACCCACCTGTGCCAATAACGACCGCCTCTGCCATACCAGGTTCTGCTTTTAGGCGTTTCAGTAACCCGTCAATCAAGCCAACATAACCCCATAGCACACCTGATTGCATTGCACTCTTTGTCGATGTACCTAGAACAGGCAGGTCTGGATCAAAATTTTCAACAGTCAGACTGGGTAATTTCGCAGCCGCAGCAACCAGCGCTTCTACCGAACGATGCACGCCAGGAGCAATCACTCCTCCTGCATAAATAGCTGAAACATCACTATCTGGGGCTGCAGGCCGAATCACATCAAAAGTTGTTGCTGTGCCAAAATCCAAAATGATCGCTGGCAAATCCCCCGCAGCCGCCACTGCCACAGCATTCACAAGCCTGTCTGCACCAACTTGCGCCGGGTCATCTGTTTGCACATCAAGATTTAGATTTACCCCTTCCTCACCAACAACCATTGGGGTCAAAGCAAGCCGTTCTTCACAGAAGCGGACGAGGTGATGGGTAACAACAGGAACCACAGAAGCAAGGATACAATTCTTAATATCTGTGTAATGAAGCTTCTGTGACTCAAGAACATGGCAAAGTGCAATAAAATATTCGTCTGCCGGCTGCCTCGAGACTGTTTCAAGCCGCCATTCCGACAATTTGGTCTGTGCTTCAAACAGCGTAAAAACTATATTTGTGTTTCCGCAATCAATTGCCAGAAGCATCACTACCTCTCAAAACTTCAACATCACCAGCATGAATTTGCACCAGTCCGCCATCTGCTTTCCGCACAACAAGTTCGCCACTGGAGCCAATGTCCACATAAGTTCCAGTGATCACATCTTTTACAGTCTCTATACGGAGTGACTGGCCTTCCATATCACAATATGAGCGCCATTCCTTAAGGATGACCTGCATGCCACTGATCTGCCATGTTGCATATAATTCAGCAATCCGACGTATCACCGCACAGGCAAGAGCTTTAGAATCCACTGACTGAGACGTGACCAGCTCGTCAAGCGCGACAGGCGGAAAATTTGTTTGTCCCAAAACTGGCGCGTTTGCGAGATTTATTCCACACCCAACGACCACTCCTTCTGCACTAGCCTCCAGCAGAATGCCAGCTAATTTGCGATTATCATACAAAATGTCATTCGGCCATTTCAAACTACACCTCAGGATGTGTGCATCCTCAATAAAAGTTAGCAAGGCCTTATAAACAGCCAGGGAGGCCATGAAAGACAGGCCTGACCATGTATCACGTGAAGTCTCTGGACATAGGATGATGGACAGATACAGACCATCACCTGACTTTGACACCCATTGTTTGCCCCGTCTGCCACGGCCCTTTGTTTGCTCACCCACCTGAAAGCACTTACCCTCAGCTTTGCCGGCGCTTTGCCTCAGAGCTGCCAAAGCTAAATCATTTGATGAGGTGGCAGAGGGCCGATAATCAATATACCATCCATCTGGCAAGGTATGAGTGGTGGGCATCTCAGCTAATGTCAATCTCTCAAAGCAATCCTGTGTTTAGAAGAAGGCCACAATATTCGCGCCTACAACACCTGAGAGCTGGCCTATACCAAGGAAAAAGAGTATGATAAAAGCGAGACTGGCCACAAGCACTAATCTGTTCTGTCGGCTTATACCCTCATCCAGAGGAGCATCTGCATCTTCAAAATACATCAACTTAATAATCCGCAGATAGTAAAATGCCCCCACAACAGATGTTAGTACACCAATAATGGCAAGGGGAACCAGCCCTGCATTGACCGCAGCCAAAAATACATACCATTTGCCAAAGAACCCAGCCAAAGGTGGTATGCCAGCCATAGAGAACATAACGACCATCATGCCAGCAGCCAGTAATGGGTGGGTTGAAGACAGGCCAGACAAATCTGAAATCCGTTCAACCGGTGCATCATCACGGCGCAGGCTCATGATAATTGAAAACGCCCCAGCCCCCATAAACACATAAGTTGTCATGTAAATAACAACACCTGCAGCGCCCTCAAGTGACCCAGCTGCCAAACCAGCTAATGCATAGCCCATATGCGCAATCGAGGAGTAAGCAAGCATCCGCTTAATGTTCTGCTGCATAATGGCCCCAGTCGCCCCGACAATCATTGAGGCGACAGACAGTGCAATTAGAATCTGTGACCACTGATCGGAGATGCCAGAAAATGCGAAATAAGTCACATTCATAATCAAGGTCATAGCCGCGACTTTTGGCACAATAGCAAACAGAGCTGTGACAGGTGTCGGCGCTCCTTCATAAACATCAGGTGTCCACATATGAAACGGGGCAGCCGAAATCTTAAATGCCAGCCCCGAAAGCAAAAATACCATGCCAACCGTCAGCCCCACAGACACATCATCATTAAGGCTGGTAGCAATATCCGCATAAGCTGTGCTGCCAGCAAAGCCGTAAACCAGAGACGCACCATAAAGCAACATGCCTGAAGACAGAGCTCCAAGAAGGAAGTATTTCAGGCCAGCCTCAGATGATCTTAGCGAATTAGTACGCATCGATGCGATGACATAAAGTGGCAGGGACTGCAGTTCCAGCCCCATATACAGCGCAATCAGGTCGTGCGCAGAAATCATCAGCAACATCCCCAGTACAGCCATCAGAACCAATAGATGGAATTCCGCCCTATCTACACCCTCACCCCAACCATCACTTACAAGCCAACTGGCAAAAAAGGCACCAAGAAGCGCAAGGCCTTTCATGTAAATTGCAAATCCATCTATCGCGAACAGGCCATTAAACAAAACCACCTGACCAGCCGGGAGCATGAATAGAGATAAAAAAGCCAGCCCATAACCACCAAGTGACAGGCTGCGAACCAGTTTCAGCGTGCTAGCCTCTGACTCAGAGCTATTTGCAAATGCAGCAACCAGAACCAACGACAAAGCCACTGCAACCAAAATAAATTCTGGTAGGGCAACTGAAAAGGTTTGCACTAAATTCATTGTCCCTACCTTAAACTTACCGTAATGCTGTCTGCTGAGGGCCAATTTGACCCAGCAAGTCGCTGACAGCTAGTTCCATGATATCCAGTAATGTGGATGGATATACGCCGAACCAGAGCACAAAGACTGTCAGCGGAACAAATATCAAAAATTCGCGGCTGGATAAAGCTTCAAGCTCAAGAATTTCAGGTTTTTCAGCGCGGCCAAAAACTACCCGGCGATAGAGCCACAACATATAGCAAGCGCCAAGTATAAGGCCTATTGCAGCCAATACAGCAACCCAGTTTGCCCGGTTCCACGCCCCGACCAGAACCAGCATTTCACCAACAAATCCGGATGTGCCTGGAAGACCAACAGAAGCAAGCATCATAAACATAAAGAAGGCAGCATAACGCGGCATGGCATCAACCACCCCGCCATAAGCCGATATTTCACGCGTATGAAGCCGGTCATAGACTACACCTACACAGAAGAACAAAGCAGCAGACACGAGCCCATGAGAAATCATCTGGAACATTGCCCCGGCTATTCCTTGCTCATTCATGCTGAAGATGCCAATTGTCACGAATCCCATATGGGCGACCGATGAATATGCGATCAATTTTTTCATGTCGCTCTGCGCCAACGCCACCAAGGAGGTGTAAATCACAGCCACAACAGACAACGCAAATATCATCGGTGCGAACAAATCGGACGCGTCCGGAAACATCGGTAGTGAGAAACGCAGGAACCCATAACCGCCCATCTTTAAAAGAACACCAGCAAGGATCATAGAACCAGCGGTTGGTGCCTGTACATGCGCATCTGGGAGCCATGTGTGCACCGGCCACATCGGCACCTTAACTGCGAAGGAGGCAAAAAAGCCCAGAAAAAGCCAAAACTGCAAAGTGGGCGCAAAGTCAAACGCTGCCAGTTCAGGAATATCAGTTGTTCCGGACTGTTGGTACATGACCAACATACAGACCAGCATTAGCACTGAACCTAAAAGCGTATATAAGAAAAACTTAAAGGCGGCATATACGCGATCAATCCCTCCCCAGATCCCGATAATCAAGAACATGGGAATCAAAACACCCTCAAAAAACAAGTAGAACATTAGCATGTCAAGCGATGCAAACATACCCACCATCATTGTTTCCAGGACCAGAAATGCCATCATGTAATCACGTACGCGGTGAGTTATGCTGCCCCAACTCGCCAGAATAGATAGTGGCACCAAAAATGTTGACAGCAGGATAAAGGGCATGGAAATCCCATCGATACCGAGATGATAGGAAATTCCCGCCCCTGAGATCCAATCAA
>OZSS01001413.1_pt1 | contig 11144 bp, 9 predicted proteins | sample 1779911 | NCBI WGS metagenome assembly OZSS01 (sample SAMEA2603589, study PRJEB24840) | metagenome | biome: Water; feature: Photic zone; material: Seawater sample | place: Mediterranean Sea | collected 2013-11-12 | depth 10 m | reverse complement strand
TAAAATATTCCATTCAACCGAACGATAAGCCTCCGTTGGTTTGATACATTTTGTTACTAATAAGAGAGCCACACCGCTGATTGCCGCTGCAGAAATTGGCAAAATTCCAAAACTGGCAAGCACCACCACGGAAAATAAAACCGCTATTACCAGAGGAGCTTTGTTTTTTCTATTTTCTAAGGATACCACTGGTTTGTCCAAGAGAATCAATTCATCTTCATTCCTAAGTTCATTAATCGAATTCTGCGTACCTAATATTAAAAGGGTGTCACTACTCTGTAAGCGTATTTCTGCTCTTTGTTTATAGATATTCTTTCCCTTCCGATGAATGGCTAAAATCGCTAGATTGAATCGGGATCTAAAGTTTACCTCTTGTAGTGTTTTATGAAGCATCGAAGAGGAGGGCCTTACCACTGCTTCCACCATTATACTTTGGTTGGAAGAAATATGTTCTATTCCCATTCCTTCTGGATTAAACAAGTCAAGCCCTTCAATTTCATTTGCCTCGACAATACCCTCTGGTTTGCAAGAAAGAATGATTCTATCTCCAGGCTTGAATATTAATTCGGATGTCCTGTGAAAAATCGATTTTTTTTCTCTTAACACATCTATCAAACGAGCACCCTGAATTTCCTTTATTTTAGACTCTTTTATGGTTTTACCGACTATCCTTGATCCCCTTGAAATTCTTGCTTCAGTTAAAAATTCTTTTCTATCTATTTCTGAAATTATGCTGCTCAAGGCCTCTCTTTCAGGAAGTAATTTTCTTCCAAAAAGTACCATTAAAAGAAGTGAAATAAAAAGAAGAGGAAGGCCTATTTTCGAAAGTTCAAACATGCTGAGAGAATTCATCTCTGGATAGAACGGGTTAGAACCCATGATACCGCTTGCTAAAATATTCGTGCTTGTTCCCATTAAAGTACAACAACCGCCAAAGATAGATGCATAAGAAACGGGTATTAGCATTTTCGAAGCAGAAATACCCAAAGATTTTGAAAGTGCCATAACCACCGGTAACAAAACAACTACGACTGGAGTGTTGTTTATAAATGCCGAAACGATAGCAACAAGACATAACAGAATCAGCATGAATTTTCGGTAACCCAATTCACAAAATTTTTCTAAATATTGAGATACGCTCTCCAAAACCCGACTTTTATTTAGTGAAGAGCTGATTACGAACATCGCAGCAATGGTCAAGGGTGCTTCATTGGTAAATATATACAATACTTCCTTTGGAGATGGCCAATTCTCTAAAATGTCTGCACTGGAAATGGTAAGTATTATGGCGAGAAGGCAAAGTGCCGTAACATCCAAACTCACCTTCTCCAAAATAAAAGATAACAAAGCGGAAAAGAGGAGTACAAAAGCGATTACTGTTTCAATTCCCATTTCTAAACTGATAAATACTTATGGTGGACTTCGTGAAAGAATTTTCACATAATGAATTCCCAATCTTTTCATAATTTGTCCGCTTGTCGAACATAACTTAAAACTACACCCAAACATGTCTTTCGACTTTCTTAATCGCCCACGCCGTCTAAGAGAAAATAAAATTCTTCGAGACATGATTTCCGAAAATTCCCTTTCTGTTCACGATTTGATTTTTCCGGTTTTCGTATCAAGCGATAATTCAGGATCAAAAGAGATTTCTTCTATGCCCGGAATCTTTCGGTGGTCTCTTGATGCACTGGAAGATCAAATGCCTAAGTGGTTGGAGCTCGGTATTCGCAGTTTTGCCATTTTTCCATGCGTCGCTGAATCAAAAAAAGATGATCTAGGTAGCGAAATACTAAATCCCAAGGCTTTGTCTTACCAAGCTGCTGGTTTGATTAAATCCAAATGGGACGACACCTTACTTGTAGCTGATATTGCACTGGACCCGTATACCAAACACGGACATGACGGTGTTTTAGACGAGCAGGGTTGCATTTCAAACGACCCGACAGTTGAAATTTTAGCCAAGGCTTCGGTTGTTGCAGCTGAATCTGGTTATGATTTAGTTGCCCCGTCGGACATGATGGACGGACGAGTTTCCATAATTCGAAAATACTTAGATTCTTCCAGCTTTTATCATGTCGGAATTATGGCTTATTCGGCAAAGTTTTGTTCCGCTTATTATGGACCTTTCAGGGAGGCGATTGGCTCCTCGACTGCAAAACCCATTGATAAGTCCGCCTATCAGCTAAATCCCGCCAATAAAACTGAAGCAGAAAGAGAGTTACTCCTGGATGCAGCTGAAGGAGCAGATATTCTTATGGTTAAGCCTGCAGAACCGTATCTTGACATTATAATGCATGCAAAAAATCATCACTGCCTTCCAGTTGCGGCATATCAAGTATCAGGAGAGTACTCCAGGTTATGGGCAGCCTCTTCCTTAGGATGGCTTGATCTCGATGAGTGCGCAAAGGAGTCATTACTTTCAATCAAAAGAGCAGGGGCAGATTTAATTTTAACTTATTTTGCGGAGAGAATCGCTCCTCAACTCTGACCATACTAGAGCCTATTGATCTTCATCAGGAGCACCACCTTCATAAGGAGTGGTTTCCTCTCTTTCCTCTTCTTCCCATTTTAAGTCCTCATCGGGTAAAAGCTTTTCCTCTTTGTCTGAAACTTCAACAAGGCCGGTCTCAAGGTCGGAATAATCCTCTTCTTTTTCGGAAGAATTCTCGCTATCTTCTTCAAGATCGGAATCAATGGCAAAACCTTCTGGCACGAATTCTAATATCGATAACAATTCCTCGCTGAAGTGACTCCTTTTCGCTTCCAAAAAATCATTGTTTTCTTTTTCCGCCAAAACTTCTTCCATTTCTTCTTGCGTGTAAGGTTCAGTGAATTCAATCAATTCATTTAGCATAGAAACCCTTACGCTGGAAATATGGTTCAAGAAGTCTGCATAAGGGCCTTTTTCCTCATTAAGAACATCAGGTAAAGCGAAAAGCATATCTTCCGCCTTGAGTAAAGAATCTCTTACCCTGACAAGCTTAATCATTCCACCTTTTACCTCTTCCGCAATTTCAAATGTGAAAAAAGCCTCGTCAACCAGCTGTGAATCTAATCCAAATTCTGTCATTGAATCAATCAACTCATTGATATGAAGAAATTGTTTGGGGTCGATAATACCCAAATCTTCCACATCCCAATTCTCTTTATCACTTATTGATTCCACCCACCAATTTTCATCTTTACCTAGGCGAACCACACACCAATCTAAACTCGGTCCTGTTTTTTTCATTGATTTGGCTTAATCGTTCTTCTTTTGATCTGTCAACTTTCTTGTACAAATAAATGAATTGCTATCTCGTCCATCTGCATTGATTTTTACTACTTACATCCTTTTGTCTTTGTGAATTCCCTTTATCAATCTTTTTTCCGAAAAATCCTTTTTAGGCTAGAGCCTGAGCAGGCTCATGACCTAACCTGTGGGATTCTTGGGTATGCAGAAACAATCCCCATTATTAAAAAAATTATTTCCCAATTCTTAAGAGTTGAATCTAAAAATATTTCTTTGTTTGGTCTGAATTTTTCTAATTGTGTTGGTCTGGCTGCAGGCCTCGATAAGAATGGAATGTTTCCAGGTATTTCTTCCTCCCTAGGTTTTGGGCATATTGAAGTTGGTACCGTCACCCCTCTTTCTCAGCCTGGCAACCCCAAGCCAAGGCTTTTTAGATATCCCGAAGAAAAAGCTTTGGTCAACAGGATGGGGTTTAATAATATTGGGGCCAGGGCGGTTGTTGAAAGATTGGCTAAGTACAACCCCATAGGTAGTAGAGTTTCCCCTATAGGGATCAACATTGGAAAAGGTAAAAATACTCTTCCCGAAAAAGCTATCAATGACTATCTGATTGGTTTTGAAACCGTGGTTGAGCAGGCGGATTACATCACCATTAATATCAGTTCCCCCAACACCCCGGGTTTAAGGTTACTTCATCAAAAAAGTTTTCTAGAACCGTTACTTCGTAGTTTACATGAACTTAATCACGAAATTGCGAAAGGTAGAAAATCTAATCCAGTACCATGCCTTTTAAAAATTTCCCCAGATGAATCCTATAAAGATTTAGAATCCATAATCGAATTGGCTTTAGAAAACAAATTTGATGGAATTATCGCCACCAATACCACAACAAGAAGAAATGTGAATTTTCCAAGCTTAGAGAAAGGCGGGCTTAGTGGAAAGCCACTAGAGCACCGATCTTTGTCTATGATAAAGTTTATTGTAGAGGAGAGTTCAAATAAGCTTCCGGTAATTGGGGTGGGTGGAATTCATGACTCCGACTCGGCCCACAAGAAATTAGATGCAGGTGCATCTTTGTTGCAACTCTACACTTCCTTTATTTATAATGGCCCTTTATTTCCTGCACGACTCGTAAATTCTCTTCATACAAGATCCGTATGGCCTTAAATTTACAGATATTGTCTACAATATGAAAAAAATATTTTCGACTATCCTATTCATTTGCCTGTTGTCGGCCAGCTTGGGCTATATGATTTTGTTTGAGGGGAAATTTGATAATTTTGAAGATTGGTGGGATCAGCAAACCAGAGGAAGTTCCTCTTTTCCTTTTAGCCCCTACAAGAAATACCGTAAAGAGGCATCCCTTTTATACTTTGATGAAGCAAATTCCATTGAATTTCTGGATCGTCATTTGTTCTGGAAAGGTAGTGGGGCAATTGCAAAACCTGAACTTAGCCAAGATTATGGATTGGTTAATATAATTGTTATCTCTGGAGGTTATGGTTACTCAGATCAAGTTGAGGCGGTGGTTCGTGGTAGTGGCGGTCAAGATTTTATTCTAGGTCCTGTCACTGTTTCCAATGGACGCATTTCCAAGGTTGGGGTTATAAACTCGGGTACTTGGACAAACGAACCTCTTGCCTACCATGGTACAGACCCTCACCCTTTCAGTGGTACTGCTGAAATCAAGTTCAAAAGTGGTCAAGTTATTGAAGAAATTCCTTTTCTTTCTGGAAAAAAACATGGCCAACACACTCGTTATAACGAAAGGGGAGTCCCCATTTTCTCAAAAGATTATGTTCACGGAAAGAAATCCGGGACTCATATCTTTTGGTTTTCCAGACCGCTTGACCCTGATGATTACAAGACGAAGAGTAAAGAGGGGTACCCATCTCTTTGGATCGAAATAAATGAGAAGGCCAAAGAAAAGTTTAGAAAAAAATATGGCACCTCTGAATCCAATGAATGGGTTGTTTCTAAATACAAGTTATCGGGTGGTGCCTTTGGTGTAAAATTGCTTGAGCACTGGTTAGACAATAAAAAACATGGGCTTTTCGAAGGGTTTGATGAATACGGTAATAAGACCTTCAAAGATGAATTCAAACATGGACTTAGAATTAAACATAGAATCTTCGACAAAACGAAGTGATGGTGCTCAAGGGGGGACTCGAACCCCCACGCCTTACGGCACTAGATCCTTAGTCTAGCGCGTCTACCAATTCCGCCACCTGAGCATATGAAATCTTTTGTAAAACAAGATCAATCAAAAGGCAAGATCATCCAACTAGCCGTTGATGCACCTTGTCCATTGGGGAAATATTACAAATGAATCAAGAAGATGCAGAGGTAGATCTTTCCTCCCTTGAGAATTTCAGTCTTTCTCCCGACTGGACCAGTTCAAAAAAACCGAATTTCCCTCAAAAAAATGAACATTTTCAAGACTCAAAGAAGAGGGACTCAAGAAGTCGAGCTAAGGGTAGTCAAAATCGTAAAAAGACAAATTTTCCGAAAAGAAATACAGACTATGATCTAGGGTGGTCTTTTACCATAATTCCTGATGTTAAAATCCTGCAGACCATAAAATTAAAACTTAAAGAAACAGGTATTACTTACTCTCTGAGAGAAATAACCGATGTTATTGCTGCTAAGAATGAAAGGCTCATGGTCAAAATCGCCTCCAAATATCCAGAGAACCAAATATGGAAGTCAAAAACTTCTGATTCGTATTTCATGTCCAAGGAAAGTGCTGTAAGCAATTTTTTCTCCAGGGAAGAAAAAACATTCATTGAATGTAAGCTCATCGAAGAAGTAATGCCGAAGGGTAATTTCATATATATCTTTCAATGCCCCATCACTAAAGAATTATTACCTCCAACGAGTTTTCACGGCTTTGAAGATGTGGTAAGGCACCACATTTACTCCAATCGTATTAAATCAACCCATGAAAAATTTATCGATTCTTTGCAAAAAATTGAGGACAAAGAGAAGATTGATTTATGGGCGAAATCCCCGATTAAAAGATATTCCTACCTTTTAAAGATCGAAGAAAATAAAGAGTTTCAAAGTATTGAAGCCTTGAAACTTGCCATCGAAAAAGACTTTTTCTCCAATTTTTTTATATCCAAAAATAGCCTAACGATTGCAGCTCATAACTTAAGTATTATCGAATCACCCCTTCGGGCACAGATTGAATCTTTCATTTCCGACAAACATAAATGGTCAAAAGAACTCTTTACCTCATGCTTGGTAAGCCTAAAGAGAAGTAAATATTGCATATTTAAAAAGGGCGAAATTATTTATGTTCGCCAAGCAAATCGAAAAAGTATCGAGCATTTTAAAACAAAGAAATTAACCTCTGAAATTATAGCAGTAATTTCTTCTGATTCGAAGATCACGAAAAAAAGTTTATTAACCAAATTACAACAAAAAGAGTTCGATTTGAAAGAGCTTGTATTAGAACTGAAGTGGCTGGTCAAAGAAGGGTATGTCAATGAGTACAGTGATTCATCCCTTGAATTAAACTGATCGGTTGGAGAACAATATATCTCTTCTTTTCAGATCAATATATTTAAAATCCAACTCATACTCTGGGCAGTTAAAATCCCAAGAGGTAAGTTTTCCCCATTCAATAAGAATAATCCACGGACTGATTAGAAGGGGTTCGATTTCTTCCTCAAAGAAAGAAGGTTCCGGTAAACCTCGATAAAAGTCACAGTGGACTAGATTTATTTCTCCAAAATTATGTGCAACCCTAGAAAAGGACGCACTATTAATACTTTTAATGCCATAATATTCTCCAATACATTTACAGAAAAAGGTTTTTCCCGAACCTAAGATACCGTTGAGATAAAGCACATAAGGTGGATTCAATGATTCTGCCAAATTAAATGCAAATTTCCTAGTGCAATTTAAAGAGAAACTACTGAACTTGCTGAAGTTTAGAATTTCTTTTTTCATCCAGACAATATTGAGAGAATCATCAAGAAATTGAAGAGAGAATGTGAAAGTATAGGAGCTGCTAAGATTCCATATTTCTCATAGCTATAACAAAGAAAAAGCCCGAGTAGCAAAAGAACAAAAAAAGAGCTTACCGTAAAGTGAATGAGTGCAAATACTGTAGAGCTAATTAGTGCTGCTAGTAGAATTCCGAAGTTAAATTTTAAGACGTTGTAGAGAAATTTACGAAAGAAAAATTCCTCTACAATTGGAGCTGCAACCAAAGCAGATAAAACGATGATCCATTGCTTGTCAAAACTTGAGTCCTTTAATACCTGTACAACCTCTTGACTCGAATATTCAGAAAAAAATAAGAACGAGAGTACAGAAAAAATAAATACAACCGGCCAAAACTTGACAAAGCTTAATAATATGGCCTGAAAGCAAACAAAAGAGAGATTTTTTTCCTCCATTAATGCAAAGCTTTCAGGAGATTTATATTTCCCCAGTAGAAAAAACATCATTATTAAGAAGAGAAGAAAGAAAATATTAACCTGTAGGATAGCAGAAATTCCAATAAGTGAGATCCATAGCCCTATGTTTCTCTCCTTTTGTTTTGAAACAATTTTGGGCACCAACCGACTGGGTGGTTTAATCAGTAAAAAAAAAGCTCCGAAAATAGTTAAAAGTACCGATAGCGTGAGTCCTACCATTATACACTTAATATTTAGGGCTTTTTGTAAACTAGCTCACCGCCCACATAGGTTCTTTCAATTATCGACCTTAATTTGCATCCATCAAATGGATTATTTGAAGATAACGAAAGACTATCAGGTGCTGAATAAATCCATTCTTCAGTCAAGTCAATGACGATGAAGTCTGCAAAAGAACCGGGCTGTATATTTGCACTTTCTTTTTTTATTATTTTGGACGGATTATACGAAAGCCATTCGGCAAGTTTGTAAGGTAGGTTTTCGACTTTCCCGTAAAGCTGCGTATAAATTGCTGAAAAACAAGTATCTAAAGAAGTTACTCCGGCGGGTGCCAAATCGTACTCAGCTTTTTTCAAATGATCTTGATGTGGTTCGTGTCCAGTACAAATATTGTCGATTGTGCCATCCAAAAGGGCTGAAACCAATGACTCTCTATCCTCTTCCTCTCGCAACGGAGGGTGAGTCTTGAAGTTCGTATGATATCCTCTAATCTTCTCGTCCGTTAGACATAAATGATGAGGGGTAGTGTCCGCAGTTATTTTTATACCTTTATTCTTTGCATCATTGATAAGTTCTACAGAACCTTTCGAGGAAATCGAGGATAAGTGAATATGGGCATCTAAATATTTAGATACGGTAATTGAGCGTTGTACAAAAATTTCCTCTGCCATTCGAGGATAACCCCCCAAACCCATACTCAGAGCTACTACGCTATCATGAGCGCTTCCGTTTTTTGACAACGACAATTCTCTTGGAAGATCAATTACAGGAAGATCAAACATAGAAGCATACTCTACGCCTTTCACAAAAATTTCATTATTTTGAGTGGAGAGTGGACAGTCTGTGATTGCCAATACTCCAGATTCCTTAAGCGAACCAATGGGCGACAAACTTCGTCCTTCCATATTGTCCGTCAGTGCTCCAGCTAAGTAGAAATTTACCGCAGCATTTTTGGATGCACACTCATTTATATACCTTATAGATCCTGGATTATCAGCAAAAGGAGAAATATTAGGCATTACCAAAAGTGTAGTGAAACCACCAGCACATGCTGCTTGAGAAACGCTTTTAATATTTTCTTGGCTCCCCCCAACTGCATTCCTAACATGGCACCTTAAATCAACTAATCCCGGTAAAATGGTTTTTCCAGATAGGTCTAAAACCTCATATTCGGTATCTACTTTTTTAGATTTTATGCGTACAAACTTTGAATCTTCAACCCACAAATCCTTTACCCCATCAGTCTTGCTTGCTGGATCCACGACATATGCATTTTTTAAATATAAATTTTTCACTACCTTATGGAATTAGTCGTGCAGAGATATAGGATCGCCATGCGGACTGCGATTCCATTGGTTACTTGTTCAAGAATAACTGAATTCTTGGAATCAGCTAAGGTCGAATCTATTTCAACCCCTCGATTGATAGGTCCGGGATGAAGAATGATCGCTTCTTTCTTTAAAAGAGCGGATCTTTCTATACTCAAACCAAAAATGCGGGTATATTCTTCTAGGGATGGAAAATGGCTAGAGCTTTGTATATAGGACAGGAAGTTCATTTACCTCTTTCCAAAATTTTTGTTCATCAATGGAATAATGCTCGAATAAAGGGGATTGCATATAACCGGGGATCAGGGTTTTGTCAAAATCCCAAACGCAAGCGATTATATTTTGTCCGTGTATTTGGAGCATGTGGTGATAGTATCAGGAACTTCCAGATTTTGAAAGTCTGTATCTTGTGATAAATTTGAAACATGAATAACTTACCAGATGTTGAGCCTTTTCGGCAACGCTACAATGAATTAGAACTCCAATTATCGGACCCTGAAGTTTTTAAGGATTCTCATCTAGCCACTGCACTCTCCAAGGAACACAATACACTCAAAAGTATTCTTTTGGTCTCTGACCAACTCCGAAACTTAGAAAATCAACTTCAACAGAGTCAAGAACTGCTTGATGACCAAGAATTTGCGGATACCGCGAAAGAAGACATTAATCTTATTGAGTCTAAAATTATTGAACTCACAAGTAGGCTGATGATCTCCATGTTGCCGGAAGATCCTGATGCCGGAAGAAATACCATTCTTGAAATAAGGGCTGGAGCTGGAGGGGACGAGGCTTCTCTTTTTGCACTGGATTTATATAGAATGTATTGCAAATATTGTGAAAATAAAAGTTGGGCTGTTGATTGCCTTTCACAGAGTATTTCAGAGTCGGGTGGCTTAAAAGAAGTGATTTTTATGATAAAGGGAGAAGAAGCCTGGGCTAAGCTCAAGTTCGAAAGCGGCGTACACCGGGTTCAACGGGTTCCAGTAACAGAAGCAAGCGGAAGAATACATACTTCAACCGCAACAGTTGCAGTTTTGCCGGAAGCTCAAGAGGTAGAGGTGGATATTGATCCTTCAGAACTGGAGATCAGCGTTTGTAGAGCAAGCGGTCCAGGTGGGCAGGGAGTTAATACCACAGATTCTGCAGTGCAACTGCTGCACAAACCCAGTGGTATCACCGTTTATTGTGCAGATGAAAGATCACAGCTCAAAAATAAGAATAAAGCTATGACAGTATTACGATCAAGGCTTTTAAAGGTGAAACAAAATGAAGAAAGAGAAAAATATGCAAAAGAAAGAAAGGACCAAGTTGGAACCGGAGATAGGAGCGAAAGAATAAGAACATATAACTTTCCGCAAAGTAGGATAACGGACCACCGAATAAATTATAGTTCTCATGCATTGAACGAGTCTTTAATGGGCGACTTGGACCATTTATTGGATAGTTTACATAACTTTGATCAAAACCTTCGACTAGAGGCTTTATCCAAATCAGATGCAAAATGAACATTTAACCTACGGGGAAATCATTCGGAAATCCACTGAATTTCTTTTGAATAAGGGTGTAAGTTCGGCTAAATCCGATTCTGAATGGATCGTGTCCCATTTAGTTAAAACCTCCAGAATGGAACTATATTTGAATTTTGATGACTTGGTACCACAGGAAAAAATTTCTGAGATTCGGAACATGATCGTTCAAAGAGGAAGGCGCATTCCTCTCCAGCATATCCTTGAATCCGTTCAATTTTGTGACTTAAGATTAAAGTGTGATGGGCGGGCTTTAATTCCAAGACCTGAAACGGAAAGACTTGTGGAAATTATTATTGAATCTGTCGGAGAAGCATTTAACGGTAATATTCTTGATTTGGGCTCAGGAACCGGTGCAATTATATTGGCTATTTGTAACCAATTAAAAGAAGCCAGAGGTTTGGGT
>OZSS01001412.1_pt1 | contig 11145 bp, 12 predicted proteins | sample 1779911 | NCBI WGS metagenome assembly OZSS01 (sample SAMEA2603589, study PRJEB24840) | metagenome | biome: Water; feature: Photic zone; material: Seawater sample | place: Mediterranean Sea | collected 2013-11-12 | depth 10 m | reverse complement strand
TCTTTTAGGAGCAGTTGCTTTAGCGCCAACTGCATTAACGGCTCAAGCTCTTCTAGCTGCCGGCATTATGCCATCTGCAGCTCAGCTTGGTGCTCTTACTCAGTTTGGAACAATACTTAATGGTATTTTAGCAATGCCAGATGTAACTGTTCCATTTGATTTAAGAGGTACTTTAAGTGATCAACATGTTAGAACGCAGTCAAAAGCACTATACGGTGAAATGTATTTTGATCTTTCAGATGACACTATGTTGACTATTGGTGCTAGATATCAAGAAGATGAAGTTCTTGCGACTACATACAATGAGACTGGTGCTCCTGGTTGGCAAGCAAATGCTGGATGGCTTGTAGAAAATAGAGATACCCTTCCATTTGTATCAACTGAAACTAAAGAATTTCTCGGATTAGTTTTGGTTTGATCAATTAATGGCATTAATCTTTGAAGTTCTTTTTTAGCTGGAACTGTCTTTGACCCAGGTCGTGTAGACTCTCCTCCAACGTCAACTATGGCAGCGCCCTCTTTCTTTAACTTTTTGTATTGTGCAAATGCGTCATTAACTGATAAAAATTCTCCTCCATCAGAAAAACTATCTGGGGTGACGTTTAATATTCCCATTATTATGGGTTTATTAAAATTTAAATTTTTAATTTTCTTTCTGGTTTTTGTTATCTTTTTGAGTTGAATATTGATTGTCTTACTAATGTCTCTTGATAGTCCATTGACCTCTTTTAAACAGAGATATTTTGATGAAATTTTTTTACCATTTCTTTTAATTAATTCAATTCTATCAAAATAAAGTTTAGAAGAGCCAAGTTTTAGAGAGTCTTTATTTTTACTATTATTTAATATGGGTCTAACGTAATACTTAACAAGTTTACGTGTACCAGTCATATCTAATTGAGTTTAACTAGTCTGTGGTTTGGGCTTGAAACCAGGAACAACTGTTGAAGGTTTTCCGCTTTTAGGTACGGATGGACCAGCATTGCTAATTTCCTCTTCTGGGTTTGGTCTGTCAATTTTTCCATCCTTAAGTAATGACAATATTTCGTCTCCATTCAAAGTTTCATATTCAATTAAACCTTTTGCAAGAGCATGAAGATCGCTAATTTTATCAGTAAGGATCTTTCTTGCAAGATCATAGCACGTATCAACAATTATTCTAATCTCAGAATCAATCAATCTCGCTGTGTCTTCTGACACATTTTGATGTTTTTGAACTGATCTACCTAAGAAAACTTCTTCCTCGTTTTCACTGTACTGAAGTGGTCCTAGTTTTTCACTCATTCCGTATTTGGTGACCATATTTCTTGCCATCTTAGTTGCCATTTCGATATCAGAAGATGCGCCTGATGTTACTTTGTCGTCACCAAAAATTATTTCTTCTGCTACTCTTCCTCCCATAGCCACAGTGATATCAGCAAGCATCTTTTCTCTTGCCATTGATAACTGATCTCGCTCAGGTAGCCTCATAACCATTCCTAAGGCTCTACCGCGTGGTATGATTGTAGCCTTATGAATTGGATCTGATGCTGGTTGGTTTAAAGCAACAATAGCATGACCACCTTCGTGATAAGCTGTTAATTCTTTTTCTTCTTGACTCATAACAAGAGACCTTCTCTCTGATCCCATCATGACTTTGTCCTTTGCTTCTTCGAAATCTACCATCGTCACAATTTTTTTATTTTTTCTTGCAGCAAGTAACGCAGATTCGTTAACAATATTAGCTAAATCAGCTCCTGAAAAACCAGGAGTTCCTCTTGCAATTGTTCTAATATCTACATCGGGAGCAACTGATATTTTTTTAATATGAACTTTTAGAATTGCTTCTCTGCCCATAATGTCTGGATTTGGAACTACCACTTGTCTATCAAACCTGCCAGGTCTTAATAAAGCCGGGTCTAATACATCTGGTCTGTTTGTTGCAGCAACCAATATAATGCCTTCTTGGGTATCAAAGCCATCCATTTCAACGAGAATTTGGTTCAACGTTTGCTCTCTCTCATCATTACCGCCACCAAGACCTGCTCCACGACTTCTTCCTACGGCATCAATCTCATCAATAAATATTATGCACGGAGAATTTCTTCTTCCTTGCTCAAACATGTCTCGAACTCTTGAAGCGCCCACGCCAACAAACATTTCTACAAAATCTGAACCTGAAATTGTAAAAAATGGGACTCCAGCTTCGCCTGCAACGGCTCTTGCTAAGAGTGTTTTTCCTGTTCCTGGAGGTCCGATTAGTAATGCACCTTTTGGAATTCTTCCACCAAGCTTTTGAAATTTTCTTGGGTCTTTAAGGAAGTCAACAATCTCAACAAGCTCTTCCTTTGCTTCGTCAATACCTGCTACATCATTAAAAGTTACTTTATTTTTATTCTCAGTTAAAAGTTTTGCTTTAGATCTACCAAAACCCATTGCTCCACCTCTACCACCTTGCATTTGCCTCATAAAGAAAATCCATACGCCTATAAGCAATAACATAGGGAACCATGAAATAAGTACTCCCAGCAGTGAGGGGTAACCATCGTCAAGAGGGGCAGCAGAAATATTTACGCCTCTATCATTTAACCTGTCCACAAGCGTAGGGTCATTTGCGGCATAAGTCTTGAATGACCGGCCGTCATCAAATGCACCATTAATATTACTGCCTCTTATGACCACATCTTTGACTGATCCAGCCTCAACTTCATCAAGAAATTGAGAATATGTAAGGTCTATTATATTTCTTTCACCGCTGGTGTTGCTAAAAAGATTAAATAAACCAAAGACGATAAGGGCGATAAATACCCACAATGTAATATTTCTGAAATTCATTTTTTTATATTTGTTATAGATATTAAATAATTACTATTTTACGTCATGCAAGAAAAGAAAGGTATAAATTTTAACAATATATTTCAATTGTTTAACACTAATAATGCTCTATTAATTTTGGCCAATCCTTATTTTCAAGAATAACTCTAAAATTTTGACCTAAAAATCGGCTTCTTCTTTTCTCTTTTGATATTAAAATTTCATCGCTTTTAGAAACAAATATGCACCCATTTAAAGTGTGACTTCTAAAATCCCCGGTATTGATTTTATCAATAAGGCTTTGCAGTGACTTCGATCTGGGTACTTTGTCTTTGTTGCCCACAAGGCGACATAATTTATTGATGATGCGGTATTGTATCTCAACTGGTGCCTTTTTGAATATTTTAGTCTTTACCTTTATAGTGCTACTTCCTCCAAGTGATACACTTTTCTTTAAATAATTATTAACTGATACAATGATTGCTTCGTCTGCTTTTTTTAAATTTTGTATAACTTCTAAAATTCTTTTCTTGTCTAACCCTTCATTAATTAAGTTTTCAGCAATACCTCTGATACGAGATCTGTCATACTTCATATTTTGATTAGTGTTATCATAAAGATAAGATTGCTTTATTGTTGCTAGATACTTAATCAGACATTTCTTTGAATATTTCAATAAAGGTCTAATAATATTAATCTCACCTCCTTTATGTTTAGAAACAGGCTTTAAAGATGATAAACCTTTTATTCCACTACCTCTAATTAACCTCATCAAAAATGTTTCAATTTCGTCATCTAGATGATGAGCAGTTAATAAATATTTAAATTTATTTTTTTTACAAACGTCTGTTAATAATTCATATCGATGTTTTCTAGCTTTTGAAAGTGTATTAGAACTGCTTATTTTTTTTTTAACTTTTTTTGTTACAAAGCATACTTTCTCTTTTTTCATGAGCTTCTTTATCCATTCAATTTCTTTAGATGAATCCTCACGTAAGTTATGATCGATTGAAACAGCTGTGAATTTTAAATTATTTTTCTTAGCAAAATTTTTAGCTAGGTATAACAGTGCTAAACTATCCGGCCCACCAGAAAGAGCGACGATAAATTTTGAATTTACGCCAAGAAGTTTGAGTTGTTTTTCAAAATCTGCATCAGTGATCTTCTCTATATTTTTATAATTGATTGGCTTAACTAATTTCACAGCCATTTCTTTTTAATTCTAGGTTACTTCTATCAATGATTGAGGAATTAGCTTCAGGATATGACTCTTGCAGTTGCATAAATGTTATACATCCCTGTTCTTTCTGTTGCATGTTCACTAATGAAATTCCGAGCTTCAATAGAGCATCAGGTGCCTTGTTTGCATTTGGAAAAGTTTGATAAAGATTCAAATAATTTTTAGCAGCATCTTTGAAGTTTTCTCTGACATAATAAGTCTCAGCTAGCCAAAAATGTGAATTACTTAAATAATTTTTATCATCTCCAATAGAAATAAATTCTGTAAACGCCTTTTCTGCTGTCTCATAGTCACCTTGCTTAAGTAGATTAATGGCATATTCATACTGACTTTTTTCATCACCCTCCGGCAGTATTGATAAAAGTGTTGGTTGCTCCCCAAGGGACACAATATTATCTTGCGATATTGTATTGATAATTTGTTGCTCCTCACCTTCATTATTAATTTTTACTTCAAAAGGTGAATTTTCTTCTTCAGGTAAGCTTGACATATTTATAGTTCCAAGTGATTTTGGCTCTAAATCTAATTTATCTTCATTGGCTATAAACATTTCACTTTGCATTACACTTAAAGTATTAGGCTGGGCATTATTTTGAACTTTTTCTATATTCTCAGCTTTAGTATTTAAATCTGTAAATCTGAATTCTGCATCTTCTTTAAATGTATTAAAGTTGTTGACCGTAGATTGCATTGTAAAAATCATTTCTTCAATTTGAGCTGTTAAAGATTGAATTTCATTTTGAAGTTCTGCTATTTGAATAGATTGTTTTGCAATAATTGATTGATAATCATCAAGGCTTAAATTATTTGCTTGATTTGAAGTTGTATTGTTAAAAGTTGCTTTTTCAAGAACCTTTATTCTACTTTCGATTGTTTCCAACTTTTGAAGAAGTTTATCTAATGGAATTTCTTCTGCATAGAGAACTGGATTGAATAATGTAAGAACTATTAAAGTAGCACAAAAATATAGATAAATCTTATCGATCATAAAAATAAATATTTTTTTATAAGCCTAGACTTATCTTTTGTCTTAATAAAGGCGTAAATAATTAAATATCTATTTAATTTGTTCTTACAGTTACTGATCTTCTGTTTTGTGCCCAGGCCTTTTTATTTGAGCCACTATTCACGGGTCTTTCCTTGCCAAAACTGATAGTGGTAACCCTGCTAGAACTAATCCCTTGTGTCATCAAATAATCTTTAGCAGCGTTAGCTCTTCGATCACCAAGTGCTAAGTTATATTCTCTCGTTCCTCTTTCATCAGCATGACCTTCAATCGCTATTGTAACTGATCCATTTGCTTTCAACCATTTCGCCTGTTTTTCTAATGTATTTTGAGCAGCTTTAGTAAGTGAATAGCTGTCGTATGCAAAAAATATTCTATCAGGAACATCGATCGCTAACATTTCAATAGTATCTGATCCAACATACACACCGTCTTGTATTTCTACAGCTGCGGTTGATGATGATGTTGATGATGTTGATGATGATGATGATGATGATGATGCGGTATCTTTTGGCACAGTTTCACAAGCTGCCAAAAACAAAGCAAATAATATAATTACCAAATATCTGGTATAATTCTGAAAGGTTGAAACCATTTTAATAAACTCCCGTAATATTTTCAAAGCCGTTAGTACTCTATTAACTTAACTTGCGCAAGTCTAGGATAAAGTTATTACATATTCTTTAAAATATGTCTAATTTCCAGGAAAAATTGCCCTTATTGTATTAATTTTGACCAAGATGGGTCGGATGCATCAACCGGTGTAATAATTTTTCTCTCGTTAAACCCAGTCAAATCAATAGACCAAATGGATGAAGAGTGACCGTCCCCTGCATCATTTGCTTTTGTTTCACGATAAAATATTAATACCCTCCCATTAGATGACCATGATGGTGCTTCTTGATACCAATTTTCAGTTAGTAATCTCTCACCACTTCCATCAGTTCTCATGACGCCAATAAAATATTGACCCTGATAAAACTTTGTAAAAGCAATAAGATCACCTCTTGGAGACCAAACAGGAGTTGCGTAATTACCTCCTTGTTTTGAAATTCTCTTTTGATTTCGCCCATTGCTGTCCATTACATAAATTTGCTGGGACCCTCCTCTATCAGAATTGAATGTAATTTTTTTACCGTCAGGAGAATAACTTGGAGATGTATCGATTGCTGGACTGTCAGTTAGTCGTTCAACAACACGATTTGTTAAATCCATGACGTACAAGTCAGAGTTGCCCTCTCTTGCTAAGCTCATAATAATTTTTCCTCCATCTGGAGAAAATCGTGGTGCAAAAGTCATACCCGGAAAATCACCCACAACTTCTTGTATTCCTGTTTGAATATTTAATAAATAAACTCTGGGCAAATTTTTAAAATATGAGAGATATGTAATCTCTTGTCTTACAGGGTTAAATCTTGGTGTTAAGACTAGTTCTTTTCCACTTGTTAAAAACTTATGGTTAGCTCCATCTTGGTCCATGATTGCTAGTTTTTTTATTCTTTTATTTTTTGGACCCTCTTCAGCAACATAAACTATCCTTGTATCAAAGTAACCTTCCTCACCTGTAAGTCTCTCATATATTTTGTCTGCAATCATATGACTAATTCTTCTCCAATTATCAATTGTTGTAATAAGAACTAATCCCTCTATTTCTTTTTCCGCAAATGTATCCCATAAACGAAATTCTACTCTTAACCTATCGTCTTCAATGGTAAGTTCTCCTGTAAGCAAACCTTGAGCTTTTATTAATCTCCAATCTGCGAATCTAGGCTTTAAATGCATAGCGCGATTATTTTGGATGAATGCCTTATCGTCAATTGATGAAAACAAACCACTTCTTTCAAGGTCATCTGAAATTACAGTTCTAATATTTTCTGTTATTTTCTTATCTATTATTTCTTGGTTATTGTCATGAAAGAACTCACTGATTGCAAGTGGAAGAGGTTCTCGATTACCTTCAGTTATATCGATTTCAATTATCGCAAATGAAATATTAGTGAATAATATTAAGGGAAATAAACATACTAGTAATCTTTTCATATTTAACCTCTTAGTATCTCTCTAGGATCAAAATTCAACTGTAAATTTTTCCAATTATCATAACGCTCAGCTTCTGGTGCCTTTATAGGGTCACATCGTCTTACCGCTCTAAGAGCACTCTCTGCGAGTGTTCTAAAATATTTCTCGCCTGGCTTATTCATCCGTTCATGCTGGACAACTTCTGGTGGTTTTAAAAGCGACCCATCTGTATTTAAAAATATTTTAATTTTTACTATCATTGTTTCATCATAAGGAATTCCGAGTGGAATACTCCAACATTGCATAAATTGTGCTCTGATTGCGTCCTCCTCACTTAGAGTCAGACGCTTATCGAGACTTGGTGTTGAATCAAGGGCTTCATAATCCTTTTCAACGATATCTTCTGGATTTGTTTGTTTTGTATCTTTTTGCTTGTCAATTAACTCAGCTAGTTTGAGAGGATCAAATTTATCTTTCTTTTTTATCTCTGGCTTTCTGACTGGCATATTTTGTATCATTTTTTCTTCAATTTTTTTATTTTCAATTTTCTCTTCTGTGGACGGATCTTTTACTTTTTCATTTGATTTTTCTTCTTTTGGTTTTTGAATTGGTTGATTTAATTTTTGTTCTTCTTTTTTGTTTTCTTTTTCTGGTTTTTTATCCTCTTTCTTTTTACTAATCTGAGGTACATTTGTTTTTTCTGCTATTTCGATCAGTTCAACTTGAATAACAGGTGGCATTTCAAGTTCATCATTATTAAATAAAGGGAGTGAGACTATTGTAAAAAGAAGGATGAACAAGTGAAGTGATACTGATCCTACAACTGAAATTCTCATATTTAAGTCCCATTAATTAATTGCTTATGGGTTTTGTAATTAAAGAAACTTTTGAAAAGCCTGATCCAGATAACTCCCCAAGTACTCTCATTACTTTTCCGTAGTCAATTGCCTCATCTCCTCTGACGTATATCTTTGTATCTAATCTATTATCAGTTATTGCTTTTATTTTAGGAATTAATTCACCCAGTGCTATTTCTGTTTCTTGAATATAGATTATACCAGTCTCATTGATTGTTACTTCCATTGGCTCATCATCAGATTGCAGGGAGTCAGCATTGCTTTCAGGAAGATCTACTTGTACGCCAACTGTTAATAACGGAGCAGTAACCATAAAAATTATAAGCAGAACCAACATTACATCAACAAAAGGTGTAACATTTATATCGCTAAAGGGTTTTGAACGAGTATTTCTAATCACTTAATAAATTTCATGTTTATTTTGCACTTAGTCCTCTTGAGAAAATGACATTAAACTGCTCTTTAAATCTATACATTCGGGCATTCTCGTCATTCACTTGGCTTGTGAAAATATTATAGGCTATTACAGCTGGTATAGCTGCCAGAAGTCCTAGAGCTGTAGCAAAGAGAGCTTCGGCAATTCCTGGTGCCACTACTGCTAAGGATGTATTTCTTGATATTGCAATTGACTGAAAAGAATTCATTATCCCCCAAACCGTCCCAAATAGACCAATGAAAGGTGTTGTTGCACCTATAGTTGCGAGATAGCTAAAGTATAGTGAGAGCTTTTCATTTTGATAATCAATTGCGGCTTCCATAATTCGATTAATTCTATCAGTAATGCTGTCGATATTTTTTTTAGTATCTTTATTTGATTTTTCAATTTCATCTACTGCCTCAAGAAAAACATACTTTATAGGACTCTCTGAAAGATGGTGGGTGGTTGATGCAATTTCTTTGATGGTACGTCCTGACCAAAATTCTTCCTCAAATTGTTTGCTGATTTTTTTTAGAGACCTAAAAAGTCGTATTTTATGAATAATTATTGTCCATGAGAATATTGATGCAGCAAATAATATTAGAATTACTAATTTCACTACTAAGTCAGCCCTAAAGAATAGAGACATTAAGGTGAACTCATCGTTTATTTGACTTGTACTAATCAGAGCTTCGTTTTCCATAGTATTATTTTAAAATTAAAAATTGTCTTAAATAGGGCATTAAGTGTCAGTCTTCTTGCTTTCAAGTAAGATTTTGTATAGCTCCATAAAGTCATCTAACCTTAAAACGCACAATGAATTACCAGTTGTTTCCCTATTTCTTCTTGTAATTACCACAGGAAATGAGTCTGATTTAGATGTTTCAATATTTTCTTCTACTTGCTTAATTGACTCATGGATTTTAAATTTTTCAGTTCTCTTTGCCTCGACGTAAATATGGGGAGTATTTTTTAAATCACTTCCACCTGACGATTTTATTGCTCCACCTCCAGACAGAGGCATCCGCTGCACAAGATCATCTCCACCAAAAACTTTTTCATTAAAATATTTGGCTAACTCTCTTTCATATCCATCACCTTTTCTTTTTGGAGAGCTGCCTGACATAAAAACGAATCAAAATTATCAATTCATTAAAGACTAATTAATATATTTGGATTTTAAAAGTTAATTAATCAAGCGATTCTGCTTAATTCTTCATCACTTGCCTCAAAATTTGAGAAGATCTGCTGAACATCTTCATCGCTATCAAGCTCGTTTATTAAATTTATAAGTGATTTTAACTTGTCGCCATCAACTTTTACTAGTACATCTGGTCTCCATTGAAAACCAGATGAAACTGGCTCACCATATTTAGCAGCTAATAAATCATAAAACTTTGACATTGTATCGGGTAAGCATACCGCTTCATATTCATCCTCTTCTACGAAACAATCCTCTGCACCATTTTCAATTGAAAAGTTAAAAAACTCGTCCTCAGTTGCAACATCCTTAATAAATTTCAAAAAACCATAATGTTTAAATGCATGTGAAACTGAACCTGTTTCACCTAATGATCCGCCAAACTTTTGAAATGATGATCTTACATTAGATGCCGTTCTGTTTCTATTGTCAGTAAGTGCCTCAACAATTATAGATGTACCTGCAGGACCAAATCCTTCATATCTCATCTGGTCATAATTAACAGTATCTTTATCCAAAGACTTTTTAATAGCACGATCAATATTCTCTTTTGGAAAACTCGATGCCTTTGCAAGTTGAATTGCTGATCTTAATCTGGCGTTTTGATCAGGATCTGGGGAACCTAACTTTGCTGCTACAGTTATTTCTTTAGATAACTTAGAAAATAGTCCTGCTCTTTTTTTGTCTTGTGCACCTTTTCGATATTGAATATTTTTAAACTTAGAGTGTCCCGCCATCTAATTTCCTATTTTTCCACCAATACGAATTGATTGAATATTTTTAGCAAGAAAATTATTATCCTGTGATTCTATGATTACGCCGCATAATGTGCCTATGCCATCGGCAGGAGGCACTCGTTTCCTTTCAGTGTCTTGTGTTGCAAATTTTCTGACAAATTCTTGTTTTTTAGTCCCAATAACGGAGTCATAATCACCACACATACCTGCATCTGTTTGGTAGGCCGTTCCATGCTCCATGATGTTGGCATCAGCTGTTGGAACGTGAGTATGCGTACCTACTACTGCGGTTACACGTCCATCAAGATGATGACCCATGGCCATCTTTTCACTCGATGCCTCAGCATGAAAATCCACAAAAATGAATGATAAATCATTTACGTCAATTTTTTGCAATACCTCCTCAATTTTAAAAAAAGCATTATCACAGGAGCGCATAAATAAGTTGCCCATTATATTAATAACTGCAATTTTTTCCTTATTGGCCAGTTCATAAATATTAAATCCTAGTCCAGGCGATCCCTCTGCAAAATTGTAAGGTTTTAAGAGATTTTGATCCTTATCGATGTAACTAGTTATCTCTTTTTGATCCCATAAATGATTTCCCGTGGTAATGACATTTACACCATACGAATACAACTCATTACATATATTTTCTGTAATACCAAAGCCGCCAGCGGCGTTTTCACCATTTGCTATTACAAAATCAATATTGTGATCTTTAATCGCTTGCGGGAGATGATCTCTTAAGGAATGCCTGCCGGACCTTCCCATTACATCCCCTAGAAATAAAATTTTCATATTGCCTTATATAAATAACTTTCTGTTAAAATCCAATCAAGTTTTTGATCATGACTTTCGATGGGAATATGAT
>OZSS01001411.1_pt1 | contig 11151 bp, 13 predicted proteins | sample 1779911 | NCBI WGS metagenome assembly OZSS01 (sample SAMEA2603589, study PRJEB24840) | metagenome | biome: Water; feature: Photic zone; material: Seawater sample | place: Mediterranean Sea | collected 2013-11-12 | depth 10 m | reverse complement strand
GTTCCCAAGAATTCATTCATGTTCTGGATGAGAAAATGGAACGCAAACCCAAGGAGCATGGGATACATCAAGAAGACGTGGGAGAAAGTCAAAGGACGAGCTGATGTTCTGGAGAGTATCCTGTTTGATGCAAACGGTGAGAATCTACTAAATAGAGAAAGAGTCGGATTTGTTATTAGAGAAATCAATGCGAGAGTCTGAAGAAACCTAGTGAGCCTTTGAGAGGAACATTTCTGTTCCCCTCAGAGTCTTATTAGATTTCCTCCTTTCCGTATCCTCGGTCAATCAAGTCAATGAATCTATTAAAATCACTCATTCTTTCTTGATGTTTTTTAGATTCAATACTCATTTTCAATTTCAAATGATTAATAGACTCATCTGTCAACTCTTTGAAATCTTCACTGAACGTCTGGTCTTCATTATACAGTTTATAAGTAAACATGTCACGATACTGACCAACTGCATAAGTAGGTCTGTCATCAAGGATGAACCTTCCTAGTTCATTCCATTGATTCTCAGTTGCCCACTGATTGGAAGTAAATCGTCTCTCTGATTTACTCTTATTCAATCTGTTGACGTTAGTATTGGTGTAGTTTCTACCCGAAACTGCGTTGATTGGAGATTCACTCCAGTTCTGAACATTATACATAATGTTCCTTTCATAATTAACAATTAAATTTTCAAAGAACTAAAGAGAAGAACATCTTCTCTAAATCGTCTTCTAATTGAGTAGGATTTACTCTCACTCAACTTATACTAGTGTACTAAATACCTAATAAAATGTCAAGCATTTTCTGATTAGATTTTGATTTTTATCTTGACAGCTAAACCAAAAAAGAAACCTATTGAGGCTTTGAAAGGAACATCTCTGTTCCCTTCAAAATCTTATTAGATTACCTTTCTTTTTTAAATCTAATTAACAAACCATGCGTACATTCCTTTTCCTATGGAACCATCTGACATGTTATACTCAACATCACAATTTTTATAATGTATGTCAGTAACGTACTGGTCACCGTCAATACAATCTACTTCTAAAATAAGATGTTTTAAATCAAAAGGTTTATCATCTTCAAATACCCATTCAAAACAACCTTTTTCGTAAGCACAAGTAATTAAGATACTTGTGTCATCTTTTTTATTCTTATGTGATTCAATAATAGAAAACCATTCATCATTAAATTGCTTCTTTATTTTAGGAGAAACTAGAGGTAAATTTAGGAGTTCATCTGAATTACCATCATTATTATAAACAACTATAGAATTATGTTCGTAAAAAGGATTACAAAAATGTTCAATGTCATCATTATCATGCCAATAGTTTTCTAAACATGCGACAGGTGGAAGTGGAGGATTATTTAAGTAACTATCAAATGACCATAGATAACCTTCTAAGTCACCACCTGGTTTATTTATCCAATAATCTCTAAATGAATTAGGAACACTTCCCACACAACATTCTGCACCCCTGTGTCCAATTTCAATTCTAAACTGATTCATCATTTTTTTCCTTTAAATTAGGAGGTTAAAAACGGACAAAAGTGTCCGTGACGCAAAGATTATAGTATGAAGCATTTTGAGATAAAAGTCAAGCAAAAATAAGGATTTAGCCTTGACAACTAAGTTAGAATGTGAGTGGAAATAGATTGAAATCTAAGATGGAAAGAGTTTGATTAGGTGGATAAGAAAGAAATGTTTTTTAATTCATTTCTTTCTTGTTTACGCAGCCTTACATTATTTCAAATTCTCTTGATAATTGTTTGTGCTCTCTTTTGTGATTCTTGACGAGCTCAGGAAATCTGATTTGCATCACTCTTAGAAAGTGCGCTTCAAATGTCTCATTCTCCATAAGGACTACTTTCTGTAATCCGCTGAATTCCTCTGTACAGTCTGGTGTAAAAAATTTACTCAAATCGGGTTTCTCCTTGGATTGTTTAATCTCTTCAATGTCATTGAAAGAGATTGCGTTAAAACTTCTTTTGATTTGTTTCACATGCGAATCAATGTCTGGCGAGTCTTTGTCAATTCTAGAAATTCTCTCTATGAAAACTCTTCCTTCTGTAAAGACGGGTGCGAAATCTCCACGTTGCAGCATGACTTCTAGCTGTGTTTTTATTGGGTAGTATTCAGCACGTTCACTTTTTATTACTAAGGAAACATCCTTTCTACTTCCAAATGTGACCATGTAAAAAAGCCACTCTTTCTTTTTGCGGACTGGGGTTCTGTATAAAACTTTTCTCATTTGGGTTTGCCTATAATTAGATTGGATTATTCCAATCATAATTATTTATGAGCTAGAAAAATGGGGGGAGGGGGAGGAAGTCGCACCGCACAGATTAAGAGAAAAGGAGGAGGAGTTCTGTGCGGTAAGACTTAATCATAGGCGTAACTATTTATGTAGTTCGTTGAGTTGCTCCACATAAAGATTCATTAAATTTTCGTTATCTTCTTTAGGTTCCTTAGAATCCGTATAGATTGAGCTCGTGGTTTCAGATTTGGGGGAGAGGTGCAAAAGTTCTTTTTCAATTTCTTCAGTAAAAAGACCACTCACAATTCCAGCCTTGGAAAGTAGTCCATCACCTCCAACAGAAATTCCGGTCAAAGTTAAAGCGGCAAGTGCAGAAACCTGCTGAGACAGCAGGTCAATTTTGGATTCTATGTCTTGTGCATTCCTGGCTTCTTTTCCCTTGTTGATGACTTTCCTTTTGACTGCAAGTGCAATCACTCTTGCAGCTCGGTCACTCATTTTTCCTTCTCTGATTTTCTCCATTTTCTACTCCTTATAAATACATCTAGGAGTATTTATGAGGAGAAAAGAACAATGGAAAAAATTCCCACCAAATTACGGAATGATGAATTCCGTCAGCTCATTAGAGATGATTTGGATTTTGACCAAATCAAGAAACTCAACACCAAGAAAAGAGAACAGAGAATCACTGATGGAATGACTCAGTTGATTGTCAATACAGTCAACAAGTTTGAGGCTCATTCAGATTATCCAATCTGGAATGTAGTCAAGTTGAGCAGAGATTTTCAAATCAAGGTTGCAACAAAAAAAGGCTACAAGCAGTTCCAAGAAACTCTGGAAAAGAATGGATTCAAAATAGACCATCACTACAGAATTCCGATAGGTGCAAACAAAGGAAAAACCAAGGCTGTGACTGTTCCAGAACGAAAGATAGACATTGCAGTCAAGTATCTGAAGGAGCGACATCTAGTTGTGTTAAACAACAATCATGAACTGATGATTGATTGGAAGAATCCTTATAACTTCCAAGGTGTGTCTATTCCTTCCAGAGTAAGGATTAGTACCAAAGTCATGAAGGATGTGTGTGATGAAGTTCTGGAAGTCTCAGAGCAACTTTACAGAGATTGGAATCTGCACCTAAGGCTAGATTCTGCATACCAGAATGATGGATGGATGGAGCAGAATTTTATTGAATCTGATTTTGGAAGATTGTTTGGAACTGGGCTTTTTTCTCTTCAATCTATGCCGAAAGAAATACTGAAGAGAGTTCTAAACGGTTGCTATGAATTAGATGTCAATACAGCTTCTCTGGTGATTCTGACAGAGATTCATAGAAGAAGATTCAGAGTCTCCAGTTTCCCTGCTATTGAGAGATTCATTAGATTGAAGACTTGGGTAAGAGAAGAAGTCGCTAGGTCTTTAGAAGTAGATGTGGATGTTGTGAAGACTGCATTCACAGGAATTGGTTTTGGTATGAGGAGCAACACCAAGAGTTATTTCAATGAAAATGGTGACATAGAGGTTCCTACTCTGACCAAGACTTTTGGTGGAGACTTTAGAAAGTCTCAAGAATTTCTAGCTCATTCTGAAGTCAAGGAATTCTGGATGGAGACAAAGAATCTGTTCAAGGAATTATCTAGTGATTCCAAGAGTGAACTGTCTGAGCTGAAACCAAGTCAAAGAGTGGCTTATTTGTACCAGAAGGAAGAAGCAGGAATCTTGAGAAGTATCTGTAGGAATGTAGGAAAGAATCTAGTGGTTCCTAAACATGATGCTGTTATCGTCAAGGATTCAATAGAACCAAAAGATAGGATTAAGATTCAAGATAGCATTAATCAAGAAACTGGATTCAAGATAGAATTATCAAGTAAGTTATTGAATCCAGAAGGAACCTAGACCATTTGGTGCTGCGCACCAAATGGAGTGCGCCCTTCAACTTCGTTGAAGGACGAGAACTCCATAGTTCTGAAGAAGTAAATAAATTAATGAATGAAGATGAAGTTCTAGATAGGTTCTAGCAGGAGGAAGTAAAGATAGAGTTTTAAAAGAACTCTTATAGTGTCTACCTTTTTTCTTGTGAGTTTTGATAGGGTTTTAGTCTGTCTTCTGAAGGCTCAAACTTTCCGTCATGAACATAAGATTGGGCATCAATTAAAATCTGTCTGATGTCTAATTGTGGTCTTTTCTTGATAATCTCTTCTTTCAGAAAAAGAGCTCTGGGAAGTTCCCATTTAGTTTTGGGTGCTTCTTTTTCTGCAATTTTTACAACGAGGTCAACGAGCTGGTTTTCAATGTCCTCTCTGTTGCCAGGTGGATTCTGCTCTGCGTAATTGTCCCATAATAAATCACCAGTACCAAAATGAATGTTAGTACACCTTGAATGAATAGCTGGGTCAATTTTCTTTGGATAGTTAGATGTCATGCAAATAATAATTTTGCGTTTTCCAGCCTCATCCAAAATGTTTCTTAGCATTTCTTGAGTTTTGAGTTGGTCTAGTTCATCAAGCAGAACAAACTTTCCTATTGGGCGATTTCTTTTTTCACTTGGTGAAAAAGATGGAATTTGACTGCTAAAAATAAATTTCCAACCGGCACCCTTTTCTACCCAATGTTTTTCCTGTTTGTATTCAGTACAACTTATAAAAAATTCAGATTGAGCCTTTTTTCTGAGAACCTGTCCTACTGATGTTTTTCCAGTTCCAAAATTGCCAGTAAGTAAAAGATGCTGAGTTCTTTTTCCTTTTGCGTATTCTTCAAAGATTTTTCGGTGTTCTTCTGGCAAAACAAATTCTGACCTAGAAAAACTCTTTGGACTATAGTCCTGAGTCCAATCACTACTTGGCATTAATTCCTAGCTTTCAATACGTTTTTCAAACTATCTGTACTCATACCTCCATCATCTCCATTGTGTTCTGTCATTTCTTGAATTGCTAGATGTTCTTTGAAACTAAGTAGACTGAATTCCTCATTTTGCTTTTTGGCTTTCTCAGCTGATGTTTTTAATTCTTCATTCCATTCATTTAAATAACGAGCCATCTCTTCAGCAATTGCTACATCCTCAAATTTGCTTACAAACCTGTCCATTCTTGAATTGAATTCTTCATCTGCTTTCGTGAGTTCCTTTGGCTCTCCATCATTATCTCTATTCTTACTTTCTTTTGTAATTTTCATGTCTAGCAATTCTTGTGTGCCAAGTCTCACAACATGATTTTTTCTAATAAATCTTTTCCAATCTGTCAGCAATTTGGTGACTTCCTTTTCAGATTCCTGAGCTTTCTTTTTTTCAATTATTGATTTTGGATTATCAAATACAATTTTTATAATTCCTAAGTCATTTATTTTTTTTAGTGCTTCTTCAATTTTTGACCAGTCTTTCTGAAGTCTTTTTAAGTCATCATCACCTTTGGGTAAGTTCAATTTTGTTGTCATCAGACTATTGACTTCTTTAGCCTTTGAAACAGGTATTGCAGTTATTCCTTTTGTTTTCTTGATGTATCTAATGTCATTAAGAGTGACGTTGGTATCTCTCTTCATTTCCATACTTATAGTATCTAGAATCTGCTGACCATCTTTAGTGCTCTCATCAATTGTGCTTATTTCATAAAGAGCAGTCTGGCTATTCGGTAGTAAATTTGTTGTCTCCAAGACTTTTTTAAGAGAACCACCTTCATCATAGTTTTTCCAAATCTTAGTCATTGATGTAAGTCCTGAGTCCGTAAGCCCAAAATTATCTCTCAGTGATTTTCTGAATCTGCTCCAATCATCTGTTCTTTTGGCTACAAATTTTCCCTCCTTGTTAGGTTCCCAAGTAGTCACTTCATTTCTTCCTGACCAGAGTTTCTGTGCTTCAGAGATAATTCGGCAGTTCTCAAGAATTGCTCTGTAAGAGTTGAGTTGATTGATTGCAAGAAATCGTAGCGTGTCTTGGGCAGAAGTGTATGGAGTCCAAGTGCCATTTGTTTGAAGTAATTCTGTACCTGTTATTTTATTTTGGACTTCTGCTGGGACTAAATCTGCGAATGCCATGACTTTCTCCGATGAGGTGATTTCCAAAAAATCTAATTCTTTCAGATAAGTCTGAGGCTATACAAAGGGGTGTAAACTACAAGATAGTCGTTTCAAACGACACCCAAGTTTTCAAGATGTCACTTCTAATTAGATAGAATACTCCTTGGCGAGTTCTGCTGCGTCTTCATCACTGACACCAAGATAAGCAGATGTTGCTGTGACTGACTGATGCCCAAGAAGTCTTCTAACTGCCTCTACATTATTAGTCTTCTTGTAAAGATGAGTAGCCTTGGTTTTTCTCATTGAGTGAGTTGAAAAAGTTGAGGTGTCTTCAACACCAATTTCCTTCATCCATCCTTTGACAATCCTCTGATACTGATTAGTGTGAATTGCCCTTCCAGTATAATGGGACTTCTGACCAGCAAAAATGAATCGGTGAAAGTCTTTATGTGTCAGGTGTTCCTTGATTACTTTCTTTGAGTTGTCACTTAAAGGAATTCTGATTGTAGCCTTCCCTGTTTTCTTCTGAGTGACTTGTACAAATTCCTTCACAGTCCTGTCTTCATTCAAGACATCAGAAACTTTCAACTTCAGTAAATCACTAGCCCTCAGCATCAAATCCACTGAGAGATTCAGCAGGAGAGAATGAAGAGGTTTTGTGGATGTCAATTTTCGGAGAACTCTGATTTGATTTTCGTTGAGAGGTTGTTTTCCCATTTTCTTACTCTGTAGCGAGTTTTCAAAAATTCTTCACAGTGTAGCAATAAAGTTGTGAATAAATCTCAAAATTTGATTTTACAACATTTTATTCTGTAGTGAATTCATAGTCAAGAATAATCGCCAGTGTTTATGCGGAAAAATTAGAAAATGGTGTGTTTCTGTCTTTTACACCATTCAGCTTAGAACTTGATTCGTGGAGCGGAGAGGAGTAGAAACTGGAAATCTTATTCTAGGAAGGAATAGGAACCACTGAAGGGATTGCAGTCCCTCCAGCGGCAATGCGGGTCTTCTGGTAGAAGAAAACTCACACCTATCGTTAACTGTGAGATTAGCAATTCTTCTGCCTGAGGCAAGTCTTTTTGACTGCTATTTTTTGGAAGAAGAATGAAAAAATCTCATTGGAGACAATCAAAGTCTCACTATCAATCCCTCCTGGCTACTCTTCCGAAAAGACTTCGGATAGATGCAGAAAGCATTATCAAAGTCTTCTTCATTCGGAAATCACCTCGCCTCCGATTAACTGATAATTATCTTATCAAGCTGTGGGAATGTTCTCGGGCAACTGCTCAGAGAAGATTGAAAGAACTGGAAGACTTCGGACTCATTCGCCGGCACACTAAACCACCCCAAAAGAAAGACGGTGGCTTTGTTCAATTTCGTGTTCTTTTCTTAGTGTCTCAAAAAAAGTCACTATCTAACCAAGTACCAAAGGTACTGGAAAAGAAATCAACCATTGGACAAATTAACAGGGAACCATCCATTAGCTTTGAAGATTATCTCTCTCTGAGAAGAGATGTTCCCAAGAATTCATTCATGTTCTGGATGAGGAAATGGGATGCAAACCCAAGGAGCATGGGATACATCAAGAAAACGTGGGAGAAGGTCAAAGGAAGAGCTGATGTTCTAGAGAGTATCCTCTTCGATGCGAATGGAGAAAGTCTACAAGACAGAGCTAGAGTTGGATTCGTTATCAGAGAAATCAATGCGAGAGTGTGAAGAAGTCTAGTGAGGCTTTGAAAGGAACATCCCTGTTCCCTTCAAAATCTTATTAGATTTCCTTTCTTTGTTAAATCTAATTAACAAACCATGCGTACATTCCTTTTCCTATGGAACCATCTGAAATAGTATACTGAACATCACAATCTCTATAATCTATGTCAGTAACGTACTGGTCACCATCAATACAATCTACATTTAAAATAAGTCTTTCAAAATCAAAAGGTCTGTCATCTTGAAATTCCCATTCAAAAGAACCTTTTTCGACAGCACAAGTAATTAAGATACTTGTGTCATCTTTTTTATTCTTATGTGATTGAATAATAGAGAACCATTCATCGTTAAATTGCTTCTTTATTTTAGGAGAATCTAGAGGTAAATCTAATAGTTCATCACAATTACGAACACCTTCAAAAATCGAATAACTACAATAAACAACTATAGAATTCATCTCGTAAAAAGGACTACAGAAATGTTCTATGTCGTCATTATCATGCCAATACTTTTCCAAACATGCGACAGGTGGAAGTGAATGATTTTCTTCTGGAAATGACGATAGATAACTTTCTAATTCACCATCTGGTTTATTTACCCAATAATCTCTAAATGAATTAGGAACACTTCCCACACAACATTCTGCACCCCTTGGTGCAATTTCAATTCGATACTGATTCATCATTTTTCCTTAAAATTAGGAGTTAAAAAGTCAGATGATTTATTCAAATGACATACCTTTATTATGAAGAATTTAGAGATAAAAGTCAAGCAAAATCTGTGGTTTAGCTTTGAAAACTAAGTTTGAATTTGAATAGAAATAATTGGAAGTATAAGATGGAATAAGGCTGAGGAATTAAAACAGAGAGAAAGATTTTTAAAACCATTTCTCTCTATTATACGCAGGCTACATTATTTCAAAATGTTCACTTCTTTGTTTGTATTCTTTACTCACACTCTTGACCAGCTCAGGGAATTCGTTCCGCATTGCTTTTAGAAAATACTCTTCAAACTTAATTTCTTTGAAAGGTATTATCTTTTTCAATCCAGTTTCCTCCTGGCTAATTGTAGTAAAAAATTTTTCCAAGTTAATTTGCTCCTTGTTTTGTTGCATAGATTTTAAATCATAAATAGAGATTGCTTTGAATCTCTGTTTGATTGATGTGGCTACAGAACTGATGTTTCCGGTATCCTCATGAATTCGATGAACTCTTCTTATGTGAACACCTCCTTCAAATACTGGTTGCAAGTCTCCGCTATCAGCAAGCTCTTGTAATCCTTCTCGCACTCTCCAGTAGATTGGTTCCTTGGTTACGACTAGTAAGGAAACATCTTTCTTTCCTCCAAATGTGGCTACATAGAAAACGATGTCTTTTTTGCCAACTGGTTTTTTGTATAAATTTTTATTCATTTTTTTACTCTGTGATGAGATTGGTTTACTCCAATCAAAGTTATTTATTGAGTAGAAAAAATGAATAAAATCATGTGGACAGAACTGGACGGAAATTTCCGTCCATGGAAAAACTTTGAGGATTAAGAAGACTTACCACGCAGCTGAAGAGGAAAGGAAGAGGATAACTGCGTGATAATTTCTTCATCACAGGTATCACTATTTATGTGATTGGAAATAAGAATTGTCAGACAATTTGTTTGCTTGTCTATTTTATTTAGCCTTGCTAAAGGTTGATTTTAGAATTTATCAAATGAAGTAAATTACCTAGAATTTCTGAAATCACCTGTTGAGAACAATCAAATGAAAAAAGTAACTAATCAGATTTTAGCTTTCTTGCTTCTTGTTGTTCTTGCTGGGTGCAGTCCGAGTGATGAAGGAGGAGGAGGAGGAGGTAGTACAGCAAAATCGTATAGTCTTGCCGAAGGTGGTTCTGTTCGGAACCTGACAGCAGGTGATTATTTTAAGTACACGGGGACATCCGAACTTCAACAGGGTTATAGTACTAAAGTACCTGCTACCTCCGTTTATGAACAGTCAATCTCCAGTGGTGGATACACATTATACTCATCTAATCCAATAATTATCTCTGCTTCAACACTGGTACTGACAGATTTATCTGGCGCTATCGTTCAAAGTACATCAGCAGATTATTATGTAAATTCTGGTGGTATTGATTATCACATGATGGAACAAGGTAATGATGATTTATTTTACGCAGTTAATCAGTTAAATGGTATTGCAAACACACCAGTGAAAATTATTACTGACGGTTCATACAGTCAGGCTTATACCTATGATGCATGTAGTTCTTATTTAAGCTATACATGTGTAAGTCCTACAACTGTCGCTAGTGTGACAGCAACTTATACACTAATAGGAACAGAAACTGTTTCAACTTCGATTGGTAATTTTGAATCTTACAAAATTAAAATGACTATAACTCAAACATCAATCAATACAAATGCCTTTTCGAATTATGATGGGACATCAACTGTTTGGTATCATCCATCACTTGGTATGGTGAAACAAACTGTGATACAAACACTAAAAGATTATAGTCCTCAAATAATTTCAACGGCGGAAATAACATTAAATGCAACAAACAATAGCAAGTATTCTAGAAACCAAAGTGGATTAGGTTTGTGGAGTCCACTTTCTATTTTTAAGATGATGAAACCAATACAATAATTCTTTTAATTTTAACAATTTAACTGATTGAGAGTATTCACATAAAGTTTCATTAAATCTTCATCAGTGTTTTTCTTAGGTTCCTTAGAATCCGTATAGATTGAGCTCTTGGTTTCAGATTTGGGGGAGAGGTGCAAAAGTTCTTCTTCAATCTCTTCAGTAAAAAGACCACTCACAATTCCAGCCTTAGATAATAGTCCATCACCTCCAACAGAAATTCCGGTCAAAGTTAAAGCGGCAAGTGCAGAAACCTGCTGAGAGAGTAAGTCAATTTTGGATTCTATGTCCTGTGCATTTCTGGCTTCTTTTCCCTTGTTGATAACTTTCCTTTTGACTGCAAGCGCAATCACTCTTGCTGCTCGGTCACTCATTTTTCCTTCTCTGATTTTGTCCATTTTCCTCTCCTTATAAATACATCTACAGGTATTTATGAAGAGGAAAAATCAATGGAAAAAATTCCCACCATTTTACGGAATGATGAATTCCGTCAGCTCATTAGAGATGATTTGGATTTTGACCAAATCAAGAAACTCAACACCAAGAA
>OZSS01001410.1_pt1 | contig 11154 bp, 10 predicted proteins | sample 1779911 | NCBI WGS metagenome assembly OZSS01 (sample SAMEA2603589, study PRJEB24840) | metagenome | biome: Water; feature: Photic zone; material: Seawater sample | place: Mediterranean Sea | collected 2013-11-12 | depth 10 m | reverse complement strand
AGTCTCATTTAATGAAAGAAGCCAAACGTCACGTAATCAACACGCCAATGCTTGATTTAGGTCTCTATAAAACGACTTGGCGAGCTTTAAGTGTAGATGGCCATGCGATTAAAGGAGAATTTGCTTTTGAAATCTCAGCCGAAGGTACAGATCCATCTGGCGCAGTAGACGAATTCCTTGAGGGTGAAGGTAAGATAAAGCGGGTGAGGGGATCGAAAATAACAATCAAACACGGTGCGCTAGGAGACCTGATGCCAGCGATGACAATGGAATATGAAATTCCAGAGACAGTCACCGCAATTGATTTTAAGCGCGGTGACTCGGTTGTTTTCAAAATCAACAAAGACCTGGATATTGTGAGTATAAAAACGAAATAGCGCAGGCAAACATGGAATAAATATGAATATTTTGGTCGGTGGATAACAAATTATGAAAATTTCTGATTTCAGCAACAGAAATCAAAGAAGAAGGCTTTTGATAACGCTGCAAGGCACGATTTGCTTTTTTTCACTATCCTTTATCACGCCTGTAGCCAGAGGTGAAGAAAAACCTGCCCAAAATGTCGACTACGAGTCAGTTTTTAATTTTTATGACAATTGGGAGTGGGAAGAAACTTCTGATTGGTTGGAGGCAAACCATATAGTGAATGAGATTGGTGGTTGGCAATTTTACTCTCGAGAAGATAGCGAAAAGACTCAGTAGGACAGATATGCACAAATCTTTGTTGAAAATAGCAGTCATATTCCTCATATCAGGTTGCTCTTCATACAAGTTTGATGAGAGTCTATCAAAATTGAATGAAAATGATAAACTGGGAGCTGTTGGTCAAATAACAAATGTCATCAGTGAGTCGCAACGCGATGCATTAAACGCCCGCGCTTTAACTTTGCTTAACTCAGAATTGGGTCAGGATGAAGCTATCGAGTTAATGCTCATCAAAAGTCCGGATTTTCAATCTCTCCTTTTTGAGCATCGTAGCAGATTAGCTGTTGCTGCTCAAAAGGGACGTATTTCAAATCCGGTCTTTTCATTCGAGAGAATGGTCAAAGGTAACGAAACAGAATACGGAAGATTTATAAGTTTCGGGTTGTTGGAGCTATTAACGCTACCCGTCCGCCAAGACACCTCAAAACTCTCAGTAGAATTGGGGCAAGCGACTTTAGAGGCTGATGTTTTTGAAAAAGTGAATGACCTAAGGGTAGCCTGGTACGAGGCCGCTGCATCCGCAAAACGCCTTAAATTTTACGAAGATGCTTTCACTGCTCTATCGGCAAATGCAGAACTTGCCAAACGTATGAAAAAGACGGGCAACATGACCACCACAGACCGTATAAGGCAACAACTTTTACTGTCTGGAGCAACAGTTGGACTCGCAGAGGCTAGAATGAAAAACATCTCAGCCCGTGAAGTTCTTATTCGTAAAATCGGTCTCACTAAGGACGAAGCGGATCTTATGGAAATGCCCAACAATCTTCCTGAATTACCACAAGACCCGATATCAATAGAGGACTTGGCGTTCGAGATAAACAACAGATTGGATGTACAGGCTGCTCGATTAGAATATGAGCTGTTGCTCAAAAGGGCTGGCCTTGACAGATTGAGTTCTTACACCGATGTAGAAATTGGATACAGAAATGATCGCGTTGACGATGATGGAACTATCTCAAACAAAAAAGGTTATGAATTAGAGGTAAAAATACCAATTTTTGACTGGGGTGATTTGCAGAGAGACGTGGTTCAATCTGAGCTATTAGCAAAACAACAAATGTACAAAAATACTGTTTTAGCAGCTGCCTCGGAGCTTAGGGAAAGTTACCGGGGATACAGGACGGCATTCGACGTAGCAAGACATCACCGGGACCAGATCATTCCGATGTATGAAACCCTGCTGGATGAGGCAACATATAACTATAACGGTATGATTATTGGTGTGTTTGAATTGGTTCAAGTCGGACAAGAGAAATCATCAGCTGAAATCAGGGCCATCGATGCCTTGCAAAATTTGTATCTCGCTGAGTTGAAGTTAAAAAGTGTCTTAGTTGGGGGGCGAATGGGGCTAGAAAATAACGCCATTTCAGAAGCCCCTGAGATGGAAGCAAAAGGGCATTAATCAGTGTTTCGTAACGTTATTCTTAGAAAATTAGGAGGTCTAAATGAAAACAAGACGTGATTTCGTTAAAATGTCAGCTTTGGCTGGAACTACCATAGCTGGCTCCACAGTCGCCACTTCTTCATTAGCTCGTTTGCCTGATCCAGTTATACAAACATCACCAGACACAGCGAGCCCCATAAAAACAGATGAAAACTCAAGTTATAATCCGGTGGTAACCCTAAATGGATGGACTTTGCCGTATAGAATGAACGGAGAATTTAAAGAGTTTCATTTAGTTGCAGAACCCGTAGAGCGTGAGCTTGGACCGGGCATGACAGCTAACTTGTGGGGTTATAACGGTCAAAGTCCAGGTCCGACTATTGAGGTTGTCGAAGGCGACAAAATTCGAATTTATTTAACAAACAAACTACCTGAACATACCAGCATTCACTGGCATGGTCAGCGCCTACCAAATGGTATGGATGGTGTTGCAGGACTAAATCAAGCAGCAGTTCATCCAGGAAAAACTTTTGTTTACGAGTTCCAAGCCAAACGTCCGGGCACCTTTATGTATCACCCTCACGCCGATGAGATGACGCAAATGGCAATGGGGATGATGGGATTTTGGGTTACTCACCCGAAGAATGAACATCCATGGATTAGTAATGTTGATAGAGATTATTGCATATTGCTGAACGCTTTTGATATTGTTCCCGGGTCAGAAACTCCAAATATAATGACCATGCTCGACTTCAATTTGTGGGCGTGGAACAGTAGAATATTTCCAGGTATCGCACCCCTTGTTGCCAGAAAGAATGACCGAGTGAGGGTGAGAGTCGGCAACCTAACAATGACAAATCATCCAATTCATGTGCATGGCATTGAGTTTGAAGTTACAGGAACCGATGGTGGTCCAACTCGGCCTGAGAGTCGCTGGAAAGAGGTTTCAACAGACATCGCTGTGGGTCAGATGCGACAAATAGAGTTTATCGCTGATGAGGAAGGTGATTGGGCTATGCACTGTCACAAAAGCCATCACTCAATGAATGCTATGGGACATGATGTCCCAACAATGATCGGCGTTGATCACAGAGGCATCACAGAAAAAATACGAAAATTAGTTCCTGATTACATGGTAATGGGTGAACGAGGAATGGCCGATATGACGGAAATGACAATGCCACTTCCTGATAATACTTTACCAATGATGACAGGGGATGGCCCGTATGGCTCTGTCGAGATGGGAGGAATGTTCAGCATGCTCAAGGTGCGCGCGGACCTTGCTCCAGATGATTACAGTGACCCAGGCTGGTATAAACATCCAGAGGGGCATCAAGCTTACGAATACAATGGTGCCCTCCCAAAGGTATCTAAGCAGTTCTCGTCAGGCAATTCGCTCATGAATCCAAAGGCACAGTTGGCTCTAAGTCAATTTAGAGCTGTCAAGCCAAAGCGTCATAAGAGTTAGCTCACAGCCAAGAGATAAAACGGAATAATGAATGGATATCTGGATTATTATCACCCCAGTGCTAAAAACAATATTTTATGTTGCAAGTTTATTGGCTCTGGGAACTGTCTTTTTTGCGAGACATTTTCAACAGTTTCAGACGGCTGAAAATGTGGCATTTTGCAGTCGTCTGACTGTAAGAGTGTCTAAATACGGCATGGTCATTTCTGCCGGGTTGCTATTTTCTGTAGCTGGTAATCTTGGTGGAGAATTTTGGAGCATAGTAGACCCAACCATCTTTAGCATTGCCATTTCTTCAAAAGGTGGAAATGCAGCGTGCCTAGCTTTTTTAGGCTTTTCGTTTATTGTAATTGGAAGAAAATATGAGTTTAGCGCAGTGCCTATGCTTGTTTGGGTTGGCGTCTTATTATTAGTGACTTCCTTTATATGGACAGGTCATGCGCAAAAAGCAGGTCCGATAGCACAGGGTCTTCTGTCGATACATTTAATTGGAATAGCGTTTTGGCTTGGATCTTTTCTCCCATTAAGACATATGTGTTCTTCGCCTGAAACGGAGAGCTTATATGAGATAGCAGACCGCTTCGGGAAACTTGCCATTTTCTATGTTAGTCTTTTGATCATTTCTGGTTTGATATTTGCTTATATTTTGATGGGCGACTTGTCGCTCCTTTTGAGCACAGTTTATGGCAACGTTTTTTTTGTTAAAAATGACTTTTGTTTCCTCACTACTTGGACTTGGTGCTTTGAATAAGTTTAGACTTGCCCCTTTTATCAAATTTGAACCATCAATTGGCGCACAACGTTTGAAGAAGTCTATCCAGACTGAAATGTTTATTGCTTTATTTATTTTGTCTTTTAGTAGTCTTCTCACAACATCAACGACTTTGCCAATGGGTGGGTAGTGCGCCACAAGGCTAAACACGCCTTACAATCTTTCGAATTTTTCTACAACTTTAAAATTACCACGGTACATCAAACGTTTTCTAAAACGTTAATAAATTGGACACAGCTTTGGAAGCACCCTCAGTTGCAGCTGATATCATAAAATCTAGGCGAAAGCTTGGTGACATCTAAGGTCTTATAAGGTGAAAAAATGTTAAAAAATCGAAATTTTTAGCGATACTTGATTTAAAATGATAAAGCTAGATAAAACGAAATTAGAAAGAAAAAGCAAAATGGAAAACCCATGATAAATTTTAAACCTTTTTTCTCGAATATTCTCATCGAGGGATTCTTGGTCCCTAACAGAGTTTATTTTGGGTGTTATGATCAAAAGATTTATCAAGAAACTCAAATTAATGAGACCAGATGATAACAGTAACAACGGCTGTTCAATAAAGTAAATCAGGCCACTCCCGATAATTCCTATTAATAAACCCATAAGGAACATCTTAGGAAAGATAGCTCTTAGAAACGACGCAAGATAATCCCCTTGTAAAGTTGAGATGGCGCTTGGCGAAACAACGCCGACGAAAAAGATCATTGTACCCACTAACATAGAATAATTTATTAGAATTGCCCAAGTTAACAATTTCAGTCCTCTTTAAAAAGTTATTTTAACTCCTAATTTGGTTTACCAGTTTGAAAAGGAAACTAATTTCACAAATAAAATATATATTGTGCCATTTTATAACCAGGCACTATAAACTTAAAGGGAACCGAAGTATTGAAAACAAGTAATAAGTACATGTTGCTAATATTTTGCTAATGAACTGATTCGGTCTAGGCAAACTGCGGGTTACAGCCCGTTTTCGTCAGGCTCATAACCTGAAGGTCGTAGGTTCAAATCCTACTCCCGCAACCAATTATATTAAATAGATACAATACACTTGCCGCCTTTATCTGAGGCGGCTTTTTTATTATTAAAATTATTACTGCCTTGATTGACGTTTTTTAGAAAGGCTTAATGCTTGGCTCGAGCAGTCGCTACGCTTCTCCTGTCTTAAACCGATTTATTGAAATCTTGCCTTAACCTTGAATCTTGTGGCTCGTTATTTTGAAGTAAATTTCTGAAATTTCTCTCATTTTACCTTAACTAGGTATTGTAAAGCTAATTCTAGCGTTTGTTTTGAATGCTCTGTTCATTGCAGCACTTCATTCGTGTAACTTAAAATGTATCAGGGTTCTCTCACCCGCAAACGATTAGTAATAATAAATAAACATTTGGCCAAATAAAAAATATGTTATTACAGATATTTAATTACCCCATGCAAAAGATTGGAGAGGCTGATTAATAACAATATTCGAGCAATTTTAATTTGCTTATGTGCCTACTTTTGCTTTGACTTAATGGCTGTCCACGTTCGTTTTTTGTCCTCGCGTTATAATCCTCAAGAGCTTTCTTTATACAGAAACGTTTTGGGTGTTATCCCAGCTATTCTTTATCTCGCTTATGAAAGACAATTAACTTATAGATGGGCTGATTATCGCCTTAAAAAGTGGCGTTTGGCAGTAGTTCGTGGCCTACTTATAGCTATTGCGCAACTCATGCTATACAGTTCTTTGATGCGGTTAGAATTAGCTACTGTTTCTGCTTTAGGACAAACTATCGCAATTTTTGTAGTTTTACTTGCAATAGTTATTTATGCCGAAAGGATTGGTCTCTGGAGATGGGGAGCTGTAGTTACCGGCCTTTTAGGGGCATTAATGATTGTTCGTCCTGGCTCTGACGTGTTTACTTGGTACGCTCTGTTTCCAATAGGGGCGGCTTTTTGTTATGCTGCATCTACCGTCACGCTAAGAAGTTTTGAAAAGGGTGTTTCCAGCGCAATTTTATTTCTATATTCGTCGGTTGCATCCGCCTTCGGAGCTTTAATTCTAGCAATAGGCACTACCAGTTTTTCACCAATATATTACTTTACCGATGCTTTGATTATTATCAGTATGTCATTTTTTGGTGGTTTTGGAGTTGTGTTTTTAATGTATGCTTTTCGAAACGCACCATCTTCAGCTCTAGCACCATTTAGTTATTTTAGTCTAATAAACGCATTCTTACTTGGTTGGATATTTTTTGGAGAATTTCCAATAAATAAACTCTTCCCAGGAATTATATTTATTGTCGCTTCTGGGCTTGTGATTATTTGGCGAGAGAGAAATAAAAGTAACAGTCTACCTCGTAGAAAATAAGCGTTGGGAAAGTCAAAAAATTTCTTTTGAAAGTAGTTATTTAAGATATAATATTGGAAGTAGTTTTAGGAGACAGCATGCTATCACTTTACCATTTTCCGCAGTCAACTTGTAGTATCAAGGTTCGATTATTGCTAGAAGAAAAGAAACTCGAATGGCAAAGTAATCAGCTTATTTCTTCAGAACATCATCATCTTTCAGATTGGTATTTAAGGCTAAATCCAAATGGGGTTGTTCCTACTTTAATTGATGATGACTTACCAATTTTTGAATCAACATCTATCCTAGAATATATAGAGGATAAATATACTGAAACAAATTTTAGACCAGCTAATTTGTTTTTGCGAAGTCAAATGCGAGCTTTCCTTGTTTTTGTTGACGTTTGGCCAACTCCAGCCGTTCGCACCCCCTCATTTCAATTCGGTGGGTTACTAAAAAAATTTACAACAATGTCAGATGAGAGTTTCAGCAGCCTAGTTAAAAAAAGACCGTTGAAAGCGGAATTTTATAATTCATTTGATAAAAACAAGGGATTTTCAGATAGCCAAATTTTTTCATCCTTCGATGTTATAGTAAGAACTGTTAAACGTATGGATGAAATGTTTCAAAAGTTCGGTGGACCATGGTTATTGGGAGAAGATTACTGTCTTGCTGATATGGCTGTTTTACCTTTAATAGATAGAATGCAGGATTTAGGGCTAGACGGACTTTGGGTTAATACATATCCGTCTATTTCGGACTGGTTATTTCGCGCTCAGCAGAGACCTGCAACCGCCAAAAGTTTTATTAAGGGGAGTAGATTGTCCGAACAATTTCCAGATCTGGTAGGTGGTTCTGGGGCTTTATGTGATTATACGGATGCCTATTTCAAAAATAAATCAGCCTAACCTTATCAAACAAAAATGCAGATAGCGGTGAGGGATGATGGGTTGCTATTACATCATATGATAACTCTGGATACAAAATTGTATTCACTGTAATGAATGCTCTTTAGCAAGGTGTATCTTAAAAATATTGCGCAAATGGTTCTTAGTATATAAAAACTGGTCTATAAATAACCTCGTTTCGTAAAAAACAAAAAATGATAATAGGGAGAAATTAAAATGAAACGAAGAAATTTTATTAAAAATACAGCCCTCATAGGTGCAACAACAGCAGCTGCAACAACAGCATTAAGCTCACCTGCATTAGCGCAAAGCAAAAAAAAATGGATTGCTGTATCCGCATTTGGTAAAGCATGTATGCTTGGTCAAGCATTGGATGGTTTTGCTAATTCAGTTGGCCAAATGTCAGGCGGAAGGCTTACCATTGATACCTATCACGCAGGTGAACTCGTTGCGCCATTTGAAGCGATTGATGCCGTTCAATCGGGAACAGCACAAATGGGTTATGGGGCGCCTTATTACTGGACAGGAAAATCTGACTCAATTTCTTTTGTTGCATGCATGCCATTTGGACTGAATGTTCAGGAGCAAAACGCATGGTGTTATTATGGTGGCGGCATCGATTTAGCGGATAAGACTGCCTATAATCCGCTTGGTCTTAAATTTTTACCTATGGGAAATACTGGCAACCAAATGGGTGGTTGGTATCGTAAGGAAGTTAATACTGTAGCTGATCTTCAGGGATTGAAATTCAGAATGCCTGGACTGGGTGGAGAAATATTAAAAACCTTTGGCACTAATGTTATTAATTTACCAGGCTCTGAGGTGCTGGCGGCACTTACATCTGGTGCAATAGACGGAACAGAGTGGATTGGCCCGGCTGCTGATTTGGGATCTGGTCTATATAAGGTATGTAAGAACTACTACTATCCTGGTTGGCATGAGCCAGCTACAATTCTAGACAGCTTTTATGATTTGAAGGAATGGGAAGCGCTAGATGATGATCTAAAGATGATTGTAAAGCAGGCTGCTGCAAATACAAATCTGATGGTTCTATCTCGTTATCAAGCTGCTAATAATACAGCTCTACAGACATTAATTAATGAGCATGATGTAAATTTAGCGCCTTATTCTGATGAACTTATCAAGGCAATTGGCGAGCGTGCAACCACGGTTATCCCAGAGCTTGCCCAAAAATCAGCAGATGCAACAGAGCTTTATAATAATCTGGTTACATTCCGTAAAACAATGGTTCAATGGTCTGGCTATTCAGAAGGTAACTTTATGAATAAGCGTATCGCTGCATCATTCCAGACGATATAATTCAAATTAAATCTTAAGATAGGGGCAGATTTTGCCCCTATTTATCCTCAATATATATCTCGCTTTATAAAAGATGTTTAGCAGTGATTGATTATATTACAAATCGTATTGATAGAATCTCAGACTTGTTTGGTGTATTGGTTGGCTGGATGATGATTTGTCTGGTTATTAATGTCGCGGTGGTGGTTCTTCTAAGATATTTGTTTTCCATCGGCTTTATATGGATGCAAGAGCTATATATATGGTTTCATTCTACTGCATTTTTATTAGGTGCAGGTTATACGCTTCTTCATAATGGGCATGTAAGGATTGATGTTATTTACCGCAATCTTTCTGAGAGAAGCCGTGCAATTATTAATTGTCTTGGAACGCTCGGTCTTGCTCTGCCTGTCTTGCATCTTATATATACCAAAAGTTTGCCGATGATTACACGCTCATGGTCTGTTTGGGAAGGCTCTGTCGAAGCAGGGGGGCTGCCAGGTGTCTATCTGTTTAAAACGTTAATAGCAGTTTTCGCGGTTGCATTTGCATTGCAATTTATCTCCCTCTTCTTAAAAAACCTGAAGATTATAATTTCAAAATGACGGAAACTCTTTTATGGATTCTGAATTATTATCTCTAATCATGTTTGGCGGCACTATCTTAGCGCTGCTGCTCGGGTTTCCAGTGGCAATGACGCTCGGGGGCTCTGCTCTGATATTTGCTTATATCGGTGATGGATTTGGGCTTTTTAATTCAGGAATGCTAAATGTATTTCCCTTAAGAATCTTGGGTATTATGAAAAATGAGCCGCTCATTGCGGTTCCTTTATTCGTGTTTATGGGGGTAATGCTTGAGAAATCTAATATCGCTGGTGATCTGCTGCACTCCATGGGTAGCTTATTTGGAAATTTAAGAGGCGGACTTGGTATATCCGTCCTTCTTGTTGGCGCATTAATGGCAGCATCAACTGGTATCGTAGGTGCTACTGTCGTCACGATGGGTTTGATGAGTATGCCGGTAATGCTTCGCGCCGGTTATAGTCCTAAATTAGCGTCAGGATTAATTTGCGCATCTGGAACTTTGGGTCAAATAATACCGCCCTCCATTGTTTTAATTATTCTTGGGGATATTTTGCAGGGTGCAAATGAGCAGGCCGCTTTTAAAAAAGGCATCCTAGTGCCAGAACCTATTACCGCAATTGATCTGTTTGCTGGGGCGCTTCTGCCAGGCTTGATTATGGTTGTGTTATATATTCTCTTGCAGATTTTCCTTGCAATTCGGTTTCCAAAATCCTGTCCTGCGATTACGCAAATTGATCATATTGTAGAAGGAAAACAGGCGAAATCCATCTATTCTGTTATTATCCCGCCATTAATATTAATCATTCTTGTACTAGGCTCCATTTTGGCTGGTATTGCCACGCCTACCGAGTCTGCTGCGGTTGGCGCAGTTGGCGCTGTTTTACTTGCGGTTAGAAGAGGTAGCCTCTCATACACTAAATTAATGTTAGTATCGCGCGAGACAGTTAAAATCACATCTATGATTTTTATGATTTTAATAGGGGCATCTCTTTTTTCTCTAGTTTTTAGGGGTTTTGGCGGCGACCAATTAATAGAGAATTTTCTATCTAATTTGCCTGGCGGCGAAGTCGGTGCTTTTGTTACTGTGATGATAGTAATGTTTTTAATGGGGTTCTTTTTAGATTTCATCGAAATTATTTTTATAATGGTGCCTCTTGTTGGCCCGCCCTTAATTGGGATGGGGTTTGACCCTATTTGGCTTGGCATTATGATTGCGGTAAATTTGCAGACCAGCTTTTTAACGCCTCCATTTGGATTCTCTTTGTTCTATCTACGCGGAGTTGCACCGCCAGAAGTTCGAACCAATGATATTTATTTAGGTGTGTTGCCGTTTATTGGACTGCAATTATTTGCACTTCTGATATTCTGGACTTTTCCAAACATTATCTCATGGCTACCAGAATTATTATTTTGATTTCCACAAACAACATCATAAATAATATCGTAACAATAATAAAAGATACGGTTTTAGCTATCGGCCAGAATACTCATATTCATTGTGAGAAGGCTTTTATTTTTTCAAATTCAAAGTGGTCTGCACTATCTTTTTTAGCATAATAAACGTCTTCAACAATTCCGTTTTCGTCTATTAATATATCTGTTACAGCAATATCAAGATGACCTTTGATTGGTATCGGAACAAACCCTTTTAAAATAGCTGGAACAACACGATGGCCCTTAAAAAGCAAGGTTGATACT
>OZSS01001409.1_pt1 | contig 11154 bp, 10 predicted proteins | sample 1779911 | NCBI WGS metagenome assembly OZSS01 (sample SAMEA2603589, study PRJEB24840) | metagenome | biome: Water; feature: Photic zone; material: Seawater sample | place: Mediterranean Sea | collected 2013-11-12 | depth 10 m | reverse complement strand
TGCCCAGATAGCTCAGTTGGTAGAGCAAAGGACTGAAAATCCTTGTGTCGGTGGTTCGATTCCACCTCTGGGCACCATTTAAGGGCAATGCAAAATTTAAAAATTCACCTCGCCACCTACGCATCAAAAATGATGGTCTTTCTTCTCAATATTTATATGAAATCTCAAGCTAGAAAGAAACTGAAAAGCTAACTATGAATTACGTAAATACAAAATTTTTATTGAACGAAAGGCCACAAGGCATGCCAAGCGATAGCTGCTGGGTATTAGAAACAGAGAACATAACTGATTTAAAGAATAATGAGATCTTAATTGAGGCTGAGTACTTATCTATTGACCCTTACATGCGAGGGCGCATGAATGCTGGGCTTTCATATGCAGCACCCCTAAATCTAGGAGATGTAATGGTTGGTGAAAGTGTGGGACGGGTAGTTGAATCTAAATCCAAAAATTATAATGTTGGCGATTTAGTAACTGTTCATAAGGGTTGGCAAACTTATATAAAAGCTAAAGACTCTGATCCTACAATAATTAAGGTTCCTAAAAGCAATTTACCAAGTAGTGTTTTTTTAGGGACATTAGGCATGCCAGGAAGGACAGCTTATTTTGGTCTTAAGCATGTAGGCAAACCAAAAGCAGGTGAAACATTAGTTGTTTCTGCTGCCTCAGGTGCAGTAGGCAGTGTGGTTGGTCAACTAGGCAAACTTATGAACTGCAAAGTAATTGGTATTGCTGGGGGGCAGGAAAAATCACAATATGTTGCCAATGAGCTTGGGTTTGATCAGTGCATTGACTATAAAAATGAAAATGTTGCTGACAAACTCCAAAAATACTGCCCAAATGGCATTGATATTTATTTTGAGAATGTCGGAGGAGATATTACAAGAAGTGTAGCTAAGCACTTAAATAAAGGTGCCAGGGTGCCAGTGTGTGGATTTATTTCAAAATATAATTCTACAAACATAACTTCTGAAGAAACTCCCTTTCATGTGCTGGGCGCTTTAAACCCCAAGCCAGAACATAGGTTTTTTGTTGTTACAGAGTGGATGAATAAATTTGTTGAAGCCACATCGGTGCTTCATGATCATGTTAAAAACGGGGACATTAAATATCGTGAGACTATTACAGATGGTTTTGAAAATGCTCCGCAAGCTTTAAGAGATGTCTTGAGTGGCAAAAACTTTGGAAAGCAAATAATCAAAATATAGATGATAGTTATTTGTTGTCGACTCTAAAAAACAATAAAACACCTGTTATTGAACTAATTAAGGCAAGTATTGAGAAAACCTTGAGAAGGATATTGTCAATATTATCGCGCTCTTGCCAATCCATGATATGAAAGCCCCACATTAAATCCCAAATACGCCATGCTGCCGAGCGGATTGCCAAAACTTCTCCTGAGTAGACATTAATGTAAACATTAATTTCATGACCTTTATCATTATCAGTAATCACTTTATAGATAGGTAATGCTCTGCCTCTGTATTCTGAGCCAGCTTTTTCTTCATCTATAATTTCTGCAGACTTTGGCATTAAATTTGTATTGGCCTTCACGATTTGTAAGGCTTGATCATCTGTTAGCATGCTAACATCAGCACCTTTCTTATCTAGATATCTAGTGCCAAGACCAGTTGATACAATCATTATGGTTTCCCCATTTCTATTGAAAAACTTTGTAGCTGCCGAAGCAGGCAGGGGAAAATTAAATTCTGCTAAATCAACAAAAATATTTTCTTGATCACGATATTGTTCACCTCTGATCTGCTCAATCTTGTTAAAAGCAAAATAAATGCCAGAAACTGTCCATAACAATAGCTGAACAGAAATAAAAAAACTTAAATATTTGTGAATTTTACGAACTGCGAATTTCATTTCTTTATAAAAGGAATAATATTTCTTTTCCCACCCAAAACACAAGCAATTAACCATGTGATTGTAAGGGGAATAGAAGAAGCAATTAAATGTAGAACTGTTTCGTCTTGGCTTTGGTCTAAAACCGTCATTACCAACATAAAACCTGTGACATAAAACCCACTCCAGTGAATGATATTAACAATCCGCTTCATATGGTGCTAAGAACCATAGACAATGACAAAATAATGAAAAAGAAAATAAAGATTCTTTGATGTTTGGCAGGAATGTCTTCGTAAAAGAATAGATTTCGATCCCCGGTAATTTTATATTTCGCAAACCAAGCCAAAGTTAAAACAGAAGAGAATAAAACAAACCAAGGGATATCAAATCTTAAACTAAACCCATCAGCACTTATGATGATGATTGCAGAAATCAACCACAGCCCATACAGAAACAAAAAAATTGAATAAAGGGTTTTGATAAAAATTAGCTGTACCTAGTCTTCTTCTTTAAATTCTTTCTTCTTGACTTTAACTTCAACCTTAACGTTTTCACTAACTTCTTTCAAAGCTTCTGTCACCGAGCCGACTGCAACCTCAATGATCTCATCGATATTTTCAATATTGTCTAAGCTTTCTAAGTCTTCAAGTGCATCAAGATCTGATAAATCTGATAAATCACCATCAAAAGCAATGTTAATATCCACTTCATCGCCATCGTCATTTAGTTTTAAGATTTTAATGTTGCCTTTTTGTTCCATCACAATTGCCTGTTCATCTACAGGCATCTTCTTGACCATGACATGAACATTACCATCTGCATCATTCCATGACATTTCTTTATTTTGGGCAATCACCATTGCTTTTCCAGGCATTGGCGGAAGTTTTGGTTTATTAAGATGGCCATTTAACAGGATTGCTCCACCTATTAGGCTCCCTACTATTAGCGCTTGTACATATTTTTCATTCATATCAATTTTTTCCCTAATTTAAGATTAAGAAATTATAGAATAAGTTCAATTAAAAATTTGAATTCAACCAGTCAAAAATTAGCTTATTTGTTTCAAGGGGCTTTTCCATAGCCATCCAGTGACCAGTTGGCAAACTTTTTTCAGTTAGGTTGGTGCAGGCCATCGCATTGTGTGAATTGGTTTCTGGAGTCAGCACAGAATCATTTTCGCCTGCAATGAAAAGCACAGGTTTAGTTATTGCGGTAAATCCCCCAAGCTCTTTTGCATAATCGTCATTCTTTGAGCCATTCATATACCATGAGTTTGGGCCTCGCAATCCGTTGTTTTTAAATGTGTCTATATAAAATTGTGCTTTCTCATCCGATAAGATTTGTCTATCAAATGCAATCTCTGGCATGGAGTTTAATCCCTGATAACCATCTTGCCTAAACCAGCCACCATTTTTTGTAATTAAGGCTGTTGGCGATTTATAGCCTTCAGCTGTGTTGAACATGCTAATGGTTTCGTCTGATGGTCTTCTAAATGTGATTGCTAAAAATTTTTCTAAATCTTCCTCCATTTGTTCAAGCACCAGTTCAAAATTATCTAAGTAGAAAAACATGTAATCCCATTGGCCGTAGGGGTATTCATCTATCGGATATGTAGCTCTATTAACTGTTGATAAGTAGCTGTTTGGGTGACCTCCCCAGCCAAAAGAAACGCATAAACTTACTAAGCCTTTAACTACTTCTGGATGGTGAAGCGCAATATTCCAGACGACAGGAGAGCCCCAATCATGCCCTAACCAGATTGCCTCTTTGTGCCCTAAAGAGGAAAGCAGTTCGATCATATCTTCAACTATTTCTCTCATACAATAGTCACTGTGATTTTCTGGGATTGATGATGAACCGTAGCCCCTCATATCAGGCGCAATAGCATGATAACCTTGAGCGCCAAAAAATTTTAGTTGCTCTTCCCACCCAATCGATAAATCTGGCCAGCCATGAAGCATTATGATGGGTTGAGCATCGACAGGCCCACATGACAAGTATGAGGTTTTGTGTCTCTCAGAGATGTGCTCAAAACTTTTTATTTCCATCTTTGGCAGTTTTACAAATAATCTAAAAACTTTACCATACTAAGATGAGATTGTTTCTATTAGCAGCGCTTTTGCTTGCTATGGGAATTCATGGGGAAAGCAAAAAACCAAATATTGTTTTGATTCTGATAGACGACCTTGGTCTCACAGATCTACAAGCATTTGGTGGTGAAATAGACACTCCCAATATGGATGCCTTAGCAAATGGGGGGATGATGTTTACCAATTATCACACCACATCTGAGTGTGCGCCGTCTAGAGCTATGTTGTTGACTGGTATGGACAATCACAATACCGGGCTGCCAATGATTCCAGAAGTTTTGCCTTGGAAATATCATGACACACCTGGATATGAAGGTTATTTGCGGGATGATGCTCTGACTATTGCTGAGATGTTAAAGCCTGCTGGCTACAAGACCTATATGACTGGTAAATGGCATTTAGCCTTTGGTGGGCGTGAAACAGCAGCGTTACCGCACAATCGTGGTTTTGATAAAACATTCATTTTGGATGCTACTGGTGGCAATAATTTTAATCACCACTCATATTTGCCTTATTATTCAGAATCGCCTTGGTTCAAAAACGGACAAGAAACAGAATTGCCCGAAGATTTCTATTCCAGTGAATTCTTTGTTGATCAAATGATTGAATTCATTGATGAAGATATAACGGATGATGCTCCTTTCTTTTCATATGTATCTTTTCAAGCTCAGCACATTCCTTTGCAAGCTCCCCAAGAATTTATTAATAAGTACTTAGACACATACAAAGCTGGATGGCATGATTTAAGGGAAAAGAGAAAGAAGCAAGCTGTAGAGAATGGTATTTTTCCATCAGATAAAGAGATAGTTGATTCTTTATCATCCTTTGATAGCTGGTCTGAGATTAGCGATGAAGATAAAAAGATTTTAGTCAAAAGCATGGCAGTTTTTGCAGGCATGCTCGATGCGATGGATTTTCATATTGGCAGGCTTATAGCTTATTTGAAAGAACAAGGGCTCTATGCAAATACTATCTTCATTGTCACTGCTGATAATGGTCCAGAAGGTAACGACCCAAGTGAACATGAAGCATGGCGCAACTGGCTCAAAACTACAAGCTATAATCGCGATTATGAAACTTTGGGTGGTGAAGATAGTTATGTGTTTATTGGAACCGAATTTGCCCAAGCCATGGCAAGCCCAAGCCATCTTTTTAAGTTCCATATGTCAGAGGGTGGTTTAAGAGTACCTCTAATTATTAGTGGCCCAGGTGTAAAAAGCGGTCTTAATGAAAATTTCACTTTTGTTACTGACATCGCAGCAACTCTTAACGATATAGTCTTTGGAACTGTAGACGAGCGAATAATTGGAAAGTCACTTCGTGATGCTCTTGCCGGATCAACTAAGAAGATTTACTCAGATTCTGAAGCAGTCGGTCTTGAAGTGACTGGTAATTCTGCACTTTTTAAAGGCGACTTTAAGATTGTCAGAAATCGACCACCAAATGGCACAAACAAGTGGGAACTATTTAATATTTCAGATGATCCTGGAGAAACAAATAATCTGGCCCATGATATGCCAGAAAAACTAATGGAACTCATAACTGCATATGATAAATATGTTGAAACCAATGGTGTTATTGAGCTGCCACCAGATTATAACTGGGCAGATGAAATGCTAACTAATACCCTTAAAAGAAATGCTGGTGCAATTTATCGACTGGCCTTTTTAATATTTTTAATACTGACAGTTATTGCTGTTATTATTTTTAGAAGACGATGAAAAAAATACTAATAGTTGCTTTGGCTTTGCTTGGGCTAGGTCTTATCTTCTGGAAAGACATGCTTTTTTGGTTATTAGTTCAAACAGCAGCTCCAAAGGATAATGTTGGCCCTAACCAAGAAATTGTTTGGCAACAAGGACCAGATACAAGATCAGATGATAGGCCCAATGTTATTGTGATTGTGGCTGATGATTTGGGGATCAATGATATGACTGATTATGATGACCTTGATCCATCAGGCACAATGGATACGCCGAATATAGATTTTATTGCAAATTCAGGAATCAAATTTAAGAATGCCTATTCTGGCAGTGCAACTTGTGCCCCATCAAGAGGGATGATTGTGACTGGCAGATATGCAACATCAACTGGATATGAGTTCACTCCTGTGCCCGATGGCATGGCGAGAGCTATTAACCTTTTTAACCCAGAAGAGACAAGATATATGGCTGAAAGCGTTGAGAGCAATCCTCTATTTGATAATCAGGGCTTGCCTGCAGAGGAAATTACATTTGCAGAAACGCTAAAAGATGCAGGGTACTATACCGCTCATATAGGCAAATGGCATCTTGGGCGGGGCCCAAATTTTGCGCCACTTTCGCAAGGCTTCGATGAAAGCTTAATGATGGCAAGTGGTTTATTTCTTCCAGAAGATGACCCTAATGTGGTAAATGCTTATCTGCCATGGGATCCGATTGATAAATTTTTATGGGCTATTTTAGATTACGCAGCTTCATTTAACGAAAGCTCTGAGAGAGATAATTGGTTTGAGCCTAAAGGCTATTTAACAGATTACTATACTGATGAAGCACTCAAGGTTATTGAGGCAAACAAAAACAGACCATTTTTCTTGTACCTTGCGCATTGGGGAGTACACACTCCTCTTCAAGCACTGAAATCTGACTATGACAAACTGACACATATTGATAACCACATTGAAAGAGTTTATGCAGCAATGATCATGTCACTAGACAGAAGCGTAGGCCGCATTGTTGAATCGTTAGAAGCCAATGGGTTAAGTGATAATACTTGGATTATATTTACAAGCGATAATGGTGGTGCTAACTATATTGGTCTTAGATACATTAATTCTCCTTATCGTGGTTGGAAGCTGACATTATTTGAAGGTGGAATCAAAGTGCCACTTATATTTTGGAAGGATGGCATTGCATCACAAGAAGTTGCTCAAAGAGCAATGCATATTGATATTATGCCAACAATCCATGGGCTAATTAATGAAGAGTTAACACATAGTGTTGATGGGGTTGATCTATTTGCCGATGAGTATGATCTTAATCAAAGGCCAATTTTTTGGAAAACTGGACATAACAAAGTGGTAATCAAAGATAACTGGAAACTTCAAGTAGAAGAATACTCACAGAAACAATGGTTATTCAACTTGGCAGATGACCCCACTGAACAACTTGAACTTTCTGATAAACATCCTGAAAAAGTATACGAGCTAATGGCGCTCATAAACCAACACTCGGAAGGAGCTCAAGACTTCATTTACAAACCGCCTCTACTTGCCAATGTTGATGTGGATAGAAATTTAAAAGAAGCAGTAGAAGAAGGCCATAACGAAGACGAAGAGTCAGTTTGGGTTACAAATTAAACTTATGAAGGTAGATTTTTATTTTTCTTATAGAAGTCCTTATTCTTATCTTATTTTGCCTCGTGTTATAGATCTGAAGCAAAACCATAATATTGATATTGAATTTAAACTTGTTTATCCATTGGCAATTCGTCAACCAGAGTTTTTTAATGGAAAAAATTTCTTAACATTCTTTAGTCATAAAATGATTGACATGCGAAGAGTAGCAAAGAGACTTGGAATGCCATTCTATACGCCAAAACCTGATCCCATTCAACAAAGTTACTTAACTGGAAAAATTGATGCTCACCAGCCATATATTTTTGATTTATGTCATCTGGGCCAGCAAGCGCATAATGAGGGTGTTGGGCTTGAGCTTGCATATGAGCTATCAAGTTTAGTTTTTGGGACCAAAAAAGGCTGGAATGAAACTTCAAACTTAGAAAAAGCATGCAGCAATGTTGGTTTAGATTATCATTCGCTCAAAGCAGAAACTGAATCTAATACAAATAATCTAATAAAGCAGATTAAAAATAATCAGAAGGATCAAAAATTGGCAGGCCATCATGGTGTTCCGCTACTTGTTTATAAAAACCAAACTTTTTTTGGCCAAGATAGATTTGATGATTTCAAAAAATTGCTTATTCAAGATGGTTTGCTTAAAGGATGAATCAAAATATCTTCCAGGATGGTATAAAACATCTTTTAACAGTTGAGCCAGAATTTAAAAGGTTTGTTCCCGATCATGACATTGACTTTTTTTTGAGGCCAGATGGTTTTGCAGGCATATGTGCGTTAATTATTGAACAACAAATATCCGTTGCAGCTGCCAATTCAATCAAAACAAAGGTTTTTTTGTTAATGAATGAGGTTTGCGCAAAAGATTTCCTTAATCTCTCTGACAATGACTTAAGAAAAGCTGGTTTGAGCAGACCAAAGATTAATTATCTTAAAGGTGTAGCAGATCAAGAATTGTCGGGAAAATTTGATTTTAAAGATTTGGAGAAAATGGAAGATGTCGTAGCACAAAAATATATGTGCCAGTTAAAAGGCATTGGAGCTTGGACAGCAGATTGTTATTTAATGGCATGTCTAGGTAGGCAAGACATTTGGCCGGTTGGCGATATAGGTTTGCAAGAAGGGGTTAGGCGATTAAAAAACCTGAAAGAACGTCCGAGCATTGAGGATATGACTTTCTTAGCAAGAGACTGGCGTCCTTTCAGGTCAGTGGCCGCTAATCTGTTATGGGCAGATTACGACGACTAAAAACTAGTACTTACGTCTTTTATTCTTTAAAACTCTGTCCTCCCTAAGTTCGCGTTGACGCATCCATCTTTTTTGTCTTTCTCGGTCCATGCCGTTTCTCATCTGAGCTTTATTTTTCATCATCTGTTTAGCTCTTTTAATACGAGTTTGATGACGTTCATTCAGCATTTCTTGTGTTGGAAGCTCCATGCTCATTAATCTATCTCGAGCACCTTCAAGTCTTGTAAGTTGTTCTGCTCTGTATTTCCCAGATTTAATTAACAAATCTAGATCAGCAAGTCTGTTTTCTCGCATCTCTTTTACCTCTGCAACAGAGCGTGGTCCCTTCATTTCTGCTAGATCAAGCTTAATTTTTGCCATCCACATTTTCTGTTTCATCTCAGGCCCCATCCTGTGGTCATCTGCGAAGATTGCAAATGTAGCAGCAAATAAAAGAATATAAAGTAAGTTTTTCATCATACTTACTTTGATATGGTCAAAGAAAATTAGTTCAAATATTTAACAACTTTTGAGAAGATTTGCATGCATCTTTCAAGAGATTGTAAATCAGGGAAGGTAGGCGCTATCCGTATTGTTCTATTAGCGGTGTCTATTCCATTTGGGTGGCATGAGCCTAGAGGCAGAAGTTTCAAACCTAGCTGGTCACAATGATCAATAATTTCTTTTGCTTTCCCAGAAGTAGAATCAAATGTGAAGAAATATCCACCTGTCGGGCTTTTGTATTCACAAAGCCCTTCTTGCTGAAGTTCGCTAAGGTATTGCTCAGTAAGTTCAAATTTTGGCAAAATAACTTCTTTAAGTTTACTCATCTGCTCTTCAACACTGATAGTGTTGAAATATTCAACGTGCAGGCCTTGATTCATTTTATTTGGACCAGGAGTGACAGAGTTTCTATAATCAATGAATTGATTTATGTTTGGAGAAGACATCGATACAAATGCAATACCAGAACCAGCAAGTGTTATCTTTGAAGTTGAGCTTAAATGAAACAAGTTGTCCCAAACTCCACAGTTTTTTGCAATCTCATTGGCACTGCTTTGTTTGATTGTAGGTTTTAGGTCATGGCATGCGTACGCATTGTCCCAAAGAATCATAAAATTATCTTTCTTTTGTGAGATCAGATTGAACATTTCAGTTACATTGGCATCGGAATATGAGTGCCCTGTAGGATTTGAATGTCTAGGCACACAAACTATGCCGGCAGCATTAGCTTCTTGCTCAAGAACCTGAGCTAACGCTTGTAGATCAGGACCATCATCCGCAAAAGGTATGGATATCATTTCAAAACCAAAATTTTCTAACAGCTTAAAATGCCTATCATAGCCTGGCACAGGACAAATAAATTTGCTGCTTTGGTCAAGTTTTGCTTTATCGAACCCCAGGAAATAACCGCATGACAAAATCTGCTGCATTAATGATAAAGACGAATTATCCAATGCCAGCGTCTCTTCTGCTAAAGTGCCCATTATATGTGCACCCAAAGCTTTTGCCGATGGCAACCCTTCAGGCAGGCCATAATTTCGTATATCCACTCCATCCATCTGATAAGGCTGATTTATTTCCTCTAAATATTGCTGTGAAATATCTAATTGATCGCTTGATGGTTTTCCTCTGGTCAGATCATATGAGACTTTATCTTCAAGCCAGGGGAGTTCTTTTCTAATTTGTTCTAAAATATTCATCTATGGATCTAGTAGTCACAATTTTAACAATATTTTTGCTCATTGCTTTAGGAACAATTGTTTTTTTAATCAATGATGCCAAGAAAAAATCAGATTCTTCAGTTTTGTCTGTGCAACTAGAAGAAAAAATTTCAAACTCAATAGAATCTGTTTATGCAAAAAGGGAAGAAGATTTCAAAAAATCTTCAAAAGAAAATATTGAAAATATTATTGAGCCCTTTAAGAAAAGAATAAAAGAATTTGAAGAAGAAGTTAGAAAGAACACTAGTCAACAACATGAGTTTCATGCCAAGACTAAGCTCACAATCGATAACCTTATTGAACAAACCAACCAGATTACCTCAGATGCCAATAAATTAACTAAAGCATTGTCAGGAGACAGCAAAACTCAAGGTGATTATGGCGAGCTGAAGCAAGAAATGCTCCTTGAGAGTTCAGGACTTGAAGAAAATACTCACTATCTTTTACAAAAAGGGTTCACAGTTAAATCTGATGGTGATGTCAGCAGGGAGATACCTGATGCTGTTATCTATTTGCCACAAAATAGAAATATTATTATTGATTCAAAGTTCTCATTCACTGTATATAACCAATATTGCAATACTGATTCTGCTGAAGAAAAGCAAAAACTTGGCAAATTACTAACTAAAAACATCAGAGACAGGATCAACGATCTTAGCAATACCAAATATCATCAAATTGAAGAATTAAACACACCGGATTTAATTTTCATGTTTCTTGGAATAGATGATTCTTTAAGTGTAGCTTTAAAGTTTGACCCAGATTTAGTTGCTTATGCTGACAAGAAACGCATCGCTTTAATCAGCCCCTCCATACTTCATATATCTATTAAAATGGTTGAAAACCTATGGAGGCTTGATGGTCAAAGAGAGAGTGTTATTAAGGTTTATGATGAAGCTCAAAAATTAGTTGATAAGCTTGGTGG
>OZSS01001408.1_pt1 | contig 11157 bp, 12 predicted proteins | sample 1779911 | NCBI WGS metagenome assembly OZSS01 (sample SAMEA2603589, study PRJEB24840) | metagenome | biome: Water; feature: Photic zone; material: Seawater sample | place: Mediterranean Sea | collected 2013-11-12 | depth 10 m | reverse complement strand
TACAAGAAAAAAGGCTAACTACATCAAAGGTGTTCCTGAAGGGGAACAAATAACATATGTTTTTCCCGGACCAATGGATAACAATAAAAGGCTAGAATATATTAACTATGAAGAAGGCAATCCGGTTGGTACATGGACGCAGTGGAGTAGAGACAACGAAAATAGGCTAAGAAAAACCGGAGAAATCGTTTTTGAAGCAGGCGCAGGAAGGTGGAGAGAATGGGACCCTAATACACTTGTTGTTATAAGGGCAGGAGACTATGAAAATTGGGAAAGAAGTGGTCTTTGGAAAAGCTGGGACCCGCAGGAAGTTTTAGTTAGCGAAGGAGAATATATTCAAGGCAATAAGGTTGGTAAATGGACTTGGTATAAAGATGGAGAAGATATAGGCTGGCAAGAAAACTATAATAATGGTGTTTTAAACGGCAAATTTAATAACCTATCTCCATATGCAGATATTCGAGGAGTCGGTACTTATAATGAAGGCATAAAAACAGGAGATTGGGAGGAATATTACAACAGTATTGACGGATCGTTAGAGCGCTCTCAAACGGGTTCATACCAGTTCGGAAAAAAAGTTGGTATATGGTCTTTATATGCAAAAAACGGAAGAAGGGTAGCAGAGGGTACATATAAAGATGACATCAAAGAAGGAGAATGGACAGAAGGACCCGACATTGACTTTGGATCTAGATTCTTTGGAAAAGGAACTTACTCTAACAATGAAAAAAACGGCAGCTGGAATTACGTTGCTCCAAGACAAAACCCAACGATTGAGGGGTTCTTTACAGATGGAGAGCCTTCAGGCGAATGGAAAGTTATTTATAATAAAAAGACTTATAAAGGGAGTTTAAAGGACTTAAAAGAACAGATTCAAAAACTAAACGAATTCTCTTTTTAAGGCTAATTAGCCCCCCCAAATTTTTTTATGCTGTCCGCCATTTGAAAAATTAATGGTTATATCCAATTTGTCTTTATATTTATGTAAATGAGTTTTAAAATTAGCATCACCAAAATATGTCAATAATAAAACTATTAACCTCGTCAGTTGGAAGAAAAATTCTAATGGCTATAACTGGGCTTTTGCTAGCATTCTTTATGGCTTTCCATTTATTTGGAAACTTATTTCTGTTTGTTGGAGAAGACGCTTTCAACGCCTATGTAGAAAAGCTACATCAATTAGGTTTTTTAATTAGAATTGCAGAATTTTTTCTTGTCCTATTTGTTGGTAGTCATGCATATAGCGGGACACTGCTTTGGATAAAGAATAGAAAAGCGAAAAAAGTAGTTTCTTCGTATAGCAAAGTAAACACATCAAGTGCGGCAAGGTCTGCTGCATTTACAGGAAGCATCGTTTTTATTTTCCTTGCTACGCACTGGTCAACATTTTGGTATAAATTTAATTTTGATCTTCAAGGTATGAGTTACTATTATGTAGTGACAGAAAGTTCAGTTGGTTTTGGTAGTCCTGCTGTATCAATATTCTACATCATAGCGATTGCACTTTTAGGCTATCACCTTAAACACGGAATTACATCTGCAGGACAAACACTTGGAATAGTTGGAACCAAATATGAAAAAATATATAATAATCTTTCAGCAATTTTTTGGTTTTGGATTCCACTTGGGTTTATTTTAATACCGGTTTGGTTCGGTTTCTTAGTGAGGGTTATATGACAGAATTTAATTTATTTTCAAAAGCACCAAACGGAGAGCTTCACACGAAATGGGAAGAGTATAAAGAAAGCCTTAAAAAGCTTGCCCCAGAGGATGCAAATAAATATAAGGTAATAGTTGTTGGAACAGGTCTTGCGGGCGCATCAGCCTCTGCAACGTTAGCAGAACATGGGTTTAATGTTCATGCTTTTTCATTCCATGAGTCACCAAGAAGAGCACACAGTATAGCTGCACAAGGTGGGATAAATGCTGCAAAGAACTATAAAAGCGATGGTGACAGTGTGATGAGACTATTTTATGATACCATTAAAGGAGGAGACTTTAGATCCAGAGAGGATAATGTTTATAGATTAGCAGAAATAAGTAAAAATATTATCGATCAGTGCGTTGCACAAGGGGTTCCTTTTGCTAGAGAGTATGGGGGACTTTTAGATAACAGATCTTTTGGCGGCGTTCAAGTTTCAAGGACTTTTTATGCAAGAGGGCAAACAGGTCAACAGCTATTGCTTGGTGCATATTCAGCATTAAGCAGACAAATGGAAAAAAAGAAAGTGGTTTTTTATCCAAGGCACGACATGCTGGATGTTGTTCTTGTTGAAGAGAAAGCAAAAGGAATCGTCACCAGAAATCTTATAAATGGTAAAATTGAAACACACAGCGCAGATATTATTATTTTAGCAACTGGAGGATATTCTAACGTTTATTATTTGTCTACAAATGCAATGGCAAGTAACGTGACAGCAAATTGGAGGGCGCATAGAAAAGGAGCGCTTTTTGCAAACCCTAGCTTTACACAAATTCATCCAACATGTATTCCGGTTAAAAATGATTTTCAATCAAAACTAACTTTAATGAGCGAAAGCTTAAGAAATGATGGAAGGGTTTGGGTACCAAAAAAGAAAAATGACCAAAGAAAACCGACAGAAATTCCAGAAGAAGAAAGAGATTATTACTTAGAGAGAATCTATCCAGCCTTTGGAAATTTAGTTCCAAGAGATGTTGCAAGTAGAAGAGCTAAAGAGGTTTGTGATGAGGGTAGGGGGATAGGGCCCACAGGTTTTGCAGTATATCTAGATTTTCAAAAAGCTATTGATGAAAAAGGTGAAGATTTTATCAGAGAAAAATACGGAAATTTGTTTGATATGTATCAAAACATCACAAATGAAAACCCATATGAAACACCAATGAAAATTTATCCAGCTGTTCACTATACGATGGGTGGACTTTGGGTTGACTACAATTTAATGACAACCGTCAAAGGACTATTTTCAATAGGAGAAAGCAATTTTTCAGATCATGGGGCAAACAGGTTGGGGGCCAGCGCATTAATGCAAGGCTTAGCAGACGGATATTTTGTTGTTCCTCATACAGCAATGGATTTTTTAGCTAAAGAAGCGCCACTTATGAAAGACATTACAGATAGGCCAGAGTTTAAAGAAGCTAAAGACAAAACCGAAAGTGAAATTAACAGGTTAATGAGTGTTGACGGTAAAATGGCAGTAGATGAAGTGCATCGAGAATTAGGAAAAATAGTTTGGGATAAGATTGGGATGGCAAGAAATGAGACTGGGTTGAACGAAGCATTAGCAGAAATTCCAAAAATTAAAGAAAAGTTTTGGAATGATATTTCGATTCCAGGAAGTGACAAGGACGTCAACCAGGAGCTAGAAAAAGCTCTAAGGGTAAAAGACTTTATTGAGCTTGCTGAGCTGATGGCATTTGATGCTCTTGATAGAAATGAATCCTGTGGAGCACATTTTAGAGAAGAATATCAAACAGAAGAAAACGAGGCAGAAAGAAACGATCAAGATTTTAAATATGTAGCAGCTTGGGACTATTCTGAAAACGATAATCCGAAACTTTTTAGAGAAGAATTAAAATATAATAATGTTAAACTAAAAACCAGAAGTTATAAGTAAATGAATGTCAATCTGAAAATATGGCGACAAGGTTCTGATTCCGACAAGGGAATATTGAAAACCTACAGACTTGAAAACATAGACCCAAATATTTCATTTTTAGAAATGCTAGATATTTTAAATATCAAGCTTGTAAAAGAAAAAAAGGATCCTGTTACATTTGATCATGACTGCAGAGAAGGAATTTGCGGTTCTTGCGGTTTTATGATTAATGGTAGACCACACGGACCTCAAAAGGCAACAACAGTGTGTCAGCTTCACATGAGAGCATTTAATAACGAAGATGATATTTTATTAGAACCTTTTAGGGCAGAGTCTTTTCCAGTAATAAAAGACCTCTCTGTTGATAGAAAGTCTTTTGATAGAATCATTTCTTCGGGAGGTTATGTGTCAACAAATACGGGGGAGGCGCCTGAGGCCAACTCTATTTCTATCGAAAAAGAATATGCTGATGAAGCATTCCTTTCATCCGCCTGTATCGGTTGTGGTGCTTGTGTAGCAGCCTGTAAAAATTCATCAGCAATGTTATTTACTTCGGCTAAAGTCTCACACCTCTCTTTATTACCCCAGGGTCAAAAAGAAGGAAAAGACAGGGTTGCTAAAATGGTAGCAACGATGGATGAAGAAGGGTTTGGTTCATGTACTAATACTGGTGCATGTTCAGCTGAATGTCCAAAAGAAATAGGGCAGATAAATATAGCAAGGTTAAATCAAGAATATATATCGAGCTCTCTTTCAGGCTTTTTAAAGAAAAAAAATGAGTGAAAGCTTAAAATTTGAAAATATCTATTGTGTTGGAAGAAATTTTGCAGGACATGCAAAAGAGCTTGGCAACAATATTCCAACATCACCACTAATTTTTCAAAAATCAAACTCAGCTGTAAACATCAAAGAAACAATTGAGATACCATCACACAAAATAATAGAACACGAGCTTGAAGTAGTTCTTTTGATAGGAAAAGAGGGGGTGCCAAAAAACCACGAAGAGGCCCATACATACATTTCTGGATTTTCAACAGGTTTAGATTTAACAGATAGACACCTTCAAACAGAGCTTAAGAAAAAAGGGATGCCATGGTTTGCTTCAAAGACATTTAAAGGTTCTGCAGTAATAGATGCAAATTTCATACATGAATATGAATGTCCACAAGAATTCTATTTAATGGTAAATCAAAAAATAAGACAAGAAGGAAACTTAAAAGACATGATATTTTCCTTTGAAGACATTATTCTACACCTTTCAAAGATTGTTGATTTCAAAAAAGGAGATATAATTTTTACTGGTACTCCGGAAGGGGTAGGAGCTCTTGAAAGAGGGGATCAAATTGAAATGGGCTTTAATAATTACCCGCCCAAAAAGCTCGTTGTTATCTAAGTCCCACTTTTTTTATAAATACAAAGAACCAGCAAATCAAAACAATTACAACCAAGCAATATCCTCCAACAGCGACTACAAGTTTGCTGGTGGTAATTAAGACAACAAAAGCTAAAAATGGTACTGTTGCCAGTAGATATAAAAATGTTTTGGTCGAGCTCACCAATCTTTTAACATCAATTTTTTGCCTGTCTAGATCTGACATTGTATTATAGCCAGCTATGATATATTTGGCATTTGAGGTGTTTAAAGTTTTGGCAACCAACAGAATGGGGATGTTTGCAAAGCCCACAATAAGGACTTCAAAAAGAATAAGTGAATTCAAACTAGTTTTGGAGCTTAAAGTTGATTGGGATTGTAATCCATACACCAACCTTTGTTTCACGTTGCTTAGCTGGTCTAAATCTAGTTTTTCTTAAAGCGTCAACAGCAGCTTGGTTTAGTCCTGTATTTGGAATTCCTTTTAAAACAATTGTTTCTTTAACTCTACCTGTTTTGTCAATGAAACACTGTACCAAAACCTGTCCTTCGATACCAGCTTCCTGAGCAATGTCGGGATAAACCGGCTTAATTGGGAATAGTGGCCTTGGTGGGTCATCATATGGAATGAACTTTACTTGTGGACCAGATGGAGGTGGCGGTGGAGCGTCCCACGCATCAAAACTGTCTAAATCTGTCTCCTCGATTGTAAGGTCATCAGCGAGATCATCGTCTTCTGACTCTACAGGAACAGAAGGTCTAGCTGGCGGTGGAGGAGTTTCAAATTGTTGAGTTTCTGGTATTTCAATATTTTCAATAATAATTTGGCTCTCTGTTTCAATATCAATATCATTTTCAAAGCGCTGCAACGAATAAAACCCTAATAGTAAAAGAAAGGATGCAAACAATAAACCAACCCTAAGTACTGTTGAATATTTTTCTTTTAATGACTTTTCAAGCAGCTTGGCTCTTTTTAGAAAAAAATCAACCAACCTGGAGAATGGATTAAATTTATCTAATATTTTTTTTAATTCGTCCATTAGTTTGGAGCCTTAACCTTTGTAGAATAGTTTAATTTTAATGCATCTGCTTTTCTCAATTCATTATGAATGTCAGAAATAATTTCCATTCTAGCAGCTTGGTCAGCTTTTAATGAAACCGTAAGTTGAGGATCAGATGCTCTTTTCTCATACATTACATGTCGTACATCTTGATTATTATAAAGCTTGTCTTCAATTGAAATTAATCCGTCTTTTGACACCCAAATATCTGATGTATGTCTTTTTGATTCCAGTTTTTCAATTCTTTCCGCTTTTGGCAGTGAAACTGGAAGACCCGAAAACTCTCTTAGAACGGTGGTAACCATAAAAAAGATTAGAAGCATAAAAATAATATCGGGCATGGAGGATGTTGATATTTTTGATTCTACCCCAGATTTTCTTCTAAACTTCATTATTCTGTCTCCGCAATTGATATTCTAGTAGCGTTTGCAAGCTTTAATTGATCTAGCACCTCAACATATACATCGTACTCTGCTTTTTCATGAGCTTTAACAGAAATAATAAGCTTATCGTTCGCACGAATTTCTTCTTTAACTCTTCTGCTCAAGTCTTTCATTTCTACAGGCTCGCCACCAAGCAACACATTACCTGAGGCGCTGATAAGGCAGTTAAGAATATTTTTTTTGTTGATTTCTAGCTCTTGACCTTCTGCTGGAAGAATTATTCCTAGACCTTTGTCCATATCAATGGTTGTGGTAACCAGGAAAAATACTAGCAAAAGAAATGCTATGTCAGCCATTCCGCCTTCAGGAATAGCACCAACGCGGGCTTTTCGTTCTCTAAGAGCCATATTTTATTTTGAGTCTCTTAATAGGTCTGTGATTTCTATAGATCTTTCTTCCATGTCCAAAACCATACCATCAATCATTGATGAGAAAAAGTTTTGAGCAATTTGAATAATCATAGCAACAATAAGTCCAAAAGCCGTAGTTAAAAGAGCTTGGGAAATACCAACAGCTACAACAGCTGGTGAAATATCGTTTGCAGCGGCAATAGCGTCAAACGCAAAAATCATACCTGCAACCGTACCCGTAAAACCCATCATAGGTGCAATAGCGATAATTGCAGTTAGCCAACCCATATTTTTTTCTAGGAAAGCCATCTCTAGTGAACCGGCATTTTCAATTGCCTTTTCAACTTGCTCAGGACCTTTACCTACCTTAGATAAACCAGCCTTGCAAATATTAGAAACAGGACCATCGAGTCCCGCACAAACATCCATAGCTTTTTTTGATCCACCTGATTTTAAAGCGGCTCTCAAAGAGTCCATAAAACCATCAGAATCTACTTGTGATTGATTAAGGGAATAAAACCTTTCTCCTACAAGACCAAGACCTGCAAGAAGCAAGAGTAAAATCGGCCACATAAAAGGTCCACCCTCTAAAAATAATTCTACCATTTAAATCCTCCTAATGTGTTAAATGTTCAAAAACTTAGCTTATTACATATCCAATGTCAATGGTGTAAAATTTTATACTAAACGAGCCAAAATATCTCGCTCAATCTCTTCTGATAACTGATGATTCATAATAACAGCGTTGATATCAACTTTAAGCTGCTTTTTAAATTCTACCAGCTTTACAAAGTCCTTTTCTGTACAAACAATATGTTTTAAACCCTCTTTTATCGAAAGGCGGTTAATCTCTTCTATATCATGTAAAGAAAAAGGCCAGTGATCAGGAAACACCAGTTTTTTGTCTACATTGATATTTATACTTTCTAGCGTTTTTGAGAAACTCTCAGGATCTCCTATAGAGCAAACCGAAACAATTTCCGACTTATTGGCCAGGGCATGAATATTTTTCATAGAGCTCGAAGACAGAACCTCTTCTTTAATCTTTAGGTCTAGTGTGTGATCAGATTTTAGGCCTGTATCTTTAACTAAATTATTTTTGGTACTAATTGTAATGTCGGCTCTTTTTAAATAACACAAGGGCTCTCTTAATAGACCATACGGATAGATAAGCTGACAACTCTTGTTTTGGTTTTCAGGGCCAAGCAAAACAACATCAACATCTCTGTCAATCCTTCTGTGTTGAAACCCGTCATCTAGCAAAACTACATTACACCCCATTTTAGACAACTGCTTTGCAGCATAGACCTTGTTTAGTGAAACAAAAATACGAGTATTTGAAGAAGTATTATTTTTTAAAAGAACCACTTCATCACCACATTCTCTCCAGCTTTGATTTTTAAGCAAAAAATCATTTGAAATATTTTCTCTTCCATGACCTCTAGATACAATACCAACGCTATAACCGTTTTTTTCTAAAAAATTTGCTATTGCAATAGTGGTAGGAGTTTTTCCAGTACCACCAAAAGCAATATTCCCTATACTAATTACTTTGGCTCCAACTTTTTCCCCTTTTAAAACTCCAAAATCATATAAAAGATTTTTTAAAAAAATAAAGACTAAGTGAATAGGAAAAACAAACAATAAAGCTGATAGGGTATAGGTAAGAAGTTTATTGTTCATTATTATATGTATATTATTCATGGCTACTTGCAACCTTATCCACTTTCTTCAAAGCACCTTCAATTTTTTGTGTTCCTGTTTCAATGCTTTCACTTTTATTAAAGTATAACGGCTCTCCATAAACTACACGCATTTTGGAAAATGGTTTACTGAGATAAAACGTGTGCCAGTTTTTAAACTTCCAGCTACTTTTAACATCAACAATCAATGGAATAATTGGTTTACCAGAATTTTGAGATAAAATTAAAGCGCCAGGTTTGACTTTATGTTCAGGTCCAGTTGGACCATCTGGGGTAATGATAATTTTAGCATCAATATTTTCTTCAAAAAAATCACTTATATTTTTTATAGCCTCTTTACCACCTTTCTTACTTGATCCTCTAAAAAATTTATATCCAAAACTTTTTGCTATTCTTGTAATAAGATCACCATCTCTGCTTTGACTAACTAGTGCAAAATATCCTTTATGTTTCATATGTTCCATCAAACCTAATACCTTACCATGCCAAGAAACTAAAATAAATGAATCCAAGTTCTTTATGTTGCTTTCCCCAATAACCTTGGTTTTATTAAATCGATAGGATAATAATATTATTAAATATAAAAGTTTTGCTTTGAAGAATTTTTTAATCATATATGTAGCGCGCAGCAGAGGCATACGGGTTTTCATTGGTTTTTAACTTCTCAATTAATCTGTTATACTTTTTAACAATAATATCACGATTTTCATTTTTTAACAAACTATCAACCCCCCCTGCAAGGTTTTTTGCAGACATTTTATTTTGAAGGTATTCATCTACGACCTTGTCTTCAGCAATTAAGTTTGTTAGAGAAAGATATTTTACTTTAGATAGCATTTGAGCCAAAATCCATGTTGGAAATGATAGTTTATAACAAACTATCATAGGACATTTTAACATTGCTGTTTCTAAAGTAGCAGTGCCCGAGCAAACAACAGCAGCATCTGCTACACCAATTGCTTCATATTGGTTTTGTCTAATTTTAATAACGTCCGCACCTGAGTTTATCTTAACATTATCTCCTTCAAGCAAAACAAAACTTAAATTTTGATGTTGTTTTTGAAGTATTTGGACTGTTTTTTCAAAAATTCTCCAATGTCTTCGGATTTCAATTGATCTGCTTCCAGGCATTAGCACAATGATTTTGTTTTCTTCTGGAATGCCATGTTTTTGGCAAAATGATCTCCTATTAAAAGTTAGATTGCTTAACTCCGAAAGAGGGTGTCCTGCATAGTGTACAGATATATTTTTTTCGGAAAACCATTTTTGCTCAAAAGGGATAATACTAATTAATTTTTTACAGCATTGCTGCAATGTTTTGATTCGTGATTCTTTCCATGCCCACACCTGAGGCAAAATGAAATACGTTATATCCATGTTTAGGGTGTTAAGTTTTTTTGCTAGTCTTAAGTTAAACCCTGGATAATCAATTAGAATTACTTTATCGGGGTTTATTTTTTTTATTTCATTAATTGTATTGTTAAATATTTTTTTAATTCTTGAATAATGCTTTACTACCTCAAAAATACCAATGACATTTAAATTTTTAATGTGTTCTGTAAGCTGCAACCCCTCTCTTTTCATTCTGTTGCCACCAATTCCAAAAAATTCGGCTTTTGGATTAATTTGCTTTATAGATGCTATGAGTTTAGCGCCGTGAAGATCACCAGAGTCTTCACCAGAAATAATAAAAATTTTTTCTTTACTCATTTAAAAATATTTTACTTTCTATTTGCAGTGCTATTTCTAATGCTTTTGCTCCAGCCTGCCCATCAACATTTGGTTTAGACCTTGTGTTTATGCAATGAATAAAGTCATTGATTTCTTCAAGTAAAGCATCCTTATTTTCTGGTACAAATTTTTCATAATAAAGTGTTTTTACACCAGAGTTGGTCTCAACTTCTTGTGACTTTAACTTTTCAGAAAACATATTATGATGCTCTAGGCCATATAATTCAATTTGAGGAATCATTAGGTCTGTAATGCTGTAAAAATTTTTTTGATATGTTCGTATTTTTCTAACATAATTTTGAGAAATTCTACTCGATTTTAAGTTCGCAACAACACCATTTTCAAATTTTATATGCGCGTGCGCTAAATCGACAGTGTTGCTCATCATTTTTGCTCCGCTTGCTTGAACACTTTCTAGCGGGCTATCAACCATCTCTAAAATTAAGTCAATATCGTGCACCATTAGATCTAGCACAACAGGAACCTCAGTTCCTCTTGCTTGAAATGGCGCAAGTCTTTCAATTTCGATATAGTGTGGATTGTTAACCAACTCTTTGAGCCTATTAATTGTGGGATTAAATCGTTCAATATGACCAACCTGAATAATACATCCATTTTTTTTTGCAAGGCTAATTAGAGATGAAGCCTCTTCGACTGTGTTTGTTATAGGTTTTTCAATAAATACATCTTTTTTATGATCCAAAAATTTTTTGGCAATATCAAAATGTGTATTTGTGGGGGTAACTATGTGTACCGCCTCGCAGGAGGAAATTATTTCTTCGATGCTTTGCAACGCATTTACAGAAAATTCACTACATATATTTTTTAGAGATTCAGTGTTGATGTCAAAGAGGCTATAAAAAATATAAGTGATTTTTTTGAAGATAATATTGATGCTAAAATTATCATTACCCCAGAT
>OZSS01001407.1_pt1 | contig 11160 bp, 15 predicted proteins | sample 1779911 | NCBI WGS metagenome assembly OZSS01 (sample SAMEA2603589, study PRJEB24840) | metagenome | biome: Water; feature: Photic zone; material: Seawater sample | place: Mediterranean Sea | collected 2013-11-12 | depth 10 m | reverse complement strand
CATGATCGAATCTTTCCCTGAAGTAAAGGCACGAGCCAACGCTTGCGTTGTTCAGGTGAACCGTATCGTGCAAGAACTTCCATATTCCCGGTGTCGGGACTCGTACAATTCGTAGCCTGCGCTGCGAACTCCATTGGACACGACGTACCTACGTTTGTTTGTTTAAAGTTATTTCGGTATTCGATATCGTCCTCGAACACTATTTACGTACCCAAAATCTCGCAAATTTCTGCATACTGTCTGTTTGTCAAACCACCAGCCAGTCCACCACCATACTCACCCGCCAATTCAGCAGAATCGTTCGGTAGAAACATATTCCAAAGCCCTTGACTCTTTGCCTTTCTCTTCAACTCGACTAAAACCGGAGCGTGCGTCCATTCGTTCGTCCTCTCTCCGATCTCCTTGCACTGTCTCAAGAAAAGCTGCTCCTTCGGATACACATCCTCAATCATGAACTTCCACAATTTCTCCTTCAAATTCTTGAACTCTCTTGGTGATGTCGGCATGTTCTCTTTTGTGGGGGAGTTTTTCAAAAATTTGTGTCACCGTTGTTCTGTGGTGTTTTGAAACTGCCAATACAGTATCTAATCGACAATGATGAAGATGACGAGTAGAGTGTTGACCGGAATGATCATGATGATGAGTAGTATCATGGCATGTCCTACGAACTGGCCAGTGGTGGAAAATTTTCAACCGACGGATCTTGTGGGGCAGTGGTATGATGAAGTAAGTGTGTCACGTACCTGCATCTCAATCGAGTGACGAATCGCGTCGACGTTCGTTCGTCGTACACCATTTTCAAGCAACACTTTCGTGATTTGACACCAATGACGCGACAAGAGAACTCTAACGAATTAAAATCACGTTCGCACACTCACAGTACTCGACGAGATGGTTCGACGGTCATCTCGCAACATGCACCGAGCAAAGTGTATCGGAAATCAACGAAACAACCATCTTTGTACACACGACGACGAGATTTTTGGTACCCGAAGTGCCGGCGCTTTCTTTTAAATTCGTGAATGTATTGTCAAAAAGTAACAACGTGTTCAGACTCGTTCCGAACAATACTTTGGCATCGAGTTTCGGTCACAACAGTACGTTTGGAATTCTTGATTTCGATAAAGACCGATACGTATGGATTGTGTGTAACGGTACACCGGAGTACGAAATTCACATCAATATGCGACCCAATGCGTCTGTATCTGATGCGTACATTGAAAAGGTGAATAAATTGATCGAACTTCACGATTTGGATCCAAAAAATTCTACATGGCACAAAGAGAGCCATCCGAGTAAATGCAAGTAGGGAGAGGTTTAATTTTGTTATTGTGTTATTAATATATTCAGCGTAAGATTTTTTGTACGTCCCCATGGTTCTTTTGCTGCATGCTTCTTCTGCTGCTGCTGTGTGTGTGTTGTTGTTTGTTGCATCACCACACCCACATACTCTCACACGGTTTCGGAGTTTCTCACACACACCAAAAGATTCCAAAAACAAAATCTTTGATCGATGTCAAAACTCTCTCGAACGAACGTGGATGAGGATCCTCTATCAAGTCTTTTTGGTGGTGGAGGTCTGTTTGGTGGGGATGTAGATGCACCGAGAGCTCCAAAGAAGACGGAGGCTGAGGAGGATACGTCTGAGCTTCTTGCGAAATTGATGAAAAGTAACGATAATACGGAAAAAATCGCGGCTCGTCTCAAGAAGGAGAAGAAGGATAAAAATGTGAAAAAGAAAAAGGAAGAGGAAAGATTGAGTAAGGTACCAAAGAAGAGTAACGATGTATCGGAGATTTTTGGAAACGAAGCTGTGGCGTCCTTACGAAGAGGTGACGAAGGAGACGAAGGGGACGAAGACGACTTCCTCAAGGAAAAGACCAGAAGAGCAAGCGGTGATATATTTGGTGATAACAATGAGGACGATGACGAGGACGAACAAATTAGAAACACATCGACGAGCGGCAAGGGAGAGCTGTTTGGTGGATTTCAAAAGAAAAAGCAAGACAAGATTGAAATCTCGGAACTCAAGGTATCTTCCACTCTCGGGGCTGCGTCCACTGGTGACAATCTCTTTACGGAAGACGTTGAAGACGTTGTTGCCTCAGCAAAGGAGGATGCTGCAAGCCAACTGCACGTTTCAGATGATAAATTGAAAGCTTTGGATTTGTTTATCGGCACGGAGGACGACGATGGGTCTGCTGCAAAGCCTTCAAAAAGTGGTTCGATAGATAAAACATTCGGCGGTCTCTCTCTTTTCGACACAACGAGTAAAGGCAAGGAAAAACCGAAAGCATCAGATGTGGATGATCTTTTCAGTATGACTTCGAATGATGATGGGAATGCGAGTGGTGGCGGTGGTATCGATAGTTCGTTCGATTTTTCCAGTTATATTCAGAACAATTCATGATTATTTGTTGTTTCATAATTTTTTAAGAGAATATATATATAAGTATCGTTGTTGTGTTTTTAACCGAACACTAGATCAACCACAATGACGATGCTATTGCATATGAGAAGGGGTACTGTTGTTGTTGTTGTATGAGGACACCGTAAAGAGGGAGAGAGAGAACGAAAAAACATACCTCGTAAGTACGTGGCAGCAACAAACAAATCTCCAATTTGCTTTAATCCAGCTGCTCTAGGTGGCGGTGTTACATAGGATCCAAATTGATCCATTTGAGGTTGTCCTTGTGGTGGTCCTAAGAAATCTGTGTTCGAATAAAAAAAAACGACGTCGTTTCTCGCGTTTACGAAAAAAAACAAAAAAAAAAGATTCAACAACAACTTACACTTCTGTATCACACGTTTATGATTCAATATAGCCATTGCATTTGCGACTAACAAACTTGCTTTCAAAATATTCCAAATCGTAAATCCCATCCTGTTCTCCAATTTTTTATAGAGGTTTACAAAAAAAAATCGGTTTCAATTTTTTTTCCAGAGCTCACCACCCAATTTTCAGACAAAAAAATAAAATGTCGTCATCCAAGAAGAGCGAGGACAAGAACGAGACTCAAGAGACGTTTTTTCGTTATTATGGTCAGTTGGTACATCAACAGAATATGTTGCAAGATTATGTGAGAACTTCAGCATACAGAGATGCGATCATGAAGAATAGACAGAATTTTCAGGGAAAGGTCGTTATGGACGTCGTACGTTTTCGTTTCTCCGATCTTCGCTTCCGACCGAATTACAATATAAGAAAACAAAATGACAGGGTACGGGATCGGGTATTCTTGCATTTTTTGCAGCTCAAGCAGGTGCAAAACGTGTGTACGCAGTGGAAGCCAGTGCGATGTCGAAACATGCCGAGACTCTGGTCAAAGCGAACGGTTTCAGCGACGTGATCAAAGTGGTAAAGGGAAAAGTTGAGGAGATTGATATTCCCGAGAAAGTCGATGTAATCATTTCAGAACCAATGGGATTTATGCTCATTCATGAGAGAATGTTGGAGTCCTACGTGGAAGCTCGAAATCGTTTCTTGAAACCCGGTGGTCTCATGTTTCCGTCCGTGGGAACGATCTACATGGCCCCGTTCTCGGACAGCGCCTTGTACGTGGTGTTTGTCTCTCATGTTAACTGTATCACTCAACACTCAAACACTCAAAACACTCGAATACAGGTACAAGGAACAGCATGATAAGGTAAAGTTTTGGGAAACACGAAATTTCTTTGGTGTCGATCTGTCTCCACTTCGAGAGCAGGCATTGAAAGATCATTTCGCACAACCGATTGTGGGTTATTTCGATCCCAAGGTATTACTCTCGAATGATTTCGAGACCCACGAAATCGATTTCGGTAAGGTCACGTTGGAAGAGATGAGAAAGATTCGTGTCAATTTCAAGTTTAAGATCAATCGTACGTGGTGTACTTTGTTCGAGAATATCAATCCCCGTGTTGCTCGAATCTTACGACTCTCTCTCTTAAAATCGTTACTGTAATTTTCGAATGTTACGAAAAAAACAGGTACAGATTTGATGCACGGTATTGCATCCTGGTTCGACGTTGATTTTAACGGTAAGCAGTTGTCTCATAAATTGTGCACCGGACCGTTCAGTGCTGGAACACATTGGTATCAATGTCGTTTGCTTATGTTAAAACCACTTGCAGTGAACGAGACTCAATTCGTCTCGGGACATCTCGATATGCAAGCAAATGAGTGTCAGAGTTTCAATATTCAAATTGATACGTGCCTGGAGGGCACAAAAATTAAGGCGAAAGGAACGGTTCGACTTCAAGATCAGTACTATCATTACATGCAATCACCCGCGTCAGCACACTCGTATGGTGACGGTGGTGTGACGACCGCTTCTTTCGATCAGCAATCATATGGTGTGGATTCTCAAAGCAATGTACCCGCATTGCCATATGGTGGATACGAATAAAAAAATGTGTTCTAGTATAATAATTACAAAATAAATTTAAATGAAAATAAAGAAATGCAGTTGTTCTTACAACTCGCTCTCTTTGTTATTACAAAATGCTTCAAGCTCAGACCAAGTCCGATGAGGACGAACGAGTGTACTGGGAACAACCGATTCAAGCAAAAAGGATTTAAATGATTCGTGATGTTTTCGTTTTACGATTTCATGACGACCACGGCATGATGTTACATCCAAAGCCAACATAATCGTATCGTCCTCAGTAACATCGAGGATACCTCTCAAGAAATCATCACTGTTCGAAGACGATCGATACCACAACACAGAAATTTTAAGCGGATCGAATCGATTCAGATTAGATGATGCATCTCGAGCATCAGTCATTGCGTCACGAAGAGCAGAAAGAATTTCCGTTTCTCTCCCATTTTTGGCGAGTCTTACTATGACACATAATTTCTTGCAACTCTTTATCAAAGAATCTCTTGAGTGAAGACGTTCGGGACGTGGTGTCTTGATACTTGTAGCATGTAATGCCTGTGCGACAAACGTGCGTGAACGAGCAATCCAAGGTATTAAAAACTCTTTCAAATTCTTGTAATTTGCCTTGCCCAGAAACGGACTCGTAGTCATCTTTGCTTTTTTTGTGTGATTTGGATCTCCGTCATGTGCACTCACAGCCACAAGAAATGTCGGGAAACGTGTTATTCCAAACGCCCTTGTGACACCTCGCTCCTTACTGCTCACAATCGCAAAGGTCAAATCCGCACCGAATTGCAATGCTAACATTTTCATCACATAAGGAACGTGATGTTCATGTTTCGTAAAGAGTATCACTTTCGGACGACGTGCTGCTTGTGCTGCCCATCCGTTCGCACTCGGATGTGGAGGTGCAAAGAACGGTTCTGCCGTACTCTCTGTCACTCTCTCCACAACACCACCGACCGAACTCATTTTGGACATGACAAATTTCGCAATATGCCGTGTTGAAGATGTCGATCCGGTGTATGCAGTACCGGATCGTACACTTCTTGCATGATGAGGAAAGTACCTGTGTGTGTTTTGAGTGTGGTGAGTTTAAATATTATTATATGAGAGTGTGCATTTTCCACGACGTACACGTAATTCGGACATTTTCTACGAGAGAACGGATTTTCGTTCCAACTGGAGACATTTACAGTTGCGAACACAACGACACCTCGAAACATGTCCGAGATTTCTTTTCGTATCTCGACAAGATTATCCTTACACTTTGTGTCCACAACTTCCAATAACCACTCAGAATTTGAATTGATCACGATGTCGTCGAAATCGCGACGACTCGATATCGTCTCGGAACGGTTCGGATTCGCGAATAACAGAATCAACAAAATTATGATTTTTTTCTGGAATTTACCTCTTCTACACAATCCTCCCATCGTTTCACGAAATCCGTACATTTCTTTTGTTGATAGTTGTTTCGACTCAGACACCACTGTATTTTTTTGGGGTATTAGTACGAGAACGACAACGAAATGTGTGAGGATATATATGAACCTACTTGAATATCACACGCCAATTTTCTACAACGCGGATCACGTTGTCCTAAGTTCAATCCACTATTTTTGTTCAATTTTTTTCCTGATCCTTGATATACGAACGGCATATAAATATATATTTTGAATCACTTTGATTGTATATGTGATGGGATTGTATATGATGAGAACTTTACTGAAAATGTTGAAACCGTTAATCTGGAGGAGTGGCACCGTGATGTCGTGATGTCAAGTGAAAAAAAAATTATTCACTGAATCTTCTTAAAACTAAAACTCAACTAAAACTCAAGATCAAACTCATCTTCAATAATAATAACATGAGAACTGCCTTTATATTTTGCATGATCGCTGTGTGGTCCACAGTGAATGGTCGATCGTTACGATCAAACGTATCCGATGTGAATGATGACCAAGAGACGACGATTCCGTCAAACGTATCGGACGCGAATGACAACATTGATCAGTTCAATAAATTCATCGCGACGGAGATCGGGACCATCACCGAGGCATTGCAAAATGTGATCCCAGCATCGTACGGAGACTGTGGAAGACATTCTCCACCTCAACCTTGTCAAGACAAAGGCTCAGATTTATTCTATACGCACAAGAGTTGGGCCTACAAGGCTACTGCTAGATGGATTGCGGGTTTGAAAACGATCGCATTCGATTCCATCAAAGTCGGTGCAGATGCGGATGGGAATCTTAATTCTGTTGTGGGAGCGGGACATTTTGAAAACCTTCCAGTGAGTATTCATATAGAAGAATGTTTTACATTCGATAAATGTTCCAACATGTGGGACAACTCCGACGCTTGCTGCGGTTCAGATAAACACTTTGCTGTCACGATCGATGTGAAGTGCGATTCGTCAACAAAACGATTGGAGTATCTCAATCTCGGAAAGCTTGATCTGGATGATTTCAAGATAACAGAGAGTCTTGGGAAACTCTCACTCCCTTCGTACGACATCACGAACTCAGTACATGGTGCTGCGAGTGGAGTCTTGGGAGATTACTTGTCTGAGGCGTTTATTCCGTACAACGGAACGAAAGTCACGATTGTGGACTATTTGAACGCAAACGGGGGTGATTTTCTTAATTCGTTGTGTTAATACAGTAAATTCGTAATAATCACGGCTTCAAAAAAGACACTTGTTGGAGAATTCAAAACATTGAAAAAAATGGATTTATCCGCTTTAAAACATATTCTACTGTCCACAAGAAGGTGATCCCAGAGGACGGGCATCTGGCACGCTAAATTGCCATGAATGTAAGTATTTTCTCTCTTGTTTTCTCTCGAAATTCCCGGTTTTCCACTCATTTTGTTGTTTTTTCCCGGAAACTCAACGTTTACTGATTCCCGCTTACCGACGCATGCCAGATTCATCCCCCCGGAACCAACACAATCCACATCATCACGGTTTCAAAAAGCTTCGCACACATTGGAGAATTCAAAATATTGAAAATAAAAAAAATGGAGGATTCATCATCACCGGAACCAACACAATCCACATCATTGAGAAAACGAAAGAGTCGAAAGAATGAAGAGGAGGAGGAAGAACTTATGAAATCGCCATCGAAACGTGTACGAACGTTACTTCGAAAAGCGATCAAAACGACGACGACGGTGGCTGGAGGAAGCAAAGCGTATAGGGGATACGTCGAAGAAGCTTCGAATATTGCGAGTGATCATGGTCGTATGGTTATTCGTACGGCAATGCTTTGTTTCAAATCAAGCAAATCTCGTCCCTCGAAATCGATATTGGAAGCGTACATCAAGGGTTCGAATTTAGTTCGTAAGGCCTCGAAGGACATGGCACCCGAAGAGATCGCGCTTCGTCTTAACGCGCTGAAACATGAACTTTCAATGCGTTCGATACGATCAAAGAAATTGAACAAATCATGTAAGATATGTAAAAAATCCTTCAAAGAGGACGAACGATTGATTTCGTGTTCGAGATGTGACGAGAGAAGACATGAAAATTGTATCCCCCCGGAAGAGCGACCCAAGCAGGGTTTTATATCATGGCACTGTGAGAAGTGCAAGTTATGGAGCTTACCCAACAAAGTCAAATTGAAATCTTCGGCTAAAACATTTACTGATCGCAACACACTCGTTGTTGCTGAATTTTTGTAACAATGGATAAATAAATATACATACACTACTTTTTACTTGGCATGCCGCTTGTGCCTTTCTTCTTACCACCACTCAAACTCTTCAATATGCGCTTGAATCTTGATCGATCGGAACCACACTTATGTAGCTGTGCAGCCATGCTACGTGCTCGATCTTGATTGATAGAAAGTGAGAGCGAAGCAGAGACGAACCATCGTGTGAAATGTTCAGATCCGCATGATATCAAAACAGAGTGTAGGGTTCTGGAGACGGGTACGATCATCCACGAGGGCATACCACCTCGTGCTGCAACGATCAATGCGTTCACAAGACTTGCACCCCTTTCAGGTGAGGAGGAGGAGAGTGATTTGAAAAAGGCCATACCGAGTGAGGAACCGTGTGGTTTGGATCTTGCGTTCGAGATCACGAGTGTACAGGATTGAACGCATTCCAACATTGCACTGCTCGCATCTCTGTGTTGTGGTTGTTGTTGCAAGCAAACAATCAAAGCGTTGATGATTGCATTGGCCATACCGAGTACGTTCGTCTCGAACGCGGAATCACCACACACACGACAAACGACATTCAGAAACTTGAAAAACGATGTACACACTGCGGGTGCTCCGTCCGGACCTCCACCTTGCTTTAAATGCTTTGAAGTCGAAGGAAACACAGCTTCCACGAGAGACGGTAGTACCTGTGAAATGTTTCTTCCCATCAACTCCACAACATCAGTTGCACTGTTCAGAAGAGATTCGTCGGCGATGATATTGTACATGCTCAGAACGAATTCCAAAAACTCTCTTGCAACTTTCGGAGCCACGTTCGTGTTGTTCACACATCGAAGCAATGATGTACACACATTACCCAGACGAGTCAGTAATGGAGAGAGCCACATCATCATGTTCTTACTATCAATACTTCTCAACGCAGTAAACACACGCCTTATTACAATCCAATGTTTCGACACGAATCGAGCACACAGTTCTGATGAGCAACGATTCCACATTGAAGCAACATCTCCACACATCACAGCTTCCAACACACCCAACGCACGAAGAAGTTGCAAAGGCCAGTTCAACACATCGCTCGAACTGACCAAAACGTCCAACGCTCGCCAAGAATCTGCTGTCAACACATTCAAAGACCTCTCCGCTTCCTCGATCTTACCCAGTGATGATCCCAAAGCGGAAAGACCTTTCAACACTGGACGACGAATGTGAGCTGGAAGTGAGTAGGCTGGAATCTTTCCACTCGTGGAGCGGTAGACAAGCTTCGACATGGTACCTGTAATCGGGCGTTGATTTTCGAGTGATTTTTTTGCGGTATGATGCACGTGATACTCTTGTGACGTAATTGAAACATATGAAAGTGTGAAATGATCGAAATTCTCGTGCTTCGCGTTCGAACACCACGTTCGAACACCACGTTCGAACACCACACGTACTCATGAGTTCGGAGAACAAGGATACATCAAGTGAATGCTTGCCCTGCGAAGCGCATTGACACAGACGATCGAACGTGATACCAGCAGAGGATGCCGATTGTACCAACGCAGTTCGCATGATATCCAAATGTTCACCTCGAAACCAAGCACCGTCACATTTTGCAATCATTTCGTCATTCATATTCGACGCGGCGCTGATACCCACGATGGAGAGTTTCAGAGCAAACGGCATCGTATCCTTGTTCGAAGACCAAAACGTTCTCGTGAGACGAATACCGTCCACAAATGTTGCTCGTAGGAGTGCGTGCATACGAATGATGTTGTTCGCGTCACCATGTTTAGTACCTGTGTTGGAGTTGGTATTATTGTTCGAGTGTGTGCATTTCAATTATTTTTTCGATACGTACAATACATGGACAAAATTTTCGAGAGACACTGCCCCGAAAGATTCGGCATCGTGTGTGCTACACATCGAGCTCGCCACACTGCACTCTCCCAGTGAATCCAAGTCATGGTTGAAGATGAAGTGGACAACAACGTGACGATTTCGTTCGTTGAAGTCTCCAATATCTTACAGAAAAACTTCTTATGTCCTTTCTCTGACAACGACTTACTGATTTGTATAAAACATGATCTCAAATCGTTTCTACGCTCAAACCATTCCTCTCCCGATACGGCACACACATCCCATCGTAGAGCTTCTACGGGATAAAATCCTCGATTCAGAATCTTCACAGCACCCATCTTACACAGATCCACAATCGATGATACGTTTGCATTCACAAGTGTAGTCAGTGAACTCCAGAACGGTAAGATCACATTTTGAATCGTGTCCCAGTCTTGTGTTGCTGTGTACCTGTGGGTGTTTTTTTTTGTATACTTAGTTCTCGAATGAGTGCATCTCAAAAACACACACGACTACTACGTACTTTAAGACACACACAGCAAGTGTGTGAAGAGTAAAATATCTCTGTACTTGTTGTTGTTGCTGCTGCTGAGGAAAAGCGATACGACTCAAACCAGCTCTTAAAAGACTTGTAAGGACCTCTGCACCGTGAAATATAAATTCGTCGCTTTTTGTGCTTGACATGACAGAAATGATCGGTGTGGCGAGCTCCTCAATTCGACGATCCAGACTTTGAAAATCTCCAATCTCGATCGATACTTTCTGTTGTTTACGACACACTTTGGCAAGCCCGTCACATCTCTCTGTGTACGAATTCAATATGCAAGTCAAGAGTTTGGTTGATGAGGAAGTGAGATGACTCGAAGCGAACGTCATGATCGGACAGTTCAAATACAAAAGAACTTGCGCCACGTTACGAAGTGAAGCGAATTCGATCCATGATGTTGCAGCTTCGAACGCACGATGTCGAATCTCCATACTTTGTGGAAATCGTTTGATTTGTGTTTCCAAAATATTGATGTACTGTCGAACCTCCGACCGAAACGCGGTCGAGATACACTTTTTCCTCTTCTTTGTGACCAAACGATTCGTCTTGCTGTTACCCAACTCTTCCGGTAGAGTTTGAAGAAATTCCAAAAATGAACACAGTCCATTTAAATTATTATCTTTTGACAAAAGATATGGAAGCGCATCTAAAAATTTTCTAAATGCTTTTCTTCAATTTGATTATACAAAATTTGATTATATCGCATTATCTGATCAGGATGATATCTGGA
>OZSS01001400.1_pt1 | contig 11186 bp, 12 predicted proteins | sample 1779911 | NCBI WGS metagenome assembly OZSS01 (sample SAMEA2603589, study PRJEB24840) | metagenome | biome: Water; feature: Photic zone; material: Seawater sample | place: Mediterranean Sea | collected 2013-11-12 | depth 10 m | reverse complement strand
GCTCGCGGCTTGCCAGTGACTCCGGGGCGAATGTGAAGCTCTGGAGCAGATCTGAGGAGTTGGCTAAGTTTATTAACAAGTCAAGGGTCAATCAAGACTATTTACCAGAAATACAGTTGTCTGAAAATTTAACTGCCTCCTCAAATCTTGCAGGGCTTATTAGTTGGTTAAAGAATGAACCAGAGGACACAATAAAGTGTTTACTCCTCGCTACACCCTCCAAAGGGTTTACTCAAATATGTTCAAAACTTCAACAGTTCAACTTACAAAATCTAATTTTTGTTTCTCTGTGCAAAGGAGTTGTTTTTTTTGAGGGTAAAAACTATTTTCCTTCGGAAATCATCAAACGGTATTTTCCAAAGAACGATGTTTGCATTCTCTCAGGCCCAAGTTTTGCGAATGAAGTTGCCCGAGGCCTACCCTTCGCAATTTCATGCTCCAGCGATGATATAAATATGGCAAGAAAATTATCCATAGTGTTGAACAGTGAAGGGATGCGAGTTTATGCAATTTCAGACAATATCGGAGTTGAAGTATCTGGAGCGATGAAAAATGTTCTGGCTATAGCATCAGGGGTTTCTGATGGGTTGGATTTGGGCCTTAATGCTAGAGCATCATTGATCACTAGAGGAATGGCCGAAACGGTAAGATTGGGTGTTGCTTTAGGAGCGGAGAAAGATACATTCCTAGGTTTAGCGGGTGCGGGGGATTTATTCCTTACAACCACGGGAGAGTTATCGAGAAACCGGAAAGTTGGAAAGGAGATAGCTGCGGGAGGCAGTTTGGAGGAAATCTTATTAAACTTGGGTCAAGTCGCAGAAGGTGTTTCTAATGCACCAAAACTTTTGTCCCTAGGAAGGGCATTAAAGGTTTCTCTCCCAATAACTCGAGAGGTTTGCCTCTTACTAGATAAGAAAAAAGATGCTAGAGAGGCACTTAACTCGCTTCTCAATAGAGAGCCTTCAGATGAATGAAATGTTATTTTTTGGTCTTTTAGTCTTATGTTTTTAGAAACTGGCTCAAGTCCTTCGGCCCCCTATTTTCTTAGAAAAGATAAATTCTTTTTCTCAAAGGAAAATCCAGTATATAGCGAACAAAAAGCTTTTCTAGAGGAACATATTTCGAATCTCTTTTTTAAAAAGAGAAGGCTTTTGAGCTTAACCAGTATCTCAAAACAGATTGCAACTACAAAGTTAGCAAAGGAATTTAAAGAGTCTTATAACCTTGGGTTGGTTCCAAAAATAAATCAGAATAAGCTAATAAATACCTACCGTGGAACAAAGGCAGATACTGTTCAAAGGCTAAAATCTATGCTCTTCACAAAAGGTTTATATAAACAGTCTGTTCATCTAAATTCCGATAAAACGATACCGTTTAATACAGGTTTTTTTTCTTGTGTTCTCGCTTTGCCCTTACTGCCAGTCGAGGATAAGGAACTTTTTTTTTAAAGAGATTTTGCGGGTTTTAAGTGAAGATGGATTGTTCGCATTTGCCTTGTTAGGTCCGGGAACTTTACGAAACTTTCATGAGAAGTTATCGAATCAGGGAAAGGGCTCCAATTGTGAAGTGCCTCTTGATAAACATGATTTGGGTGATATTCTCGTTAAATTGGGTTTTGACAGCCCAATTTTGGCTTCATCCGACATTGTGCTGAAATATTCTGATCCGGTTAGAGCTTATGAGGAGATGAGGAGATTTTTGTATTTGTCGCCTGCATTTAGGAAGAATTGCGTGGCACAAGGACGGACCTTAAAAAATATAATCCTGCAATCTTTTGAACAATGCAAAGACAAAAGCGGCAGCATTGCGTTAAACATTGAATTGATAGCTGGTCATGCATGGAAGGGGAAGAAAGGGAACAAACGCAGTCGCGAAACAGTCGATGATAATGTATTTCCTGTTTTTTTTAAAAGTGAGCAATGAGTATAAGAGTAATAGGATGGGATTTAGCAACGTAGTTATATTGAATGTCCATAAAAGGAGTATTGAAATCAAGGGTTATCCCTATTGTTAATAGGTCATATCGTTAGCACACTATCCAAATCGCGAATTCTTGACTAGGAAGGAATGTTCGGACGATGATATACTTTAGAGAGTTGTAGTTTGGCTTGGACACTTAAGAAAAACTGCGTCCTCTCTCCCAGACAATTTGGGATGGGCTTGGGATTTGCTGGAATCACTTCACTAGGGATTGGATTGGCATGGGCCAGCATGGGTTTTTGGATTGTATTTTTATTTGTTTTGGCTGAATGTGCGGTTTTGGTAATTGCCTTTTTTTGTTATTCGTTGCACGCGGCTGATTTTGAGAAGGTTGTTTTGACTGAGAAGGAAATATTGTTTGAGTTTGAAACCGCCGGTAAAAGAGAAACTCAGAGGTTACCTCGGTTCCAGGCAAAGGCAAAGATGACGGAGACGGGGAGAGGAAAATTGGTGGAATTTAGCTGGGGAGCAAAAGCTATTAGGGTTGGAAAGTTGGTCGACCTGAAGAGTAGAGAAAAGTTTTTTGGTGAGATAAAGGGTTATATATGTTAACTGCGAAAAGAATTGTTACAAAGGTTACAAAGTTTTTTAAGGGGTTCTTCGGGGGAAGTTGTGCCTCTCTGGTTTTTTCGTTACCAGCATTTGCAAACGATTTGAATACCAGGTACAACCTACGCGAGCCGGTAACGGCATTAGCCAGAGACTTGTACTTTATGCACTACGTTTTGCTTGCTATTTGTTTAGTGATATTTGTTGGCGTTTTTGGTGTGATGTTTTACTCAATGTACGCCCACCGAAAGTCAAGGGGTTATAAGCCCGCCGATTTTTCCGATAATCATACTGTGGAAGTTCTTTGGACTGTTATTCCGTTTTTAATTGTCGTTGGAATTGGCGTTTATGCGACTCCGGCTGTGATGGCTCAAAAAGATACCTCTAACGCTGACCTTACAATCAAAGTCACTGGGTATCAGTGGAAATGGGGATATGAGTATTTGAAAGGGGAAGGGGAAGGGATCAAATTTTTATCAACACTCACAACCCCCTACGAGCAAAGAATAAATGCTGCTCCTAAAACTAACGATTACTTATTGGAAGTAGACAACCCTCTCGTAGTTCCAGTAAATAAAAAGGTCAGAGTTGTCATAACTGCAAATGATGTTATTCATGCATGGTCCGTCCCTGCGTTGGGCGTGAAACAAGATTCTATACCTGGTTTTGTTCGGGATTCATGGTTTAAGGCTGAGAAGACTGGATCTTATGTTGGTCAATGCTCCGAACTTTGCGGAAAAGATCATGCATTTATGCCCATCGAAGTTAAGGTGGTTTCAGATGAGGAGTATTCTGAGTGGGTTGGATTGCAGTTAGCTGGTGAGACCAAAAAAGTATCAATTAGCTCTGCAGAGCCAGAGAATGCAGATGTTTTATCGCAAACCGATGTCGCGACTGCTAAGCCCGCGACCATTTCAATGAGTAGTCAGGAGGAAGTCAAATGAGCGCAGTTTTAGGACCACAAGATCATGCCGATCAACATGACTCGCATGATCATCATCCCACAGGTTGGAGACGTTGGTTATTCGCAACTAACCATAAGGACATTGGTACGATGTATCTATGGTTTAGTTTCAGTATGTTACTTCTTGGCGGGGTACTTGCATTAGGAATCAGAACTGAGTTGTTCCAACCAGGGTTACAGTACGTCCAACCTGAGTTATTTAACCAACTAACTACTATGCACGGATTAATTATGGTTTTTGGGGCTATAATGCCTGCATTTGTAGGGTTTGCGAATTGGTTGGTTCCTTTGCAAATAGGTGCTCCTGATATGGCTTTTGCACGAATGAACAATCTAAGTTTTTGGCTTGTAATTCCCGCAGCCTTACTGTTGCTTGCGTCATTTTTTGTTCCAGGAGGCGCTACTGCAGCTGGATGGACCCTTTATGCGCCATTATCTATTCAAATGGGTATGGGGATGGACCTGGCCATTTTTGCTATTCATATCCTGGGTGCCTCTTCTATTATGGGCAGTATCAACATAGTTACGACCATTTTAAATATGAGAGCTCCGGGCATGACTCTAATGAAAATGCCTTTATTTGTTTGGACATGGTTAATAACCGCGTATCTTTTAATCGCTGTTATGCCAGTATTAGCCGGGGCCATCACGATGATTCTCACGGATAGGCATTTTGGAACAGCGTTTTTTAATGCAGCTGGAGGTGGTGACCCAGTAATGTACCAACATATATTCTGGTTCTTTGGGCACCCTGAAGTGTACATCATGATTCTTCCAGCATTCGGGATTGTCTCCGAAATCATCCCAACTTTTTCACGGAAAAAGCTCTTCGGGTATAGTTCAATGGTCTATGCAACAGCATCGATAGCGATATTATCCTTTGTTGTTTGGGCCCACCATATGTTTACTACTGGCATGCCTTTGACTGGGCAGCTTTTCTACATGTATGCAACGATGCTGATAGCTGTGCCTACTGGAGTGAAAATCTTCAACTGGTTAGCCACCATGTGGCGTGGTGCTATGACTTTTGAAACACCTATGTTGTTTTCGATTGGTTTTATTGTTGTATTTACCATTGGCGGGTTGACGGGAATCATACTCTCAGTTGCACCGCTAGATATTCAGTTACACGATACTTATTACGTTGTCGCACACTTCCACTACGTGTTAGTAGCAGGCTCACTGTTTGCTCTGTTCGCAGGAGTTTATTATTGGTTACCTAAATGGACTGGACATATGTATGACGAGGGACTAGGTAAGTTACACTTTTGGCTATCGATGATATTCTTTAACGTAACTTTCTTTCCAATGCACTTCTTAGGTTTAGCAGGAATGCCTCGACGTTACGCCGATTATCCTATGCAGTTTGCGGACTTTAACCTTGTAGCGTCCATCGGTGCTTTTGGGTTCGGATTCGCTCAATTAGTATTTTTATACTGCGTTATTAAGTGCATTAACGGTGGAGAGAAAGCCAAAGCCAACCCATGGGATGCCGATGACGGGTTGGAGTGGACTGTTCCCTCGCCAGCTCCATTTCACACATTTGAAACCCCACCAACTGTAAAGTAGGTAATTGAATTGGGTTTTTTAAAATATGGATAAGGACACTGCTAGTCAAAATGAGAAAAGAGGCGGGACTAACCTAAGGGTTGGTCTCACTCTGGCCTCCATAGCTTTGGTGTTTTTTCTTGGCGTAATTGCTAAATATGTTTTGATGCCCTCATAACCATGCAAGCCCAAAAAAAAAGAACGAATAAAGAAACATCCTTTAAGCTTGTCGTTTTGACATTTTTAATGTTTGGTTTTGGGTTTAGCCTTATTCCTTTTTATAACGCTATATGTGAAGCGACTGGAATAAATATTCTGGCTGCGAAAGAGAAATCAGATGTTAAAGTTGAAGAGATTGACGCTAAAGGGGTTGATTATACGAGACAAGTGACCGTAGAGTTTGACTCCAATACGCATGGTCCCTGGACCTTTGAGGCCGAAAAATCCTCCGTGATGGTGCATCCAGGAGAACTTGTGGTTGTTGAGTTTGAAGTTACCAACCCATCTATGATGAAGTCCTCTGGACAGGCTATCCCGAGCTATGCTCCATTGAAAGCGGGCGCTTATCTTAAAAAGTTAGAATGCTTTTGCTTTGAGCAGCAAGATTTAAAAGCTGGAGAAACAAGGATCTTTCCCGTGGCTTTTGTTATTGATAGGGAGATACCAGAAGATATAACAAACATAACTATGAGTTATACATTTTTTGAACTTCTTTCAAATAATCATTATTATGAACATATACAGCGTGTCTCGAACAAAGCACTCGTTCTTGACCGAGGTGACTTAAGAGTAAGAGTACAAGAAGCAGATCACATATTGAATGCGTCGTAAATTTTATTGAAAAAATGAGGAAATTATCATGTCAACTGCTGTGAAAGATTCATCCTACTTTATTCCTGCCCCATCCAAATGGCCTGCGGTTGGTTCCGTATCGATGATACTTACGCTTTTTGGGGCTGCAGGGCTTGTGAATGCTGTGCCAAATTCCCACTTTGTTCTCATTGCTGGGTTAATTGTTTTGGTTTACATGTTTTTTGGTTGGTTTGGTCAAGTTGCGAGTGAGTCGGAAAAGGGTGAGTACGGAGCAAAGGTAGATTTGAGCTTCAGATGGTCCATGGGTTGGTTTATTTTTAGCGAAGTGATGTTTTTTGCTGCATTTTTTGGAGCGCTTTTTTACGCTAGAATTATATCAATGCCCTGGCTGGGAGACCTCGATCACCAGTCTTTTCTTTGGCCAGATTTTAGCGCTCAATGGCCTAACACCGGTCCAATGAGTGGTGCCTTTGAGCCGTTTCAGACTATGGGTCCGCTGTGGGTTCCCACCATTAATACAGCTTTACTTCTTTCCTCCGGAGTTACGTTAACGATCGCACATCACTATCTGCGTGAGAATAGGCGAGGAAATTGCCTTTTGTGGCTTGGTCTTACTATGGGGTTGGGTTTTGTATTTGTAGGGTTCCAGGCTTATGAATATATGCATGCTTATGCCGATCTCAATCTTAAGCTCACCAGCGGTATTTATGGGTCTACGTTTTTCTTATTGACAGGATTTCATGGGTTCCATGTTTGCGTCGGAGCTATAATGCTCTCAGTAGTATGGGCACGCCTCGCTAGAGGACATTTTTCTTCGGAAAAACACTTTGCATTTGAGGGGGCAGCCTGGTACTGGCACTTTGTTGATGTGGTTTGGTTGGGTCTATACGTTCTGGTTTATTGGACTTAGCTATGATGAAGCAGCAAGGGGCAAATTGCGTTCACTGATTAGTTAAAGATACACCGGTGGGGTCTATAAATCCGGCAAAATGTGCTATTAAAATCATACAAAAAAGTAGAACAGAAAATAAAACACGGAACGCCAGGGCTTTTAATAGATTTTTTGAACTACCCTTACTGCTGACCAGATTAAATAGGGCTCTACCCATGTTGTAGATAATCAGACCGAAAGCTATAAGGATCAATATCTTTATCATTTAAAAAATAGATTAAGTGAACATCAATAATTTCAATTCTAAAAGCCTAGTTTTCTACATCTTATCTGCCCTTTGTTTCACTTTGGCTTATTGGCAGATAACGAGGGCCCAATTTAAAGCGGATATGTATAAAATCCATTCGAATCAGAGCGATGAATTTCCTATAACTTTAAGCTCCAGCGACTATGATAGCTTATCTAAAGAAAAAGTTGAGACTTTAAAATTTAACACGTTGAATTTGTATGGAGTCTGGGTGCCGGATTCAACAATATACATTGACAATAGACAAAGCGATGGCATCCCGGGCGTGCATGTCATTTCTGCTTTTACTCTTAAAGATTCGGATTACTTCATCTGGGTTAATCGTGGATGGGCAAGGAAAGCGCCAGGTGAAATTTCAAATTATAAGGAGTTTGTAAAAGGCACCCTTTATTTACCCACTAAAATGCCTACTGCCCTTATTAGTGGGAGAATAGAGACTGATTTGATGCAAAGAATTGAGCTTTCAAATAATGAAGACATTATGAAAAATGGTTTTCTCTGGCAAAATTTAACCTGGGACCGATTAAATACTTTTGCTGAAGAAACGACATCACTTTCGAGTAAAACAGCTTTGCCTTTTATTTTATGGCGAAATAATATCCCATCTGACTCGGGGTTAAAAAAGGCAGAAATCCAACTAAAGGCGGACGAAAAATTTAAACATTTGGGATATGCTGTACAATGGGTTTTTTTTGGCCTCCTTTCCATTGGGTTGGCCATAATGATACGTAGGAAAAACATAAATGTTAAAAAATCAAACTAAGAAAAATTTGATCTTTTGGTTGATAGTGACGGTATGCGCGGCCCCAGTTGTTCTTGCTACGCTCACGTATTATGTTTTCAAACCCTCTAAACTGGTAAATTATGGAGAGTTAATAGAACCCCCAATTACATTCGACACCTTCACAGCAGAGGAGATTAGTCGGCCGACTGTAGAAAGTGCACTCATTGATACCAGCCCGTCAATTGAGCCTATTACTAGTTTGGAGGCTCTCAAAGGCCGATGGATTCTTGCTTATATTACGCAAGGAGATAATTGCGCTGATGAGTGCAGAGATAATCTGTATTTAACAAGACAGGTTAGACTCATGACCGGTAAAAATAGATTTCGGGTAGAGCGCATGTGGATTACCTTCCAGGGAAACTCGTCTATACCTGATTCAGATAGAGGAGAGTTTGATGGTCTTTGGACATTTAAAGCTAATATGAATCAGACACCTTTTAATGCCAGGCCTACGTTCTTTGTGGGACTTTGGATTGTAGACCCTTTGGGCCGTTTGATCATGAAATACCCATTTGGTGCCGATCCAAAAAAAGTGTACAAAGATCTTTCTCGGCTTCTGAGAGCATCTAGGATTGGGTAAGTGATATGGCATCAGTAATGAATTTATCGAGCAGAGGTTTCTTTCAATTTTTGAATTTAACGAAACCTAGAGTGAACATGTTGATAGTGTTCTGTGCGACGATTGGAATGTTTATGGCATGGAATACCGAACCTTCTCAACCATTTTCGTTGCAGCTTTTTTTCTGGGCTACTCTTGGGATAGCGATGCTATCCGCTGCTGCTGCTGTTGTTAATTGCCTTATTGAGAAACAAATTGATGCAAAAATGGCGAGAACAGCCTGGCGCCCGTTGCCGTCTGGAAACTTGTCAACCAACCAAACGTTGATTTTTGCAATTTTGCTTGGTGCTATTGGGTTCACGTTACTGATTACTTTTGTCAACAGTATTACAGCATATCTAACTTTGGCTACATTTGCCGGGTATGCATTTTTATACACCGTAGTTCTAAAGCCACTGACCCCGCAAAATATTGTTATTGGAGGATCCTCCGGGGCTATGCCTCCAGTTCTGGGATGGGCTGCTGTGAATGGAAGTGTTAGTCCAGAGGCGTGGCTTCTGTTCTTAATCATTTTTGTATGGACACCCCCTCATTTCTGGGCTCTTGCTCTTTACAGGGTAGATGATTACAAGAGGACAGGTTTGCCAATGCTTCCAGTTACTCATGGATCTAAATTTACTCGCTTACAAATTTTACTGTATGCCTCTTTATTGTTCCCGGTAGCTCTATCGCCTGTTTTAGTTGGGATGAGCAGCTACATTTACCTTGTTATATCATCTGGTGCAACTATATATTTTATTATCCTTTGTTGGAAACTTTATATTGAGTATTCGGAAAGGGCCGCGAGATATGTATTCCGTTATTCGATTTATTATCTCAGTTTAGTGTTTTCTGGGCTTATCATTGATAAGCTAGTTATGCAGATTTTTGTATAACTACATCAAAGTCAATGAACAATTAGTTTTTCTTTTAGTTTTTTAAACGCAGCAGTTTCTATCTGTCGAACCCTCTCTGCTGGCACTTAGTTTTTCTTTTAGTTTTTTAAACGCAGCAGTTTCTATCTGTCGAACCCTCTCTGCTGACACTTCTAACTCATCGGCAAGTTCTTTCAATGTTTTAGGTTTTGTACCTTCTTTCAATTTAAGCCACCTTGCCTCTATAATTTGTTTGCTTCGATTATCCAATTCCTTTAATGCTTCAGTAATAGTATTTTTAATTTTAAACTGCTCCTGATTGTTTGATAGAATTTCAAAGGGGTCCGCCCCGCTTGCTCTAAGACTTTGTGATAGTCCGTTCTCCTCCTGATAATCAATCGATGAATCTGAATAAGACAGGCGTATATTCATCTCTTCTACATCACGGTTCTTTACTTTCAGGGTCTCAGCAATTTTTTCCACATCATTTTCCGAAAGTGAGTCTGAACAATTGAGCTGTCTTTTTAAAGAACGCAAGTTAAAAAAAAGTTTTCTTTGTGCTTTTGTCGTAGCAACTTTTACAATTTTCCAATTCCGTAGAATAAATTCGTGAATCTCCGCTTTGATCCAGTGAATTGCAAATGAAAACAGCCTTGCTCCGTTAGCAGGATCAAACCTTCTAACAGCTTTCATCAACCCCACATTTCCTTCCTGGATAATATCAGCTTGAGAAAGACCGTAACTTAAATATTGCCTTGATACAGAAACAACTACCCTCAGGTGTGCTAAAACGAGCCTTTGAGCCGATCCAAGATCGCCTTTTTCAAAGAGGTCCTCAGCAAGCTGTTTTTCCTCTTCTTTACCTAGCATTGGCATTTGATAAACGGCAGCTATGTAAGCATTTAGATCTCGATTGGGACATAGATTGCCAATAGTAAGACTATTCATTTAGGTTTTCCTTAATTTTTTTAGCACTCTGTTAATAAGAGTGCTAATTATAAACTAAGTTCATTCTAGAGAGAAAAAAAAAAGCAAATTCATTCGAATTTACTGTATTTTAAGAATTAACTTTTTTAACAATTATATGAACTTTAAATTTCCAGTAGTCATAATAGATGAAGATTTCCGTTCTGAAAACACGTCCGGGTTTGGTGTTCGTGCTTTAGCGGAAGCTTTAGAAAATGAAGGGATGGAAGTCCTAGGATTAACCAGTTTTGGCGATTTAACTCAGTTCGCTCAGCAGCAGTCTCGTGCATCAGCATTCATTTTGTCAATAGATGACGAGGAGTTCGGTGATGGTTCTGCAGAGGAGATGGAGACCGCTTTGAAAAGTATTAGGGCATTTATCTCGGCGATAAGATTTCGAAACAACGAAATACCGATATATCTATATGGTGAGACTCGAACTTCCAAACATATACCGAATGATGTTTTAAGAGAGATGCATGGATTTATTCACATGTTTGAAGATACACCGGAGTTTGTTGCGCGGCATATAATTAGAGAAGCTCGTTCGTACATGGATTCTCTACCTCCTCCATTTTTCAGAGCTCTTGTAAATTATGCGCAAGATGGTTCATACTCTTGGCACTGTCCGGGTCATTCTGGTGGCGTTGCGTTTCTAAAATCACCAGTTGGTCAGATGTTTCATCAATTTTTTGGTGAAAACATGCTGCGGGCAGACGTTTGTAATGCAGTCGACGAAATAGGACAATTACTGGATCATACAGGGCCTGTTGCCGCCTCCGAATTAAATGCAGCTCGCATATTTAATTCCGATCATAGTTATTTTGTAACAAACGGGACATCAACATCGAATAAGATAATTTGGCATGCGCCAGTAGCTCCGGGGGATATTGTGGTCGTTGATAGGAAC
>OZSS01001397.1_pt1 | contig 11202 bp, 8 predicted proteins | sample 1779911 | NCBI WGS metagenome assembly OZSS01 (sample SAMEA2603589, study PRJEB24840) | metagenome | biome: Water; feature: Photic zone; material: Seawater sample | place: Mediterranean Sea | collected 2013-11-12 | depth 10 m | reverse complement strand
ACCACAACCCGAAGAGCCGGACCGCCGCCAAGGAGGCGGAAGCAGCCGGAAAATCCAGTTGGAGCGCCGTCAATCGCTACCTTTTGCAGCAGGACGCCTGGCCGGCCTGGGAAGCTGAGGCTGTTCCCGATGATGCCTATGACGACGGAGCCATCGCCGCCTACGCCGTTGACGAACTGGGAAAACTGGCCGCACGAGAGGAACCCTTCTTCTTTGCGGTCGGCTTCAAAAAACCACATCTGCCCTTCGTCGCGCCAAAAAAATACTGGGATATATTCGATCCGGATGGGATTGAACTGGCGGACTTCCAGCGCCAAGCGCTGAACGGTCCCAACATCGCTTACCACTCCTGGAACGAACTGCGTTCGTATTCAGGAATTCCTCAGCGCGGCCCAGTCGATGAAGCCACCGAGAAGCAACTCATTCATGGCTACTACGCCTGTGTCGCCTACATCGACGCGCAGGTCGGTAAGATTCTCGATCAATTGGAGGCGCTCGATCTGAATGAAGATACCATCGTCGTCTTTTGGGGCGACCACGGCTTCCATCTTGGCGATCACGGGCTCTGGTGTAAGCACAGCAACTTTGAGCAGGCCACGCGCGTGCCGCTTATCATCGCACCACATCAGGGCCGCCGCGGGAGAACCACCGGCATGCCGGTTGAGCTAATCGACCTCTTCCCAACCCTCGTCGAGCTGGCCGGTCTGCCTCAGCCCGAAAACCTCGATGGCCTGAGTCTGGTGCCCACACTTCAGAGAGGAAAAGAGGACCTGCGCGACTTTGCCGTCAGCCAGTTCCCGCGCGGCTCCGCGATGGGCTACGCACTGCGGACGGGACGCTTTCGCTTCGTTGCCTGGTATAAGACCGAAGGCGAAGCCGCCGACGGCAAGGGCGAGGTAATGGCGACTGAACTCTTCGACTATAAGAATGATCCGCTCGAAACACGTAATCTCGCCGGCGAACCGCAGTATGCCCAGATCTCGGCAGAACTTCAGGCCCGCCTGAGCGAATTCCTGCAGGACTACGCAGCACGCTAAACCGGAGAAAAAGAACCAACATGAAATCAAAAGTCCATAAACGCCTCTGCCTCGCCACCCTTTGTCTCAGTTTTCTCGCCACCGCTGGCTTCGCGGCTCGGTCGGACGATCCGCGCCCTAATTTCATTTTCTTTATCACTGACGACCAATTAAAGGAGATGATGAACTTCCTGCCGGAAGGCAAAGGGAAGAATCTGACCCCGGCAACGGATACGCTGATCCAGAGTGGCGCGACCGTCATGGACCGGATGTATGTGACGTCGCCAGTCTGCACGCCCAGCCGTTTCGCCGCCCTGACGGGAACTTACCCAAGCCGCTCCAAAGCTGGCGGCTTTCTTTGGAAAGCCGAACAGAACGGCGGTCAAACGATCGTCGAGTGGAACACATTCATCACGAAGGCGAACAATCAGACGCTCCCTTGGCTACTCAAGCACGCCGGCTACAAGACCGGCTTCGTTGGCAAAAACCATGTCATCGAAAGCTCCAAGATCAAGAAACCACAATGGGAAGACGATCCGACAGACCCGAAGGTCGTCGAACTGCTGCGCCGCAACGCAGAGACACTAAAACAAGACATTAAAGCGGCTGGCTTTGACTACGCAGCCAGCCTCTACGACAACAACCCCAGCCATAACGGGATCAAGGCGCTCCTCGCTCACAATCAGGACTGGATTACCAGAAGTGGCCTCGATTTTATTGATCAATTTCAGGAAGAACCCTTCTTCCTCTGGTTCGCTACAACTATCCCACATGGTCCAACGGATGACGCGCGCTCCTGGAATTCGGACCCACGGATCACCGCAGAAGGGCTGCTTGATAAGTCACTAGAGGTGCAACCTTCTCGCGCGTCGCTGGCTAAGCGCGTGAAGATGGCGGGCATCAAAGGTTGGCAAAAAGAAAATATTCTTTGGCTGGACGATGCCCTCCACGCATTGGTGCTCAAGCTCGCCGAGACAGATCAAATCGACAACACCATTATCATCTACTTCAACGACCACGGCCAGCGCTCCAAAGGCACCGTCTACGAAGGCGGTGTCCACGGCGAAGCGTTTTTTTGGAAAGCGGGGGGCTTCCCCGCTGGCAAGCGCTCCAGTGCTTATCTCTCCAACGTTGACTTTGCGCCTACAATACTAGACCTGGCCGGAGTCGAATATGACCCGGCGATTTTCGATGGGGTCAGTGCCTACCCCGTCTTGATGGGCACCTCGCCTAATCCCGATCGCTCGCTCTACTTCGAGCTCGGATACGTGCGCGGCTTTCTTAAAGATGGCTGGAAATACGTTGCCCTGCGTTATCCACAAAACATCGCCAATATGTCGATTTCCGATCGAAGGGCAGCACTTGAAACTTTCAACGCGAGCCAGCGCCGACGTGACAAACCGATTTATACCGAAGACCCTACCACGGCCTTCAGTCACATTCAGGCCATCCCCGGTGGTGGCGATGCCGAGCACAATTCCCTCAGCCAGTATCCATCCTATTACGACGCCGATCAGCTCTACTACCTCCCTGAGGATCCGAGAGAGCAAGAAAATCTCGCTTCATCGCAGACAGAAAAACTGGCCGAAATGAAAGCGGAGCTAAAGAGGCATCTCGAAAAGCTCCCCGGCACCTTCGGCGAATTGAAGACTCAAGAGTGATCTTAACGCCAAGACGCTTTGCTATATCCTTGGCTTTATAAACTGGATAAGCATTCTAAGCGCGTGTAGCCTAATAAAAGCTTAAGTACATCGAAGAAAACTACTGATGCGGGAGTGGTGGAGCATAGGAGAGTCGAACTCCTGACCTCTTGCATGCCATGCAAGCGCTCTACCAACTGAGCTAATGCCCCTCTAGGCTCGGATGAAAAATGGGACGGAGCAAAAATGGGTCAACGGAAAAATCCATTTACCTGCCCCATAAGGCCCGCGGTCCGATCGAGGGGACCGGGCACCGAACAAAGCGACAGCTATGGTCGTAAACTCTAGGCACCGACTTGGAAACGAGCGAAGCGACGGATCACCATATTTTCACCCATTTTGGCAATTTTCTCGGTCAGCACTTCTTGAACGGTTTGGTCCGGGTTTTTCACGTAAGCCTGCTCAAGTAAGCAGCTCTCGCTGAGGAACTTGTTCAGTTTACCCTCGACAATCTTCTCGATCGCTTGCGGTGGCTTACCTTCGGCCTGGCCCTCAGCAACCTTGCGCTCCTCAGCAAGAATCGACGGATCAATCTCCTCGCGGGAAACACAAACGGGGTTCGCCGCGGCAATGTGCATCGCAATGTCGCGGACGAACTGCTTAAAGTCCTCCGTCTTTGCCACGAAATCGCTTTCACAGCTAATTTCACAGAGCACGCCGACTTTGCCCCCGAGGTGAATATAGGTATCGATCAGCCCCTCGGATGCATCGCGTCCGGCTTTCTTCGCAGCTTTCGCAACCCCGCGTTTGCGAAGCAGTTCGACTGCCTTCTCGAGATCACCTTCGGCCTCGACCAGAGCTTTCTTGCAGTCCATCAAACCAGCGCCCGTTGTCTCGCGCAGTTCTCCGACCATTTTTGCATTAATTTGTGCACTCATGAATCAATATCGTTTCCCTCTGTTTAAAAACAAACTACTTACTTTCTTTTTCGGCTTCGGCAGCGACTTCAGCAGCCTGCTCCCCATCCTCTTCGCCGTAACCTTCCGGAAGCGTAACCTCAACGTCCCCCTCCTGCTCAAAGACCTGTTCGCGGACAATCGGGCCCGCATTTTTCTGGACTTTGTTCGCCTCGCGCTTGGCCAGTCCTTCCTGAATCGCCTCCAGGACCGTCTCAACGATGATGCGGATCGATTTCACCGCATCGTCATTACCCGGGATTGGGTAGTCCAGCACGGTAGGATCCGAGTTGGTATCAACTAAACCGATCACGGGAATATCGAGACGATTGGCCTCCGCCACCGCGATTTCTTCGTTCTTCGTATCGATAACGAAAACAGCAGCTGGAAGCTCTTCGACCTCGAGCATACCTTCAAAATTACGATTCATCCGGCTCATTTGACGACGGATGGCCGCTTCCTCTTTACCCGGAAGCTTTTCTAATTCGCCTTCCAGATCCATTTTCAGGAACTTGCGGTATTTAGAGAGCGAGGACTTGATCGTAGCAAAGTTGGTCAGTCCGCCTCCCATCCAGCGGTTCACGCAGAAAGGCATTTGGCAGGAAGTTGCCGCTTCACGGACAACATCCTGGGCCTGTTTCTTGGTCGCGATGAAGAGCACGTCTTTTCCGGAAGCAACCACTTCCTCGAGTTTTGCGCAGGCCTTCTCAAGAAGGGCATGTGTTTTCTCCAAATCGATAATGGAGATGCCGTTGCGGCTGTCGTAGACATAGGGCTTGGACTTTGGATTCCAACGGCGGAGCTGGTGACCAAAGTGAACGCCAGCGTCAAGGAGGGCTTTTGGGGTTGTATTCATTTGATGTTCAAAGCCCCACATCACGTACGTGCGGGGAGAAACTATGTTTCTTTTGGTAGTTGCAGGTTGAGATTATTTCTTGTCTGGGTGGTGTCTTGTTTCGATTTCCCTTCGCCCTTGGGGAAAGGAAAGCGCCGAGGGATACCAGCGCTCGGGTGCATGGCAAGCGAAAAGGCTCAGCTTTTAAGAACCTTTCATTCTTCCCGGCACCCCTAAAGCTCATTTTCCTACGTTTCCGCCTCAGCAAGCTCCGCAAAACTTAAATAGAGCGTAGCCTTTTAATCAGCCGAGAGATCGTACAGCGCGTAGCCGGCTCTCAAGTTGGGGAAACGAGCACAACGAGTCCGCCAGTTGCCGGAGAGATGCACCTTGTTTTCGATCCGGATTTTTTTCGCCCGACAAAAATCCTCGAACTCATCGATCGAGAACGGATTCGACGGAAGACTCAAATACCACGGGTCAGGATACACTTCATTTATGCTATGACGCCCGAAGAAGAACTGGTTCAAGCGATTCAGCCAAAAGCCGTGATTGACGAAACCCACGGTCACATGCCTCCCCACGCGAAGGCTCTCCCTGAGCGTGGCCTCGGGAATCTCCAGTTGCTCGACCGTGCGACTAAAAATGACTCGGTCGAATTCACCATCAGGGAATTTTGAGAGCGTCTCCTGTACATCACCCTGATACGCTGAAACCCCCCGTTTGACACAGCTCAGAATCTTATCGAAGTCATTATCCACTCCCACGCCATTGACCGATTTGGTCTGCCGCAGATATTCCAAAAGAATGCCCCGGCCACAACCGAGGTCGAGCACACGCTCGCCCGCACGCACCCATTGGGCAATGATCTGAAAATCAACCTGGCGTTTTTTCGTATGCGGATTCATCGTCAGCGACTGAGAAAATGATCGATCAATTTGTAAAGCTTCGGCGCCCGAACAAGAAATGAATCGTGCCCGAGGTCCATGGCCAACTCCGCGTAGGTGGCCTGCTTCCCCAAGCGCAGAAGTGCTTCGACAACTTCACGATTACCTTGCGGCGGATAAAGCCAGTCCGAAGTAAACCCAATGACTAGGCCCGGAGCGGTTACCTTAGAAAGCGTCTCGTCAAGCGAGACAGGACCGTGCAGATCGAAACGATCGAGCGCTTTCGTCAGATAAAGATAGGTATTCGCATCAAAGCGTGAAACAAAACTCTGCCCTTGATAGCGCAGATAGCTCTCAACCTCAAACTCGACGTCGAAATCATCAAAATCCTCACGTGGACTGTCTTCGAAACGCCGTTTTCGGCCAAACTTACTCTCCATCCCCACATCGGAAAGGTAAGTAATATGAGCCATCATACGGGCCACTGCAAGGCCGCGGTCCGGGCCGGCATCTTTAGGATAATTGCCCTGCTGCCAATCGGGATCACTGATAATTGCCTGGCGCCCCGTGTCGTTAAACGCGATTGCTTGCGCGGTGTGACGGGCACCACAAGCGAGCGCAATATAGCGCCCCACCCGGTCCGGGTAATCAATCGCCCACTGCAATGTTTGCATTCCACCCATGCTACCGCCAATCACTGCATGTAAGGTATCGATGCCCAAGCCGTCGACAAGAAGCGCCTGGGCACGAACCATATCACGCACGGTTAATTTGGGAAACTCGAGGTTGTAGCGATCACCCGTTTTAGGATTGATCGAACCGGGACCCGTCGACCCCTGACAACCGCCAAGTACATTCGAGCAGATAACAAAGTAATTGGAGGTATCAATCGGCTTACCGGGGCCTACCATAAAATTCCACCAGCCTTGTTTCCGTTCAGTCGCGCTATAGACCCCAGCACAATGGTGATCGCCGCTCAGCGCATGACAAATAAGAATAGCATTGTCCTTGGCGTCATTCAGATGGCCGTAGGTTTCATAGCGAAGACGAAGCTCGGGAATGCTCCCCCCGGAGTCGAATTCAAAGCGATTGGAGCTAATAAAGTCCTGATACTCGACAAAGCCAACCTCTCCCTCGTCAGGAATTTGCGGCGACTGTTCTGAATCGATCATGTTTTTTAATTACAAGCTTCTAACATCGCTATATGCCATACAGGGGGAATCCAACCAAAATTGTGGGCCGCTGCGCATAAAAAAGGTGTTTGAAGGTCAAGCACTCGGTCTCTGATCGAGCAATCAAATCGCCCAACCCCGAATATTCAAATTATCCCGATGCTGAGAAGCTCCATCGACAAATAGCTTCGCAAATGGCGGAGAAGGAGGGATTGCTTCGCCATCTCCGCTTCGCTCCGTCAAACAAGTTCTCATCCCCTGCTTAACTTCAAGCATTTGCTTCGCAAATGGCGGAGAAGGAGGGATTCGAACCCCCGGTGCCGTTTCCAGCACAACTGATTTCGAGTCAGTCACATTCGACCACTCTGCCACTTCTCCTTAAAATTTTGAGTTTGAAGAGATGATCGAGCCTTTTGACAAGCCTTGACTGCAATCAACCGCATAATCCGCTTCCCTGCGCGCGCCGACTTGTCGTTGCGACCGCTCAATTACAGGATGATCGCGAAAGATCGTTCGAAGAATGAGTCTGCCGCCTGCCCTAAACTAAGATTGGCTTTCGTCTAGAGCATTGTCCCTTCACCGGTGACTCGGTTCCGGAAGGATTGTAAGAAGCGTCCCGTAATCTCGCCCGGCTTGCCATTACCAATCGGGCGTCCGTCAACTTTGACAATGGGAATGATCTCGGCGGCGGTCCCGGTCAGAAAAAGTTCCTCTGCGACCCAAATATCGTAACGGGTCAAGTTCGCCTCGCGCCAGGGGATCCCGAGTTCTTCCGCAATCGAAAGCGTCGTGTCGCGCGTAATACCCTTAAGGGCTCCCGCGCTCGAGGAGGGCGTAATCAACTCTCCTTTGTGAATGACAAATATATTATCCCCCGTACATTCCGCGACGTAACCTTGGTCGTTCATCATAATGGCCTCGTGATAGCCCAAGGACTGCGCTTCGATCTTCGCCAGAATGTTGTTCAAGTAGTTCAACGATTTAACCGTTGGCGGCAACGCAGCCGAGTTAATCCGGCGAGTGGGCACGGTAATAATATCCAAACCTTTTTCGTAGAATTCCTCCGGGTAGAGCTGAATTTTATCGGCGATGATAATCATTTGCGGATGCTCGCAATTCTGAATCGAGAGACCGAGACTTCCCACACCACGGGTAACGACAAGTCGGATGTAGCCGCTCTTCAAATTATTCGCGCGACAGGTCTCACAGACGGCACTGGCAATCTCTTCCCGCGACCAAGGTATCGGGAGCATGATGGCTTTGGCCGAATACTCGAGACGCTCGAGATGCTCGTCCAACTTAAAGACGCAACCGTCGTAGAGACGAATACCTTCAAAAACACCATCCCCATAGAGTAAGCCGTGATCGAATACGGAAACCTTTGCTTCTGACTGATCCACCAGTCGGTCATTCATGTAGATTTTCATAAGCCGCGAGATATTGCTGTCTTCAGTGCTTTTGTCTAGGCAGTCTTTCAGATTTTCCGCTTTGACGGATTGGGCGAAATCACTCCGCAGCAAAAGCTACTTTGTGTTTTCCTCGAATTGTTTGCGCAAATGCCTGACCACATCGGGGTCAGCCAAGGTCGTGGTATTCCCAAGCTCCTTGCCTTCGGCAATGTCGCGAAGCAAGCGACGCATGATCTTACCGGAGCGCGTCTTGGGAAGGTCCGATGAGAAAAGAATATGCTCGGGACGGGCAAACTTGCCGATGCCCTTATCGATCATAGTTACGAGCTCCGCGCGTAGCTTCTCATCATAATCGCGCCCCTCAATAACCGTAACGAAGGCGAAAAGCCCCTGCCCCTTAATTTCGTGGGGCACCCCGACAACTGCCGACTCCGCAACATCAGGATGTTCCACAAAGACACTTTCCAATTCGGCGGTGCCGATACGGTGGCCGGATACATTGACCACGTCATCGACACGCCCGAGGATCCAGTAGTAACCGTCCTGATCAATCCGCGCCCCATCTCCGGGAAAGTAATATTTGCCGCCCCACTTGCACCAATACGTGTCTTTGAAGCGTTGATTGTCTCCGTAAATACCGCGCAGCATACCAGGCCAAGGCTTTTTGATCGCCAGAATTCCGGCATCCACCTCTTCCCCTTCTTCAGATAAAACAGCGGGCTCAATACCAAGAAAAGGTAAGGTCGCACAACCGGGTTTCGTCGCGGTCGCCCCCGGAACCGGCGTCAGCATATGCCCGCCGGTTTCGGTCTGCCACCAAGTATCAACAATCGGACAGCGTTCGCCGCCGACGACCTTATGATACCAAATCCAAGCCTCGGGGTTGATCGGCTCACCGACCGTTCCCAGAAGTCGGAGGCTGGAAAGATCGTGCGCCTCCAGCCACTCATCGCCCCACTTCATGAAGGCGCGAATCGCCGTTGGTGCGGTGTAGAAAATGGAGACCCGGTATTTTTCCACGATCTCCCAGAAGCGCCCATTGTTCGGATAGTTCGGCGCACCTTCGTAAATGATCTGGGTTGCCGCGTTGGCCATCGGACCGTAGACAATATAGCTATGGCCCGTGATCCATCCGACATCAGCCGTGCACCAATAGACATCCTCGGGCTTGTAATCGAAAATATACTTCGTCGTTAGATAGGTAAAGAGCATGTAACCGGCCGTCGTGTGGACGATGCCTTTGGGCTTGCCCGTGGTGCCACTGGTGTAGAGTAAGAAAAGTAGATCCTCCGCCTCCATTTCCTCGCAGGGGCAGTCAACCGACTGATCCTGAACCAAGTCGTGGTACCAGCGGTCGCGGCCCTCCTTCAAGTGGCAAGGGAGCGGATCACCTTGGCCGCGCTTAACAATCACGACATCCGTAACGCTTGCCACACCCTCCACAGCCTCATCGACAATATTCTTCAAGCCCAGAACCTTCCCACGACGCCAACCACCATCCGAAGTAATCACGCATTTCGCAGCACAATCGTTGACACGGTCACGAATCGAATCGGCCGAGAAGCCGGCAAAAATAACCGTATGGACCGCACCAATCCGGGCGCAGGCCAAGACCGCGAGAACCAACTCGGGAATCATAGGTAAGTAGAGTGCTACACGATCGCCCTTTTTAATACCAATCTCCTTTAGTCCGTTGGCAAACTTGCAGACCTCACGGTGCAGGTCCTGATAAGTCAAAACCCGGCTATCGCCCGGCTCACCTTCCCAAATAATCGCTGCCTTGTTGCGATCCGGGCCCTCGAGATGACGATCGACACAATTGTAGCACAGGTTTGTTCGCGCGCCCGAAAACCACTTGTAAACCGGGGCCTCTGACTCATCGAGCACGCTGTCCCATTTTTTAAACCAATGCAGCTCTTCTGCCGCCTCCGCCCAAAATGCTTCCGGCTCCTTGATGCTTCGCTCGTAGAGTTTCCTGTATTGATCAGAGTCACCGATGAGCGCATTTTTCGCGAATTCGGAAGGGGGCTCAAAATGGCGATTCTCAAGCAAGACCGATTCCATTTGATTAGGTTCAGCAGTCATAGTCGGTGGTCGATTGGTTGGGTTTTGGATCGTGGATCATGAGGGAATAAACACTTCCGAGAACCGTCTCTTCAAGCCAATTACACTCGCCTTGCAGGTCAACGACTTTCCAATCTCGCCGGGCAAGGGATCTGAGCTCTTGAAAGCTGTTGACAAGATTCGCCGTCAAACGCATACCCGCGGGTTTCTCGCATGAGGAAAGCCTCTTAAAAATGGAAAACTTCGCAGATCAATGCCTCGATATGGCCCAGTCGATCCTGAGCCGAAACCTCGAATCCATCGGTGAACAAGGCATTATATCCCCCGTGACCGGAGAAAGTAGCCGCCTTGATGAACCTGGGCACGCTGCCTTGGCAATCGGCGAATACTACCGAGCCACGAACGAGACCACTCTGGGTGGTTTTGATTTAGTCGACCTCGCAGCTCGCACGATTACCGCGCAAGCCTTTGCTCCGGAGGAGCTGGAGAATGGTTCGGCCTACGCTGCCTTGGGTTTAGTCTCGTTCAGCCCCGCGAAGGACCGCAACCCGGTCTGGGAACGCCTAATGGATCCAACCCGCGAGCAGCTCAACAAGCTCCTTCTCGAGCGCAGCGACTACGAAAACCACTATCAGGCCTTCAATATTGCGAAAGCGGTCGCCCGCTTCAGCCTTGGACTTTCCAAAAAAGATGAAACGGGCCGCTTAATTGAACGCTTCCTAGAGCGCATCGACAGCCGTTCGTCGACCGGCTACTTTGATGATTCCGGCGGCGAAGATCCCCGCCTTTCCGGGAGTTTTGATATTTACGGTGTGCTCAGCTTCGTCTTTATCCGGCAAGCCTTACAGCTCCACGCCAACCTGAACCTGCGGGAACGCAAACTCCCAAGCTTGCGCACCTACTCGGAGAAATATCTGAGGCTGATTCCCGACATCGCCCGTCAAGACGGCACGGGCTGGGCCTATGGCCGCTCGCTCGGCGCTTATGGGCAAATGCACGGCATTAGTCTCGTCCTTCAAGCACTCCGCGATGGCTGGGTGGCTGATAACCAGCGCGACCTTTACGTTGATACGGTGCGGCGCCTCTTTATGAATTTCTTTGTTACCTATCTGGATCAAGAGAACGGCGACTTGGTCATCCGCGATGGCGAGCGTAACGCAGCGCCCTACCATACCACCCGCATGGCCAACTTTGATGCGGCCCGCTGCCTCTGCCAGTGGTCT
>OZSS01001396.1_pt1 | contig 11207 bp, 13 predicted proteins | sample 1779911 | NCBI WGS metagenome assembly OZSS01 (sample SAMEA2603589, study PRJEB24840) | metagenome | biome: Water; feature: Photic zone; material: Seawater sample | place: Mediterranean Sea | collected 2013-11-12 | depth 10 m | reverse complement strand
ATTTTATCCAGTCATAAAAAATACATCTAATAAAAAACTATTTATGAAAAAAATTGAAAAAATATTTTACTAATTTTTAACTTTAGTGGTTTTTATTACACTCTTTCTAATTTGTTTGTTTCTTCTCAAAAGATCAAAAATCTTGTCAATTTTTTGATTTTTTATAAGTTCTTTTAAATAATCAATATCATTAAGGAAGCTATTTAAAGTTTTGATTATATGTTTTTTATTTGCAAGGAAAATATCAGTCCACATTTTTGGATCTGATGAACCAATTCTTGTAAAGTCTTTGAACCCACCTGCTGAAAAGTTAATAAGATCTCTTTTTTTTTTCAAATCAACTCCAAAAGCTGTCCCTACGATTGTAAATGCTATAAGGTGAGGGAGATGAGACGTAATAGACATTATTTTATCATGCTCATCCATTGACATTATTGAGACCTTCATACCAATTTCCTTCCAAATTTTTGCTAGTATAGATAATGATTTTTTTTGTTTTTGAATGGGTGTAAGAATACACCATTTTTTTTCAAATAAGTTAACTTTAGAATTTTTTGCACCAGAATACTCTGTACCAGCAATAGGGTGTCCAGGGATTAAATTACATTTCTCTTTTGCTAAATTTATAGTTTTTTTACTGAAACATTTTTTTACGGATCCTACATCTGTTATTATAGTTTCTTTATTCGTAATAAAAGGTAAAATCTCTGCTACTAATGAATCTATTTTACTGACTGGAGTACATATAAAAATTATTTGGCTTTTTGAAATTCTGTCATCAATCTTATGTCTTTTTTCATCAATTGCTTTTACCTTTTGCGCATCTATTAGGTTAGATTTTGAATTGTCAATTCCAACTATTTTACTTGAAATTTTTTTTTTTTTAAGAGCTAGTCCTATTGAGGCGCCAATAAGTCCAGGCCCAATAATCGTAATTTCTTTAATTTTTTTTTGTAACATTACTTAAGTATTATTGATTTTATCGTTTTCATAAATTTTTTCATCTCTAAACTATTCCCGACAGACACTCTTATAAATTCAGGAAGATCATAGTTATCAAGATCTCTAATGATAATATCTTTTTCCGTTAATTTCTTGATTAACGTTTTTTTTTTAAATTTTGCTTTATCTATCCTAATTAAAACAAAATTTGCATAAGTTTCATATGTTTCTAAACCTAAAGAATTAACAAAAGCAGAGAGTTTTTTTTTCCAGACCATATTATGTCTTATAGATTTTTTCAAAAAATTATCCTCTTTTAACATTAATGAGCCAATAGTTTGCGCTACTATATTTACATTAAACGGACCTCTAATCTTCTCAAGAGTTTCGATAATTTTTTCTGAGCTATACGCCCATCCGAGTCTTAGCCCCGCAAGTGCAAAAATCTTTGAAAAAGTTCTTGTGATAATTAGGTTTGGAAATTGATTAGTAAGATTTAATCCATCAGAGAATCTAAGATCAGTCACATATTCTGCATAAGCCCCGTCAACTACCACAAGAATATTTTGAGGAACTTTTTTTAGAAAACTAACCAACTCATTCTTCATTATTATTGTTCCAGTAGGATTATTAGGGTTAGCAATGAATATTATTTTTGTTTTTTTTGAAATACTAGCCAAGATATTCTTACAACTAATTGAGTAATCTTTAGATTTGGCAGTAACGACTTTAGCTCCTGATACTTTTGCAACTATAGGATAATAGATAAAACCGTATTCACTGCAAATAACTTCTCCGCCTTCTCTACTAAAAGCTTGGGTTATTATTGATAAGATGTCATCAGAACCATTTCCACAAATAATTCTTTTTTTTTTAATCTTAAATTTTTTTGCAATTGAATCTTTGAGTAAATCAGAATCCCCATCAGGATAAAGATTTGAATTTTCGGTAAGTTTATTTGCTTTAATAAAAATTTTTTTGGGAATTTTAAAAGGTGATTCATTTGAAGATAATTTAATCACACTTTTCCTTCCTACTATCGAAGATTCTCCAGGTATATATTTCGCAATTTCATTTATTGAAGGTTTTAGGGAGTTAAAAATATTTTTTTTAATCATTATAAGAGCATACTATCAAATAAAATTATTTTGACTAGTTTTCCAACATAGTTATGATGCCTTTTAAGTCAAATAAATAAATGAATTAAAAAAATGAACAATAAATACTTGTTTGAGCAAATTGATATAAACGAGCCTTTAAAGCTTGATTGTGGTGATCACTTGAAAAATTACAGTATTGCTTTTAAAACCTTTGGAAAATTAAACAAAAAGAAAAATAATGCAATTTTGATTTGTCACGCTCTTACTGGTGATCAATTTTGTACTGGAAAAAACTCTGTTACAAAAAAACCCGGATGGTGGAATATTTTGGTTGGACCTGGAAAGGTTATTGATACAAATATCTTTTATGTGATCTGTAGTAATGTGTTAGGTGGATGTATGGGGACAACTGGTCCGTCTTCAATTAATTCCAAAACAAAAAAACCATTCGGTCTTGGTTTTCCTGTTATTACTATTGGAGACATGGTAAGCGTTCAATTTAAATTAATTGAGAAACTAGGTATAGAAAAACTATTTTCTGTTATTGGTGGATCGATGGGTGGGATGCAAGCTTTGGAATGGGCTTCAAAATATGGACATAAAATAAATTCTGTTATTCCGATAGCTACATCTTATAGACACTCAGCTCAAAATATAGCTTTTCATGAGATTGGAAGACAGGCAATTATGGCTGATCCTTTCTGGAAAAAAGGAAATTACTACAACTCAAAACAATTCCCAACAAGAGGTTTAGCAGTTGCAAGAATGATAGCTCATATTACTTATCTATCTGAATCTGCATTACAAAGAAAATTTGGAAGAAACTTACAGAATAGTAAATTCTTTTCTTTTGGTTTTGATACAGACTTTCAAATAGAAAGTTATTTAAAACATCAAGGTATTTCATTTGTTGAGAGATTTGATGCTAACAGTTATTTGTATATAACAAAGGCAATGGATTATTTTGATCTTTCAACAAAAACTACTGGTTTAAGGCTTTCTCTACCAGAAAATAATTTAAAATATTGCTTTTTCTCTTTTTCCTCTGACTGGCTGTTTCCAACGTCTGAAACAAAAACTATTATCCAGTCACTTAAGGCAAATAATGCGAATGTTAGCTTTGTAGAGATACAGACAGATAAAGGACATGATTCATTTTTGCTTGATGAACCAGAATTTCATTTTGTTTTTAGAAAATTTGTTCGAGGGCAAATTAAAGAAGGTAGATTATGACTAAGATTTTAAGGAACGATTTGATAAAAATTTCTAACCTTATTCAAAAAAATGAGAAGGTTTTAGATGTAGGATGTGGCGATGGAAATCTAATTTATTATCTTTCAAAGAATAAAAATGTGAATTGTCGAGGAATCGAAATTACACTCAAAGGTGTAGGATTATGTTTGGAAAAAGGTTTATCGGTTGTTCAAGGGGATGCAAACTTCGATTTAGAAGATTATCCAGATAATTCATTCTCAACAGTAATTCTAAGTCAAACTATTCAAGCAATGATTTACCCTGATCGAGTAATAGAAAATCTTATTAGAATAGGTCGTAGAGCAATTATATCCTTTCCAAACTTTGGTTTTTGGAAAGTGAGAAGAGATTTTTTATTTTCTGGAAAAATGCCAAAGAATAAAATATTGCCATTTGAATGGTATAATACTCCAAATATTCACCTTTGTTCATACAAGGACTTTTTAGATTTTTGTGTAAAAAAGAAAATTATAGTTGATAAATTCTTTTGTCTTGATGAGTATGGCAATGATATAAAAAAAAATATTTTTACAAATCTTTTTACTTTCCAAGTAATATTTTGTGTTTCAAAATAGAAAAAAAAATATAAGATTTAATAATGCTTCTTATAAAACAAATACCTGTGTTGAATGATAATTATCTTTTTATGATTTATGATCAAATCACAAGAACATCTGGATGTGTTGATCCAGCTGTTTCTGAACCTCTTATTAATGAATTAGAAAAAGAAAATCTTGGATTGGATTTTATTTTAAATACTCATCATCATTTTGATCATGTTGGTGCGAATCTTGATCTAAAAAAGAAATATGGTTGTAAGATTGTGGGAAGCCAAAAAGACTCAAAAAGAATTCCAGGAATTGATATTATGTTAGGCGAAGGAGACATTTTTAATTTCGGACGTTCGACTTGTAGAGTTTTAGAAGTCTCAGGTCATACAAATGGACACATTGCTTTTTACTTTAAAGAAGATAACTGTATTTTCTGTGGTGATACACTTTTCTCATTAGGTTGTGGCAGGCTTTTTGAAGGAAGTCCAAAACAAATGGTTGAATCTTTATCCAAAATAAGATCTCTTCCTGATCATACTAAAATATATTGTGCCCATGAATATACCCTTAACAACGCTGAATTTGCTTTGAGCATTGATCCAAAAAATGGTGTTTTAAAAAGAAAAGTTTTAGAAATAAAAGAAAAAAGATCTCAGAATATTCCTACGGTCCCGGCGCTCCTTTCTGAGGAGAAAAAATTAAATCCTTTTTTAAATTTTGATAACAAGGAATTTATAAAAAGGATTGGTATAGAAGATATTTCAAGTACAGACAATTTTCGTGTTATCAGAGAAATGAAAGACAAATTCTAATTAATCCATCCATAGTCCCCCATTTATCGATAATGTAGCTCCATTTATATACTGAGCTTTCTCAGAAACAAGATATGATACTAACTCAGCTATTTCATTTGACTCTCCCAGCCTTTTAGCAGGTATGGTATCAATGATGGACTTTAGAATATCTTCTCTGATAGCTGCTACCATTTCTGTATTAATATACCCAGGACAGACTACATTTGAAGTTATATTTTTTATAGCACTTTCAAGAGCAAGCGATTTGGAGAACCCTATGAGCGCAGATTTTGTGGCCGCATAGTTAGTTTGACCGAACTGACCTTTTTGTCCATTTACTGAAGAAATATGAATAATTCTCCCAAACTGAGATTCGCGCATTTTGTTAATTACTAGTGATGTCATATTAAAAACAGAATCTAAGTTAACGTTTATAACCTTTTGCCATTTTTCTGGTGTCATTTTATGAAGGGGAGCGTCGCGAGTAATTCCAGCATTGTTAATAAGAACATCAATTGATTTATGTTGATCATAAATTTTATTAATCATATCAGAACATGATTCATAATTTCCCACATCACATTTAAAAACATCTATTTGGTTTTCATCAGAAAATTTTTTTGCAGCATCATCATTACTACTGTAGTTGGCAATTACTGTAAGTCCGTCCTCTTTGAGTTTTTTTGAAATTGATTCCCCTATACCTCTAGTGCCTCCAGTAACAAGAGCAATTTTTGACATATTATATCCTTTCAATACACATTGCGATCCCTTGCCCACCACCTATGCAAAGAGTTGCGATTCCTTTATTTCTTTTTGATCTTATTAGTTCATGAATAAGTGTTACTAAGACTCTAGCTCCAGATGCGCCTATAGGATGTCCAAGGGCGATTGCACCACCATTGACATTAACTTTTTCTGGATCCAATTTTAATTCTTTTGCAACTGCTAGAGATTGCGCAGCAAAAGCCTCATTTGCCTCGATTAGGTCAAGATCATCTAATTTCCATCCGGCAATACCTAATGCCTTCCTAACAGCTGCTACAGGTCCAATTCCCATTATCGAAGGGTCTACCCCAACGGTTGCCCAAGATCTTACTCTAGCTAATGGTTTCTGCCCAAGTTCTTTAGCTTTTTTTTCATGCATTATTAGAACAGCAGCGGCTCCATCGTTAAGACCAGATGCATTACCTGCAGTAACGGTTCCATCTTTTTTAAAGACTGGTTTTAGTGAACTAAGTTTATCGAGAGTTGATCCGTGTCTAGGAAATTCATCGGCTTTAAAATCAAAACTCTCTTTTTTGGATGTAATTTGAACTGGAGTGATCTCATTTGCAAAGAAATCTTTTTTTTGAGCATTTTCAGCTTTGTTTTGAGAATTTGTAGCAAATTGGTCTTGCTCATTTTTGGTTATTTTGAACTTTTCTGCAACATTCTCTGCGGTAACCCCCATATGATAATCTTCCATTGCGCACCATAAACCATCGACAATCATACTATCCTTAATTTTTCCATCCCCCATTTTTAATCCGTTTCTAATATTGATCGTATGGTGAGCATTACTCATTGATTCTTGTCCGCCGGCGATTACTACATCTGATTGATTTGAAATAATAGATTGAGCAGCCATTGAAATTGCCCGTAATCCCGAGCCACAGACTTGGTTGACTGTAACAGCACTTTTCTCGTTAGGAATGCCTGCCGCTAATAAGGCTTGTCTTGCAGGATTCTGACCATTTCCACCTGTAAGTACTTGTCCCATAATGACTTCATCAATCATTCCCTTATCAATCATACTATCATCAACAACTGCATTAAGCACAATTTTCCCGAGATCGATTGCTGAGAGCCCAGATAAACTTCCTAAAAATTTACCTATCGCTGTTCGCTTAGCTGATGTGATAACTATGTCAGTCATAATTTATGTATTTTAATTAATAAAATTAAGCGTTTCATAGCACAAATGGTCATTTTTACCAATAGAATTAGAAAAAAAACTTAAAATTTTGGAAAAAAAAGAATTGATATGTAGATACGTAAGTAGTAAAACAAATAAACAAATTTGGATTTTTACTAGTATGTATGTAATTTTTGAACATAAAGACAAACAGTATAAAGTTTCAGTTGGAGATACACTAAAACTTCCTAGGCAGAATGCGTTAAAAAAAGGTGATACACTTAAATTTGAAAATATATTGTTTTTAAAAAATGATGACGGTGACATCCAAATTGGGTCTCCTAACTTGAAAGGATGTACTGTAGAGGCGAAGGTTCTTGAGCAAATTAGAGACAAAAAAATTATTGTTTTTAAAAAAAAAAGACGTCATAATTACAGAAGAAAAAATGGACATCGTCAAGACTTAACCTTAGTAAAAATTAATGGTATTTCTTCATCAACCAAGCCAAAAAAAGATCCAATAAAAGAAAATAAAAAAGATATTGTGAAAGAGGAAAAAGATGGCTCATAAAAAAGCAGGTGGTAGTACAAGAAATGGAAGGGATAGTGCTGGAAGAAGACTTGGTATTAAAAAATTTGGTGGAGAACTAGTAATACCTGGAAACATTATTGTAAGGCAACGTGGCACTAAGTTTTATCCTGGTAAAAACGTTTCCATAGGAAAAGACCATACAATATTTGCCGTAAAAGAGGGTTTTGTTTCTTTTAGCAAAAAATCTTCCGGTAGATCTTTCGTTGATGTCCAACTGAAAAAATAAAATTCTAAAATAAATTATGAAATTTTTAGATGAGGCAAAAATCTATCTCAAGGCTGGAGATGGAGGCCCCGGAAGTGTAAGTTTTAGAAGAGAAAAATATGTTGAGTTCGGTGGTCCTGATGGCGGTGATGGAGGAAAAGGTGGGGACGTATATATTGAGTCTGTAGAGAACCTAAATACACTTATTGACTTCAGATATAAACAGCATTTCAAGGCTGAAAGCGGCAGTAATGGAGCTGGTAAAAATAAAACTGGCCATAATGGCAAAGACATTTATATTAAAGTTCCAGTAGGAACAATGGTGTTAAGCGAGGATAAGGCGCGAGTATTCAAGGATTTTACACATAAAGAGATTTATTTGGCAGCTGAGGGAGGAATAGGTGGAAAAGGAAACGCAAAATTTAAATCCTCAACTAATCAATCACCCAGACGTTTTCAAAAAGGTATCAAAGGTGAAGAAATTTGGATTTGGCTAAGGCTTAAACTAATAGCGGATATTGGCTTTATTGGCCTTCCCAATGCAGGGAAATCAACTCTCCTTTCAAATCTTTCCAACGCTAAACCAAAGGTAGCTGACTATCCTTTTACTACTCTTAAACCTCAGCTTGGATTATTAAGATTAGGTTCCAGAGATTTAATTTTGGCAGATCTCCCCGGGTTAATAAAAGGGGCTTCAGAAGGTGTTGGGCTTGGGCTTAAATTTTTGGCTCATATAGAAAGGTGTAAAGCTCTCTTCCATTTATGTGATGTGTCCGTGGATCGTGACAGTCAATTTTTAAAAAATTATGAGATGATAAGAGAAGAGGTATTGTTATATGGAAAAAAAGTTTCAGAAAAAAATGAAATTATACTTTTAAGTAAGAGTGATCTTGTTGATTCTGAAACAATACATAGAAGGATTAACTTGCTTAAGGAAATTACTCGTTCTAATATTAGATTTATCTCAAGTCATAAGGGAACTGGCTTGAAGGAATTAAAGAATGACGTTGAAGATTTTTTAAATGACTAATTTATCAGAAGTCTCCAAAGCAAAAAATATTGTTATAAAAATTGGGTCATCGTTGCTAATGAATGGTAATAGATTTAATTCAACATGGTTAAAAAATTTTATTGATGACATTTTATATTTAAAAAGTAAGAGAAAGAACTTAGTTATTGTTGCATCAGGTGCGGTATCTCTTGGAAGAAAGTATCTAAATATCAAAAAAGAAAAAATAAGTATAAATACTAAGCAGGCATGCGCAGCGTGTGGACAAGTAATTCTTATGAAAAACTTTATGAGACATTTTGAAGCGAGAAAAATTAAGGTCGCCCAAATTTTGTTAACTTTCTCAGATACTGTGGACAGATAAAAAAGTTTAAATTCTAGAGAAACAATTAAAACTCTTCTAGAGTTGAAAATCATCCCAATAATCAATGAAAATGATAGTGTGGCGACTGATGAACTTAAATTTGGTGATAATGACAGGCTGGCAGCAAGAGTTGCTCAGGTTATTGGTTCTGATTTACTAATTTTATTGAGTGATGTTGAGGGACTTTATGATAAAAATCCCAAAAAAAATAAAGAAGCTAAACTAATTCAAAAAGTTACAAATATTAATTCAAAAATTTTTAAAATGTCATCTAGTGAAACAAATGATTTTGGCTCTGGTGGGATGTTTACAAAAATTCAAGCAGCTGAAATAGCCTCTACATTTGGTTGTAAGACCATTATAATGAAGGGAAATACAAATTCTCCTATCTCAACTTTTGAAAAACATAAAAAAGGTACAATATTTACAAATGTAGCAAGAAAAAAGGATAGTTTTAAAAATTGGCTTGGAGGTTCTATAAATATTTCTGGTTCTGTACATATTGATGATGGAGCAATAAAAGCTTTAAATGACGGGGCGAGTTTATTGCCAAGTGGAATAAAAAAAATATCAGGTAATTTTTCAAAAGGTGATATAATTGAAATCTTAAATTCAAAAGGAAAAAAATTAGGTAGAGGTATAAGTTATTACGATTCGAAAGAGCTCAACCTTATTAAAGGAAAAAAAAGTATTTATATAAGAGAAACTTTAGGTTATGAAGGAAGAGATGAAATAATTCATAGGGACTATTTGTTTTTAAAATAAGATGGGAACGATCGAAAAAAAAGATATTTTAAAAATCTGCCAAAAAGCAAAAGCAGCTTCAAGGCAGGTTTCATTATTGGACTCAAAGTTAAAAAACGAAATTCTGAAAGATGCTTCAAAGAATTTACTTAAAAATATGGATGTCATTATAGAGGAAAATAAAAAAGATGTTCAATCTAATAAGAGCAAACTTACTCCTAGCACGCTTGACCGACTGATATTAGACAAAAAAAGGATTATATCAATGTGCGAGGGTTTGGTTGAAATCTCTAAATTAAGCGATCCAGTAGGAATTATAATGAAGAAGTGGAGCAGACCCAATGGCTTGAAAATTCAAAAAGTCACAATTCCCCTTGGCGTGCTGGGTGTAATTTATGAATCCAGGCCAAATGTCTCAGCTGATGCCGCTGCCTTGTCTCTTAAATCTGGTAATACTTTAATTTTAAGAGGAGGAAGTGAGAGTTTTAACTCATCATTAAAGATTACAGAACTAATAAATCAAACTTATAAAAGATTTAATTTACCAGAAGGGGCATTGCAGTATATTCCAACAAAAGATAGATCTGCTGTAGGCCATCTACTTAAAATGCATGACTACGTAGACGTTCTAATACCCAGAGGAGGAAGATCTTTAATTGAGAGAGTTCTTAAAGATAGCAAGATACACGTAATTAGACATCTAGATGGTATATGCCATACATACATTCACAAAAGTGCACAAAGAAAAATAGCAAGTGAAGTTACTGTTAACGCAAAAATGAGAAGACCCGGTATTTGTGGTGCAACCGAAACCATCCTTATTGATAAAGATATTCTTCAGTCACATTTACCACAAATTATTTCATCATTAGAGAAATATGGATGTTTGATAAAAGGAGACAAAGATGTTTTAAAAATAAGTGATTCTGTAAAAAAAGCCTTAGAGAAAGATTGGTCTACAGAATATTTAGACAAGATTGTTTCTATTAAAACGATAAACAGAGGAGTTGAAGAGGCTGTTGAACACATTAACAAATATGGATCTGGTCATACTGACGCTATCCTTGCAGAAAATAACAGAGTTGTAAGTTATTTTTTAGATAATGTTGATAGCGGAATTGTAATGCATAATACCTCTACTCAATTTGCTGATGGTGGTGAATTTGGTATGGGAGCAGAGATTGGGATTTCAACATCAAAGGTGCATGCGCGTGGACCGGTTGGTGTGGCACAACTCACAAGCTTTAAGTACAAAGTATCAGGAACTGGTCAAATTCGTCCATAATTTGAGAATGTCAAAAAAAAATTTTATTGGAATCCTCGGAGGAACTTTTGATCCACCTCACAAAGGACATCTTTTTATTAGTAATTATGCAATGAAACGATTAGACTTAGGAGAAGTTTGGTGGATTGTAACAAAAAAAAATCCCTTAAAATTTGGGTCGGGTAATTTTAAAAAAAGACTTAAAAGTGTCAAAAGTTTTTTATTAAATAGAAATATCAAAATTGTTGAAATCAACAATGAAAAAAAGAATATTTATACAATTGACGTTTTGGAGTATTTATTCAGAAAATATCCAAGCAGAAAGTTCGTTTGGATTATGGGAGTAGATAATATGAAGTACTTTCATTTATGGAAGGATTGGAAAAAGATTTTTTATAATATTCCGATTGCAATTTTTGATCGTCCCTTTTACTCTTTAAGCGTTGCAACTTCAAAGGTAAGTGGTTTATTTAAAGGAAAGCAAATTAGTA
>OZSS01001395.1_pt1 | contig 11207 bp, 10 predicted proteins | sample 1779911 | NCBI WGS metagenome assembly OZSS01 (sample SAMEA2603589, study PRJEB24840) | metagenome | biome: Water; feature: Photic zone; material: Seawater sample | place: Mediterranean Sea | collected 2013-11-12 | depth 10 m | reverse complement strand
GTCCTGAAGGCCCATCAGTTCAAATGGGGGGATCAGTTGCTTGGCAAATGGCAAGATGGCTAAAAGCACCTCTAGCTTTTAGAAGGGTACTTGTTGCGGCAGGGGGCGGTGCTGGAATAGCTGCAGTATTTAGCGCTCCTTTGGGTGGATTCATTTACGCGATTGAAGAATTATTAAACTCCGCAAGACCAGTAGTCTTATTATTAGTTGTAATAACAACATTCATAGCAGATTCTTCTGCAGATATTATTCAAGCTTTGGGGTTAGACCCAAAGGCTGGAGGTTTTGACTTCAATCTAGGTTTTTTAATCCAAAAAGAATATGATCCATCTGTCTTTTTCTTGCCCATAGATTTTATTTATCTTGTTCTGCTAGGAGTTATTATTGGATTATTTGCCGAACTTTACAGCAAGTATGTTCTTGCTATGCAAGATCTTGGGAAAAGATGGTATAAAAACAAATTTGTTTTAAAAATGAGTATTTGCGGACTTTTACTTGGAAGCATCTATTCTTTTTTACCAAGCTCTTTTCACAATTTAGATGAATTACAAAAGATAATAGCTGAAAAAAATACCAGTATTGAAATAGCTCTTTTAGCTGTATTTGTACTTTTTATAACAACTGGATTAGCTGCAGCGTCAGGGGCACCTGGAGGATTATTTTATCCAATGCTCACTCTGGGTGCAGCCTTAGGTTTAATAATGGGAAGCTGGGTAGAAATTGCTACAGGTCATGCCCCAAGTACATTTATCTTTGCTGGAATGGGGGCATTTGTTGCAGGATGTTCTAGGACTCCGATAACGGCTATGTTTTTGGCTTTTGCACTAACAAAAAATTTATTAATAATGAAACCTGTTCTTATTAGTTGTATTACAAGCTTTTTAGTAGCAAGAGCTTTTAATGAAAAATCAATTTATGAAAGACAAATACAAATTGAATTAGAAGAGTAATAAAATTGATATTTAATCAAAAACAGCCGTTTTACTATCGTATACAAAAATCTGATGATTTAAATGTAATCTAACAGCTCTTGCAAGAGCTATTCTCTCAATATCACGTCCTTTTCTAATCAAATCAGCAACCTCATCTCTATGACTTACATTGACAGTACATTGCTCAATTATTGGCCCTTCATCTAGATCTTGAGTAACATAATGTGCAGTTGCTCCAATTAATTTCACCCCTCTCTTCCATGCTCGATGATAAGGTTGCCCACCTTTAAATGCAGGCAAAAAAGAATGATGTATATTAATAATTGAGGAATAATTGTCCAAAAACGAATCACTTAAAATTTGCATATATTTAGCTAATACAACAAGTTCAATATCAAAATCTTTTAGCAAATTTAAAATTTGTTTTTCTACACTAGATTTAGATGAATTAGTAGTATCAATACAAACAAATTGAGCTTTAAAATCCTTAGCAATATTTTCAAGATCAGGATGATTAGAAATTATTAATGGTACATTCATTTTTAATTCACCATTTCTTACTCGCCAAAGCAAGTCAATTAGACAATGGTTTTGCTTACTTACAAAAATACCTACATTTGGTATTTCATCTGAATAATTAATATTAAATTTGCCATTTATATCTATTGCAATTTTTTCAAATTGCTCATAAATTTCGGATTTATTAATTGCTAAATCATTTATGTCCCATTCAATTCTACTCAAAAATAATCCTGCATCTTGATCTGTATGATGATCTGAATGCTTTATATTGCCGCCATAATGGGATATCCAACTAGTTAATTGGCTAACTAGTCCAGGACGATCTGGACATACAGTTCTTAATATAATTGATGGTTTTTCCAAAAAGAAATCTAAACTATTAAATTTTTTGATTAATTTACTTATAATATACTAATGAAGAGATCGAAAAAGAATTTTAAAAATGCTCATATTTTAATCGTAGGATCAGGAATTATTGGAAAATTTAATGCATTAGAGCTTTCTAAAAAAGGTTTTAAAATTACCATTGCAGATCAACAAAAAAAGAAAAATAGTAGTAGCGCAGCACTTGGTCTTTTAATAGGTAATATGTATCAAAAAAGTAAAGGAAGAAGTTGGGAACTTAGAAGGAAAAGTAATGAATTATGGCCAAAATGGATAAAATTCCTTAAGCAATACAACAATAATTTACACATTGAAAAACCATTAATCCAACTAACAACAAAGCAAGAAAACTTTGAAAAACTAAGTAAGTTTTTTTCTCATCATCCCAGGCAAGGTCTTAGAGTTTTAGAACAAGATTCCACCATTATTCAGAGCATTAATAAAATTTTTAACATGGATAACCTGAAAGGAATCATCTCTACTGAAGATGGCAGAATAGATCCTCTTACATTATTAAAAACATTAAATATTTATCTAAAGGATAAAAAAATAAATTTTATTAAGGAAAATATTATAAAAATAAAAAAATTAGACAATCAATGGATTTCTACCTGCAGCAATAAACTGGTAATTAAAAGTGATGTAATTATTTTATGCAACTCTCTTGATGCCCTAAAATTGATCGACTTAAATTTACATAACATAAAGTTGAAACCTGTTTTAGGTCAAGCCATAGAAATTTCACTTAATGAGGAAGAAATTAATTTACTAAGTCTGCCTAAGCATTTCAGCATCGATGGTACGAATTTTATTCGGACAAATAAAAACAAAATAATTATTGGATCTACCGACGAATATGACATTAAACCAAAAGAAAATACATTTGAAGATTTGACAGATTTCCTAGAAACTAAACCTCAATGGTTAAATAAAAATAATATTACTGATAAATGGTTTGGAATAAGGTCTCGCCCAGAAGGTGAACCTTCACCGATATTAAAGAGTTTAGAAAAAGGTTTAATCTTGTGTACAGGTTTTTATAAAAACGGAATATTACTTGCCCCAGCTTGCTCTAATTGGATATCAGATGAGATTGAGAATCATCTTCTTTAATCTTTTGTCTCTGTAAAGTCTGCGTCAATCACATCGTCATCACTTCCTTTATCATTAGATTCATTTGAATCTGGACCACCTGGTGCTGGAGGCTGATTACCTGGCTGTTGATATACAGAAGAACCTATTGCATAAAGCTCTTGTTGAAGTTCTTCTAACAATTTCTTCATAGACTCATAATCTTCTTTGGTTGTCGCTTCTTTTAATGCTTTACTTTTTTCTTCTACCTTAGCTTTAGCAGAAGCATCAACTTTATCACCAAGTTCTCCCAACTGTTTTTCTGTTTGATAAACAAGAGTTTCCGATTGATTCTTTAAGTCAATTTTCTCCCTTTTTTCTTTGTCGACAGAAGCGTTTGATTCTGCATCTTTAACCATTTTATCAACTTCATTATCTGAAAGAGTTGAAGCCCCTGTTATGGAAATGGATTGTTCCTTACCACTTCCTTTATCTTTCGCGGTGACACTTAAAATTCCATTTGCATCAATATCAAACGTTACTTCTATTTGCGGAACACCTCTTGGAGCAGAGGGAATACCATCAAGCCTAAAGGTTCCTAAGCTTTTATTATCTGATGCCATTTCTCTTTCTCCCTGCAAAACATGAATCTCGACGTTAGTTTGACCATCTACAGCAGTTGAATAAGTCTCAGATTTCTTTGTTGGCACTGTTGTATTTCGAGTAATCATTTTTGTCATTACTCCTCCCAATGTTTCTACACCAAGAGATAACGGGGTAACGTCTAACAACAAGATATCTTTTACTTCACCTGCTAGAACTCCTCCTTGAATGGCTGCACCAACAGCTACAACCTCATCAGGGTTTACAGTTTGATTAGGATCTTTACCAGTAACTCGCTTAACTAATTCTTGAACAGCAGGCATTCTAGTTGAGCCGCCGACCATTACTATTTCATCAATCTCTCCTGTAGATAGCTTGGCATCCTTTAGAGCTTGTTCTACTGGAACTCTACATCTATCGATTAATTTAGAAGCAAGCTCTTCAAAATTTGCTCTAGTCAAGTTTAAATCAAGATGTTTTGGGCCTTCTGGAGTAGCAGTTATAAAAGGTAAGTTAATTTCACTTTGAGTAGCATTTGAAAGTTCAATCTTTGCCTTTTCAGCCGCTTCAGTAAGACGTTGCAAAGCTTGTTTGTCCTGTCTTAAATCAATTCCTTCATTACTTTTAAAAATGCTTGCTAGATGGTCGACAATACATCTATCAAAATCATCACCTCCTAAATGAGTGTCTCCAGAAGTTGATAGAACTTCGAATACACCATCTCCAACCTCTAAAACTGATACATCAAAAGTTCCACCGCCTAAATCAAAAACAAGTATTCTTTCATTACTTTTTTTGTCTAATCCATAAGCTAAAGCAGCAGCTGTAGGCTCATTTATTATCCTTAAGACTTCAAGCCCTGCTATCTTACCTGCATCTTTTGTAGCCTGTCTTTGAGAATCATTAAAATAAGCCGGAACAGTTATAACAGCTTGGGTTATATTTTCGCCTAAATATTTACCTGCATCTTCAGAAAGTTTTCTTAAAACCTGAGCACTTACTTCTTCAGGAGAAAATTGTTTATCTAAAACTGGGCATTTTAATTTTACATTTGAACCAGCCTTTTCAATACCATAACTGACATCTTTTGATTCCTCATTAACTTCATCAACTCTTCTACCAACAAAACGCTTGGCCGAATAAAAGGTATTTTCAGGGTTCATAACAGCTTGTCGCTTTGCGATCTGACCAACAAGCTGATCTTGATTTTTTGTATATGCAACAACAGATGGTGTTGTTCTGAAACCCTCTGCATTTGCTATTACAGTAGGTTTACCACCTTCCATAACAGCTACACAACTATTTGTTGTCCCTAAATCGATTCCAACAACCTTCCCCATGGGTAGATACTCTATTTAATATTCTCCATAATCGGTCATAGACGACATTATTGTTACTCTGAAACGGGGAGTGGTTCCCGAACAGATCACAATTTTCCTGCAAAATTTCTCTTAATAATGATTACAAGTAAAACATCATTTCTTGCTTTGATTGGAAACCCAGTAAGTCATTCTTTGTCTCCAATTATGCAAAATGCAGCTATTCAATATTTAGGCCTTGATTTAATTTATATGGCTATACCTTGTAAAAATGAAGACTTAGAAATAGTTGTTAATTCTATAAAAAAAATGAATTGTAAAGGTTTGAACATTACAATTCCTTTTAAGCAAAAAGTATTTGATATGTGTAGTGAAATATCTCCAGTTGCAAAGAAAGTGAAAGCTATTAATACCCTGAAATTAAACGATAATAAAAATTGGATTGGAACAAATACTGATATTGATGGATTTATCTATCCTTTAAAAAATCTTAATTTAATAAAAAAGAGTTCATTAATTTTAGGTTCTGGAGGAGCAGCTAGATCAGTAATCCAAGGTCTAATAGAATTAAAATTATCAAAAATTACAATCATTTCACGAAAAAGAAATTCTTTAAATGAATTAATTACCAATTTTAAAAATGATATCGAAATAAAAGGTTTGCTTAGTACTAATAACGAAATTAAAAATTTAATTCAAGAAACTGATTTAATAATCAATACAACTCCAGTAGGAATGAGCAATACCACTAATACTGATGAATTACCATTTGGTCAAGGTTTTTGGGATTCCATAAATTCCAAGACGATTGTTTATGACCTGATTTACAATCCTTCTCCCACTCCGTTCTTAAAATTTTGCGATAAAAAAGGATGCATGACTATAGATGGTACTCAAATGCTAATTGCTCAAGGAGCAAAATCATTATCATTCTGGACAAACGGATTAGAAGTACCTTTTGAGGTTATGCATGATGCATTAAAAGAATATCTTTAATCAAAAAATTAAATGCTATTTATAAAGAATTTGACCTTGATAATGTATCGTAAGTAATGAACAGACGCTCATTAATCAAATTCTGAGCCAAAGACCTTGTCTGAAAATTATGACTGATCAAATTTATTACGAAACAATGTACATTCTTCGTCCCGATATAGCTGAGGACGAGGTAACTAATCATATAGATAAATATAATAAACTTCTTGAGGAATCAGGGGGTAAAATCCTTGACAGTCAAATGAGAGGTAAAAGAAGATTAGCTTATCAAATAGCAAAACATAGAGAAGGTATTTATGTTCAATTAAGTCATCAAGGTAATGGCCAACACATTTTCAAAATCGAAAAAGCAATGCGTTTAAGTGAAGATGTTATTAGATATCTAACAGTAAAACAAGAAGGGCCTTTACCTACGCCAAGATCTTCAAATAAAGGATCTAATCAATCAGAGAAAAAAGAAATTGAGAGTATTGATTCAACTAATAAATCAGAATCTAAAGAGGAAACTAATGATAAAATAACGGCAACTTCTGAAACTACATCATCTCAATTTAAAGAGTCTCAAAGTCTTGAACGCTAATTATTCTTTTTTGAATTTAATTCTGCCCATATTTTATTGGACATCCCCCACATATAAATAAATCCTTCTGCTTGCTTGTGATTAAAAATATCATCTTTACTGTAAGTTGCCAAATCCTCCCTATAGAGAGAGTTATTTTCAGAAGATCGACCAATTACTATTGCATTTCCCTTATGTAATCTTATTTTGACCTTACCGTTAACAGATGATTGAGTGGAATCAATAAAACCATCTAATGCTTGCTTGAGAGGACCAAACCAAAATCCCTGATAAACTAGTTGACCCCATTTTTTTTCTACTATATTTTTAAAATCTAATACATCTGGATTTAATGTTATGCTTTCTAATTCTTTGTGAGCTTTTATAAGAAGTAGAAGGCCAGGCGCCTCATAGATTTCTCTGCTCTTAATACCGACAACTCTATCTTCAATCATATCTATTCTTCCAAAGCCATGTTCGCCTGCTAGAGAATTAGCCTTTTGAATGATCTCTACAGGACTTAAAAATTCATTTCCTATTGCAATAGGAAATCCATTTTGAAATACAATTTCTAGGTCTTTTGGAGCATTTGGTGCGTTATTAATAGATGAAGTCATATCAAAAACGTCTTCATTTGGTTCTTGCATTGGATCTTCCAATAAACCAGCTTCAATACTACGACCAAGAAGATTTACATCAATCGAATAAGGAGACTTCTTAGAGACAGGAGCTGGAATTCCAAATTTTTCACCGTACAAAATAGCTTCTTCTCTACTCATCTTCCATTCTCTAGCAGGTGTAATTATCTGTAAATCAGGTCCTAAAGCATGAATAGCCAAATCAAATCTTACTTGATCATTTCCTTTTCCTGTACAGCCGTGCGCCACTGCATCAGCATTTAGTTCTCTTGCCAAATTTACGAGATTTTCAGCTATCAGTGGTCTAGCCAAAGCGGTTGATAAAGGATACTTTTCTCCATAAAGTGCATTCGCTCTAATAGCAGGAAAAGCATACTTTTCTACAAAATTATCTACTAAATTCCCAATCACAGATTTTGTTGCACCTGAATTTAAGGCTTTTTGTCTAACAATCTCTAAATCATCTCCTTGGCCAAGATCAGCTACAAAAGTTACAACTTCTGAGATACCGTATTCATTTTTTAAATATGGAATGCAGACACTAGTATCAACCCCTCCGGAATATGCAAGAACAACTTTTTTTACCTGCTGCATTAAAATTTACCTCCAGTGAAGAAAGGTGAAAGTAATAAGGATTTCAGCTTTCTAAATTTTATTAAAAACTAATATTATTGTAACTACAAGAGCTGGACCAAAAACTAATAAGAGTACAAGATAATTATTAATTAATAAAATATCCGGCTTTAAAAAGCCATAGTATTTAAAAAAAATGGCTAACAAGACTGACATTGGCCAAATTAGAAAATATTTTAAATTTTCTTTATCAAACAAAATTTTTCAAGTACATGTTTATGTATTATGGTATAAAAGTAAAGATTTTTTTAAATGGATTCTAATAAACTCAAAATTAGATTAAACGAAATTGCTGAAGTAAATCCAGCCTTAACTTGCTATCACAGAGAAGACCCTGCTCCTGTACTGCCATTAAGAGAAGAACCTGATTTACTATCTTGGCTAGAAGACACAGGCAGACTTGTAAACGAAAAAGATGGAGATTCTCAAGAGATAAGTACAATTGAAGAAGAAGAACTTTCAGCTTTAATGGGAGAAAAAGAAGATTATAAAACCGAAGAAGACGTTTCAAATGATGATTGGGAAGACTAGATCGCTAACTTTTACATCATTATTTTTTTTACTTGTAATTTCATTAATAGTAAATTCTTACATTTTCAATAGTTTACTAATAATTAATATTTTTCTAATATCAAGTTTAATTTCCTTAGTAATAACAAAATACGGTTTTAAAATAATTACACGATTAAATTTATTACAAAATATAAGAAGTGAAGGTCCAACTCTTCATTTTAATAAAACAAATACTCCTACGATGGGCGGAATATTTATTATTTTGCCCTTTTTATTACTACTTTTAATAGTTAATAATTACGTTGATTCTATTGGTATATTATTATTATTTTTTTGTACTATAAGTTTTTTTATTATAGGATTTTTAGACGATTATTTAAGTATTGCAAACAAAAAAAATACAGGTCTAAAATCTAATGAAAAATTTACATTACAAGCTTTAATTGCAATTTTATTTATCATATTTGCAAGTCAAAGCAATTATATTAATCCTTTGATCACTATATCTAATAATTGGAATATGGATACTAATATAGTAATTTTTCCAATCTGTTTTTTAACTTTAGTAGGTTTAAGTAATGCAGTAAATTTGACCGACGGCCTAGATGGATTAGCAGCTGGATGTAGCGCAATAGTTTTTTTTGGACTTGGTACGGAAATATTTATTAAAGATCAAAAAGATTTAATAATTTATGGCCTTATTTCCTATGCAATGTCAGGTTTATGTATAGGTTTTCTAAAATACAACAAATATCCTGCAAAGATATTTATGGGAGATACTGGATCTTTAACAATTGGTGCGGCGTTAGGATCTATTTCAATATTAACTAATAGTTTTTTTACGTTATTTATTATCTCAGGAATATTTATTACTGAAGCTCTATCAGTAATGATTCAAGTAAGTTTTTTTAAAATCACCAAAAAGTTATTTAAAAAAGGGAAAAGAATCTTTTTGATGACACCAATTCATCATCATTTTGAACTAAAGGGTATCAAAGAAGAGAAAATAGTTGAAAACTTCTGGAAAGTAAACATATTACTTATTGTTTTAGGTATAGTTTTAAAAATAAATCTTTGAATTATTAAGTATGAGTTTCTTTACTTGGAAGGATGATGGCTTAACAAGTGACTGTGTAAGTCTTGATGCAATGGCATCTCGATTTGAAGAAACAGCTAAGCTAATAAAAAAATTATCTGAAAAAGGCTTTAAATTAAAAAAAACGCAAAAGCATCAGTTAATCATTCATTCTGATCCACAAATTTTTGATCAATGGGGTTTTATAAGTGAGGAACTACCTTTCAAACAACTTTCTTTGATTCCTGATGATGAAACAATTGTCGATTTTTCATAGTGGCCTTGCAAGATTGATAAATAATTTCTGACATGAGTATTCCAACTAAAATGTCTATGGACTCCTTCGATTCCATTTCTACTCCATATCTTCCATTGAGTACTATTTGAAATACCTTTTTCAAGAGCAACTTTCAACTGATTAATGTCAGTTACATTTACTAATAAGCCATTTTCACATTTTGCATGAATTTCTTTAGGACCTCCATCATCTGTAGCAATAATTGGTAAACCACATGAAGAAGCTTCAAGTAATGTTAAGCCAAAGGGTTCTGTTAGGGCAGGATTAACAAAAATTCCTCCACTACTAGCTGCCCATCTATATAAAGAAGGAATATTTGCTGGAGAATGTTTTTTGGGATAAGCCACTTTTCCATATAAATTATATTTGTCTATCATTTCAAAAATCTTTTGAAAAACATCTCTTTGTTGAGAATCAAGTTTAGATGTATTGTCTCTACAACCTAAAACTAAAACTAAGTTCGTTTTTCTTTTTAATTTTTCTGATCGTCCATAAGCTTCTACTAAAGAAGGAATATTTTTTCTTCTTACTGCTCTAGAAATAGCCAATATAGGAGGCTTTCTTAAATCTTTCAAAAAAGGAAGCATCATATTATCAATTTCAGAGGTCTCAGTTGTTGAATGAATATGATGAAACTTAGTATGATCAACTCCAGGAGCAATAACTTTTGATTTTTCGAATGAAAAAGAGTGATATTGAGAATATTGAGATACAGATTCTTGTTTAGTGCTTGTCACAACGATATCAGCATATTTTAAAGACTCTTCTTCTGCATTAATTCTTTCGCTTATACAGTAAAGCTTTTCAATTTGATTAATTTTTAAACCAGCCTCAAGTAATTTTCTTCTTTTCTCTCTTCCTAAAGAATGCCCGGTGAAAATAAAAGGTACTTTTAAAGCTTGACTTAGTCTGACTCCCACATAGCCAGCATCTGCATAATGAGCATGGATAAAGCTTGGCTTATTTTCGTATTTTTGATAATACTGAATAAGATTTTGAGTTAATTCGTCTAAATAAGGCCAAAATAATTCTTTTCTTAAATACTTATTGGGTCCAAATTGAAATCTTAAAATTCGTGCACCCGGTACAATAAATTCTTGCTCTTTTGAATAAGAACTATCAACTTTACTATCTTTAATGAGACGAGTAACTATATCAACTTGATCAACCTCTGACGTATTAGCCAAGCTTTTTACCAATTCCAAAACATATTGCGTTTGACCACCAGTGTCTGAATCTCTACCTAGTTCAAGATTATTAGAACGTATTAAACCATGCAAATGTAAATATAAAAATTTCAAACTCATTTATGATTTTAAATTACCCTATTACTAATAAGCTGTCTATTAAGGTAGAAATATTAAGAAAACATTATGATTTATTATTTTAAAAAAGTTATAACTACTAAAAGACAAGCTATAGTTAATTTTTTACAACTTAAAAAAAAGATAATTTGACAAATTAAATATTAACAATACGAAGAAATATAACTAGTTAAAAGCTTAATTTAAAGCTTCTTTTAAATATTTCGCTGTATAACTTATTGAATGCTTCGCAACATCTTCAGGTGTACCCTCAACTATAACTTCTCCACCTTTATCACCTCCATCAGGTCCAAGATCAATTATCCAGTCTGAACATCTAATAACGTCCAAATTATGCTC
>OZSS01001394.1_pt1 | contig 11213 bp, 11 predicted proteins | sample 1779911 | NCBI WGS metagenome assembly OZSS01 (sample SAMEA2603589, study PRJEB24840) | metagenome | biome: Water; feature: Photic zone; material: Seawater sample | place: Mediterranean Sea | collected 2013-11-12 | depth 10 m | reverse complement strand
ATGACTGCTATACAACATACTTATGTGTTTAGCCAACGCTACATCAAGCGCAGTAACGGCATTTTGGTCATGGGTGCGTAATGAAATCCTGATTCGGTTGTAGCTGTTTTGCCAGTCAGGATGATGGCCTAGCTTTTCGGCCATGTCCGCAACCTTAGACATAAAAGAAAAGGCCGTTTTAAAGTCTTTAAATTCCAACTCGGTTTTGATGTATCCTGCATCCCACTGCCAATCGGCAGCATCCGTGCCAAGGGCTTCAGCAATACTTTCCGCGGTGTAGTGTTTCATTAGATTTCGCAGCTCATGTCCTCGCTACAGCATTGCGGCGACTTAATTTTACCCCCACATGAAGGGCATTGCGAAATTTGTACCTCACTGCCATCGTCTAGCAATAGATGACCGTTCACTAAAGGCATGTCGCATTTCGCACAAGATGCGTTAACCGACATACCACATTGATTGCATGCGTATGTTGCCATGATTATTGTTTTTATAAATATACAATTTCAAGAAACACCATCTAAGCAAAATATATGGTAAATTTGTAAACCTATGAAAAAGATTGTTATTATTGGTTCTGGATTTTCTTCTTTATCCGCTGCCTGCTATTTGGCGAAAAAGGGACACCAAGTACAAGTCCTTGAAAAAAACGACTCCCTAGGCGGTCGCGCCCGACAGTTTACAAAAGACGGTTTTACTTTTGACATGGGGCCATCGTGGTATTGGATGCCCGATGTATTTGAATCTTTTTTTGGTGACTTCGGCAGACAAGTATCCGACTACTACACTCTCGATCGTTTGTCGCCAGGCTACCAAGTAGTTTTTGGCAAAGATGATGTCTTTCCAGTCGAGGATAGCATTGCCAAAATTGCTGCTCGCTTTGAAGAAATCGAAGATGGAAGCGGGGCTAAGCTTACACGATTTTTAGAAAAGGCACGAAATAATTACGACATAGCCGTCAAGGATTTGGTGTATCGCCCTGGAGTATCGCCATTAGAACTGGTAACGCCACAAACCGTCAAAAAAGTGGGCTTGTTTTTTACCAATATTAGAAGTCAAGTGGAAAAGCAATTCAAAAATCAAAAGCTACGCTCCTTGTTGCAGTTTCCCGTATTGTTTTTGGGGGCTAAACCTGAAAGCACTCCTGCCTTTTATAACTTTATGAATTATGCCGATTTTGGCTTGGGCACTTGGCACCCCAAAGGCGGTATGTACCAAATTGTGGATGGCATGGTAAGCTTGGGGAAATCGCTTGGCGTACGCTATCACACCGACCACGGCGTAGATGAAATTTTACTTCGCAATGGCAAAGCCAGTGGCGTTCGTACTGGGGAAAAAATAATTGAAGCTGATATCGTTATTTCAGGAGCAGACTATCATCATACCGAAACCCTGTTGCCCAAAGAAAAGCGGGCTTACAGCGAGGCTTATTGGGATAAAAAAACCTTTGCGCCTTCTTCTTTGTTGTTCTACATAGGCTTGGATAAAAAACTCGATACGCTGGCGCATCACAACCTCTTTTTCGATGTTGATTTTGACGCCCATGCCAGGAGTATTTACGACACCCCCGAATGGCCAGACGAGCCTCTGTTTTATGTCAACCTGCCTTCGCAAAGCGACCCACTAATGGCGCCCAAAGGAAAAGAAGCGTGCTTTATTTTAATTCCCATTGCGCCTAATCTAAAGGACACGCCTGAGTTGCGTGAAAAGTACTTTGGCTTGGTACTTAACCGCATGGAAACGTTGACCAACACAAAAATAAAATCACATATTCTATTCAACAAATCGTTTTGTGTCAAAGAATTTAAAGAGGTCTATAATTCCTATAAAGGCAACGCCTATGGTATGGCCAATACCTTGTTGCAGACCGCATTCTTACGACCCAAAATGAAGAGTAAAACCGTTGATGGACTGTATTTTACAGGCCAACTTACCGTTCCTGGCCCTGGCGTTCCGCCCGCACTAATCTCGGGTAAAATAGTAGCTGATTTTATTGAATGAAAATCCTATATGCAGTTCAGGCCACGGGAAACGGACATATTTGTCGTGCACAAAAATTAGTTCCTGCTCTAAGGCAATTTGCCGATGTGGATGTACTTACCAGCGGCACAGCAGCTGATATTAGCCTTGGTTTTCCTGTCAAATACCATTACAGAGGCTTTGGTTTTGTGTTTGGTTCGCAAGGCGGTATTCAATGGTCGCAAACCATTTTTAGAAATAAGCCCATTCGCTTATGCCTCGACATAGCAACAGTTCCCGTGACCCAATACGACCTTGTTATAAACGACTTTGAACCGATAACCGCCTGGGCATGCAAGCTAAAAAAGGTGCCTTGCATTGCCATGAGCCATCAGTATGCATTGCTTGCCGAGGTGCCAAAACCGTCACGAGTTCCTGCCATCATTCGTTGGGTTCTAAACCATTACGCACCTGCCCAAAGGGGTGTGGGGTTTCACTTCAAGCGATACGCCCCGCATATCTTTTTCCCCATCATACGCGACGCAATACGAAACCAGCAAACGAGTAAACAAAACAAGTATACCGTTTACTTGCCCGCTTATTCGGATAGCTTTATTTGTTCAATCCTCACCCAAATTCCTCAAACCCATTGGGAGGTGTTTTCAAAGCATTGTACCAAAGCCTATACGGTGGAAAATGTAACCGTTCAACCGCCTAGCGGAACAGCCTTCCAAGTAAGTATGGCAAAGGCAACGGGCGTATTGTGTGGCGCAGGTTTTGAAACCCCTGCCGAGGCCTTGTTTTTAAAGAAAAAACTCTTAATTATTCCCATGCGCGATCAGCACGAACAGCACTATAACGCAGCTGCCATGGCAGACCTCGATATTCCTGTATTGTCCAAACTTTCCAAACGGTCCGTACCAAAACTAGCTGCTTGGGTAAACGATACTGCTGTTCCAAACATTGATTTTCCAGATGATACCAATGCAGCCATTGACTATCTTTTGAGTCTAGCAGCAGCAAAATAATATTATCTATTTTTGAAAAAAAGCAATGGAAACAATCTTTCACCCAGCCGATTCTAGAGGAAGCGCCGATCACGGTTGGCTTCAAGCCAAACACAGCTTTAGCTTTGCCGGCTGGTTTAATCCCGAACGCATGCAGTTTGGTGCGCTTCGTGTGCTCAACGATGATATCGTTCAAGGTGGTATGGGCTTTGGTACCCATCCCCACGACAATATGGAAATCATCACTATTCCGCTTAAAGGCGATTTGGAACACAAAGACAGCATGGGCAATGTCGAGGTGATTCGAGAAGGGGAGATACAAGTAATGAGTGCTGGAGCAGGTGTCTACCACAGCGAGTACAACAAAAACGCTAATAGGGAAATCAATTTATTACAATTGTGGATTTTTCCCAACAAGCGAAATGTGACTCCGCGCTACTATCAAATCCCCATTGATAGCCTTCACAAAAAAAACGAGCCATTTCAAATTCTATCCCCAAATCCCGACGACCAGGGCGTTTGGATTCATCAAAACGCTTGGTTTCACATGCTTGATTTGGATGCAGAACACGCCACTTACTACGACCTAAAATTGGAAGGCAACGGCGTTTATGCCTTTGTCATTGAGGGTGAAGTAGAAATTGGAGAGCACGTACTTGGAAAACGCGATGCCTTGGGTATTACGGAAATTGCTACATTTGAGATTACCGCTCACCAAGACACCCAAGTCTTATTGATCGAAGTGCCCATGGTGGTGGATTAAAACGCTCCAAATGAAAAAACAAACCCTTACGCTTTTTGGTATGACCTGCACAGGCTGTGAAGCAGCTGTTGTTGCGGCTGCGCTTGAAATAGCAGGCGTATCCAAGGCAGTAGCCGATCATAAAAAAGACCAACTAATAATATGGGGCCAAACACCCGTTTCAACCGCAGCTCTTAAAGCTGCACTGCCAAAAAAATATGCACTTATGGATGATGCAGTAGCGCAAGCACCATCCAAGCTTAAACAACTCTTTCCGCTGTTTCTAATTTTTGGATTTATCATTGATACAACTGTTTTGATTCATTGGCCTGCGTGGAACATGACAGCCATGATGCATGATTTTATGGGGATGTTTTTTATGGTATTTTCATTTTTTAAGCTGTTGGACATAAAGGGATTTCAAGCCAGTTTTAGCATGTATGACCCACTGGCTGCTGAATGGCCAGCCTATGGATTCATTTATCCTTTTATAGAATTTGCCTTGGGCGCATGCTATATTCGTGATTTTGTTCCCGATTGGGTGCTGTGGGTTACCATTGTTATTTTGGGCATCACCACGGTAGGCGTAGTTAAAACCTTGCTAAAAAAGCGCGCCATTCAATGTGCTTGCTTGGGGAGTGTGCTTAAACTTCCCATGACCGAAGCTACCTTTATCGAAAATGCCATCATGCTTGTGATGGCTGGGAGCCTGCTGCTATAATTGCTTAACGAATATTTCCAAGGCTTCATTAAAAGCAGCAAGATGCGTTGCTTCGACAATTCCTTTTTCTTCATCAAAGGTCTCCTTGTATGAAGGCAGTGCAAAACATGGAATATTAGGCATGTCTCTAGACAGCCGTAAATGCGCAAGTTCTAGAACGGTTTTCCCGCCACGCACACCCGTTGAGGTGGACAATAGAAACATGGGTTTTCCACACCAAATGGGTTTCTCAAGTCTTGAAATCCAATCGAAGATGTTTTTAAAAGCGGTTGTGTAAGCTCCGTTATGCTCAGCAAAAGAAATGATAATACCATCACTAGCTTGCAGTGCAGCCTTAAAGGCATGTGCCTTTTCGGGAATGCCTTCTTTTTCACGATCGGTGCTGTAGAGTGGCATTTCATAATCGTTTAAATCCAACAAATTAATATGGGCATTGGGCACTTGCTGGGCAGCAAAGTGCGCCAGTTTTCGGTTGATGGAGTTTTGGCTTGAACTCGCACCAAAGGCGACGATATTAGGCATAGCTTATTTTTTGGCTAAGATACGTATCCTTGCTTGAAGCGATGCAATAGGAATGTGTGATAAAGATTCCACAATGAGGTCGTAGTCGTGCTGTAGTGCGGGTGTTTTAAGGTCGTATAGGGCCTGTAAACAATTCACGCGAAAAATACGCGAAGCGTGATTTTTGGAAACCCAATCCGATAGGGTAGCCCATACCACTCCGAGTGTTTTTTGATCTAATGACAACTGACCTATAAATAAGGGAAATTGAAAGGGAAGGGCTTTTGGATTACACTGAAGTAGGTCTATAAGTGTAGTTTTATAATCGTTGATAGCAATGCGATCTTCCTTTATAAGTTGACCCAACGCATCTGCGGCTTTAAAGGAACAATGGGCATCGTCTTTTCCAATATATAGGAGAAGTTTTGCAGCTAATGCTTTAGGGGCATAGCCATTTAAAAGAGGGGTAAGTTCTACCTTTTCATTTTTGACCCCTTGTTTTAGATAACTTGTAAGGTCAAAGGCACTCATTCGATGGTAAGCTTAGCCAAGAAAGCCTTGTAATTTTTTGTTTCTTCGGATGTAATCCAAAAGGTTTTGGCATCTATAATGCTTATTGCTTCAATTTGCGCCCCATTAAAATCAAGGTCATATTGAGAGATATTGGCATCCGCTATGGCAGAGAGCGAGAAGTTGTCGATCACATATAAATACTGGTTATCGTCTCTTCTGTAGCCTGTCAATGCCAAGGTTTTACTCTCGTGGTGGTAATCAGCCCCTGTTATCAGCGATCCAACAGCCAAAGAGCCCATTTTTGTTGCAGGCCCTCCTGAAGGCGAAATCACATAAACCTCGGAGGTAAGCGTACTCCGATTTTTGGTAAAAACCACTATTTTATTTTCGACAACGACAATGCCTTCCGCATCAAAGTGAGTGGCCTGCTGAAAGTCAAAATTATCTTGCTCTGGATAATGAAAGGGAATGGAATCTAAAGTAGTAGCACCCCCATTACTTAAGTCTATTTCTAAGAGGTGTAGGTTTTTTCGGGTTCCGAAATTATTTCCCATATCAGCTACAAGCATGTTGCCGTTGACAATTGTCATGTCTTCCCAGTCAATGTTGGTTTTGGAGGTATCTCTTTTGTCTAGGAGTGCTCCTTTGGTGCTTATGGCGTAAAGCGCAGCTTCGTTTCCAGAATCGTTTAGGGTCCAAAGGGTGTCATTGAGCATGGCAAGCCCCGAAGTCTCTTCGAGGATATCAGGCAGATTGTATTTTTCTACAGTCTTAACGATAGGTTCTTCGTTACTAGAATTGTTTGCTGATTGGCAGCCAATGAGCGTGCTAAAGGCTAAAAAAAAAAGAAGTATTCTCATGGAATTAAGTGCGTTTGAATATGCGTCCAATTTACGTATTTAAAATTTTGCGGTTTGTTACCGTTTTCGCCGTCTTGTACAATGAGTAGTCCATTAGGGAATGTTGGTGTTTTTAGACTAGAAACTTCAAGTCCGTCAGTTTCTTGCACGCCGTCAACAACACCATCTTTGATTTGAATAATCGTTACGAGTTCTAGCGTTACCCGATCAATAAATGCATAGGCATTTGATCCTTGTACAGACATGACAATCCATCCGCTGCCGTCTTTGTTTTCACGAAGGGCAAGCCCTTCAAAGTCAGCTTTTAGTTTATCTTTATCTACCTTTAAAATCATGGTTTTTTCAGCCGCTTGCCAAGGCAATGCGTTTAACTGCCACAGCCCGCGCTCTTCCTCAGCGACATATAATTTTTTATTGGTTGGGTCAACCACAAGTCCTTCGACGGTTTTGCCAAATTTTAGCTTGCGGACCAATGCAATTTGCGCCTTATTTTCTTTAAGCCCCACTTGATACTGCCATACCTTTCCCCTCTTTGTACTGATAATAATATAAGGCTGTTCGCCAAGATAGGTGGTAATGCCATAGACTTCTTTCAAAGGCACTTTAATGTCTTGAATGTGTGTCAGTGTTCCATCTGGGTTAAGAAATGCAAAAGTTATGGTCTCTCTTGTGCGATTAGATGCACAAATCAGTGGCAGGTCATTTTTGAGCATGTTGTTTGGCAAAAAAAGCGCCACATTATTGGGTCTGCCCACTGGATATTGGTGTAATTTTTTTCCTTGCAGGTTGTAGGTGATAAGCCCATATTTTTTATCTGTTGCCACCACAATAGACGCTGTAGCGTCGTTGGGGTTTTCCCAAATACAGATGTCGTCTGCGGCATCGTCATAAGATACAACGGCTTCGGTTTCGAGGGTGGCTTCAACTTGGGGAAAAGCAAAAGAGCGAACCGAAGTCCGCTCTTGTCCTAGTACCGCGAAACCCACAAAAAGAGTGAAGATTCCGTTGATATATTTCATTATAAATCTATTTTAAGACCTAAATTCCAGCTAATTTGGTAATACTCAAGTTGCATGGTTTTTTCTTTGCTCCCTTGGTAGTAACGCAATGGTTGATTAGTTAGGTTTTTAGCCTCTGCAAATAAACGAATTTTATCCGTAAGGTTGTACGAGGCGTTAAGGTCCAAGAACTTTTGCTCGTCATAGTAACGATCTTCCCAAGTGTCACCACCTAACTCATCAAGCTGCTCGCCGGCGTAGTTGTAAGAAATTCTTGCAAAAATCTTATTCGTTTCATAAGCCAAAGAAAGATTATACATATTCTCAACAGCACCAGCAAGCGGCACATCACTTCTTCCTTCTAGTATATTATCTGTAGATGAGTCTGTAAACGTATAATTTGCTGCAAGGTTTAGGTTATCCAACAATTGTGTTTGAGCAGCTAATTCAAATCCAAAAACACTTGCTTCAGAACCATTTCTTCTTTGTGTAAATCTTTCATATGTTGTGCCGTTGTAAGTAAAATCAGAATCCCTAAAGGTATAAATCCAATTATCTAACGATTTATAGAACAAACCTCCAGATAGGATTCCTGTATTACCCACATACTTTTCTGCCATAATATCAAAATTGTTTGAAGTTGTAGCCTCAAGATTTGAATTACCAATTTCAATTCTTTCACTATCATTTTCAACATATTCAAATGGAACAAGATCAAAGTAGTCAGGGCGAGCTAGAGATTTAGAATAGGCTACCGTTACATTAAAACTGTCAGAGAAATTATGTCTGATGTTTAGACTTGGAAGAAAATTCGTGTAATCTTTTTCACCCGTAGTTTCTGCTATGTCATCTGGTGTTTCGTGTAAGTCCTCATCAAATACTTGTCCAATATATTTTATATCTGTTTTTTCTACTCTAAAACCTGCCACAAGAATTGTTTTTGGCCCAAGATTGTTGGTTGTCATGATATAACCAGCAGTAATGGTTTCATCTGCGTTGTAGTTTGCACCAGCAAATTCGTCCATAACGTACTCTTCAAAATCAGCTCCATCTGCACCTCCAAGGGTAAGTCTCCCTAAGTAACGTGCATCCATGAAATTTCCTAAGACGTATTTGCTTCCTGGCTCATAACTATCAATAGTTGCATCAAATGTAGGAACAGTGTTTAAGCGTCCTAGATCATTGTCATATTCAAACCAAATATCATCACGCATTTTAGATTGATCTTTGTACGCGGCACCGAATTTTAATTTTGAGCTTTCAGCGTATGGCAGCTCAAAATTTATTTTGAATTGAGTGTTGTTTTCATCTGTATATTTTTGTGCGTCTTGTGTCCAGCGGTATCTATAATTTTCGTCATTATTCCATTCATTGTTAACAAAATTTGGGTATGGACGCTCGATATTTGATATATCCCATGGCGAACTACCAGGAGCAACAGGCGAAGTTGTATCATTAACATTAGATTCAAATTGATAGCGTGTATACCGCTCATCTGGGCGGTGCTCACTTGCTTTTGCTGTAGAAAATTTCCAATCAATCATTAAGCTTCCTGCTTTATGTTCACCTCCGAAACTATACTTTTCAAGGCGTTGATCTTCTAATCGCCGCGCATCGTTTTCTTCGTTATCGATACCCCCTTTGGTTTGCTTTCTTATAGTAAATAAAAGATCGCCATCGTCTTCCTCATAAAAAGCTCTCCAACGGAAACGGTTTTCCCAGTCGTCTCTATGGTTGTAGATAGACTTAAAATACAAATAGTTGTTCTCATCGATGTTGTAATCTAAGTTTAATGAAACTGAACGACGTGTACGCTTTACATCGTAGCGACGAATATCCATTTCCTCTATTTCATATGACTCATTGTCAGTCCAGTCAGCCGGGTCGTTCCAAGCAAATTCAATGTTATCAGATCCATAATCACGAGTTTGAATGGTAGAACTGAGAGTGTAGCTCCATTTATCAGATAGCTTGTCGGCAATAACCAAAGCATAGTTTGCGTTGTAACCACCACTACGAATTGGGTTACCCCCACCAGAGATAGTTGCAGAAGCACGGAAATCGTTCGGGTTAGAACGTGTAATTAAGTTTACAGAACCACCAATAGCATCTCCCTCCATGTCAGGTGTTAAAGATTTTTTAACAACAATTGCCTCAATCATGTTGGTTGGAATAAGGTCAAGCTGGATGTTACGGTTGTCTCCCTCAGCAGAAGGCAAACGATCGCCGTTTAATGTAACAGAGTTTAACTGAGTACCAAAACCACGCATTACGATATTACGCGCTTCACCTTGGTCGTTTTGAACACTTATACCAGATATTCGACGAAGTGCTTCCCCGACATTGTCATCTGGGTATTTACCTGCTTGGTCAGCAGTAACAACATTGGTAATGTTAAGGTTGTTCTTTTGTTGCTTTAATGCTTTGGATAACCCTCCAAAGTATCCATCAACTACCACTTCCTCAAGTGCAGTAACAACTAAAGAATCTTTTTTTTCTTCTTGTGCTTGTAGCAACGCTACGCTTAGTAGTGCAGCAAAAATTAATGTTAAATTTTTCATATTAATTAGTGTTTTAACAAATGTGCTTTTATTATGTGACATAAATTGAAGCTAAATGTTAAGGAAGTGTTATTATAAGATTTAACAGAAGTACTATCTTTAACACATGGTACAACAAGTCGTGTTAAGCTTTTTTTCTTACGATAAAAACAAGTTTTGGGCATTCACCCAAATGCAACGTGCCATCCCACAATTACAACAGCAACCAGGCATACAGTTTTTCAGAACCCTTGGTACAGGGGCTGGTTTAGGCTTTAGCCTATGGCCCGACTTTTCGACCTATGCACTGCTTACCGTTTGGGAGTCTGAAGCAGCGGCTACAACTTTTTTGGACTCTAGTGCGCTAATGGAAACCCATGTATCCAAATCAGCATCCCAAAAACATTTTTCACTGCACACCCTTCAAAGTCACGGTCTTTGGGGAAAATCAAACCCATTTACAGCTGAAAAAAGGGACTTGCATGATGACGAAAAAATAGGCATCATCACCAGAGCTACGCTTAGGCCTAACCGCTTGCTGGAATTTTGGCGGGAAGTACCTGCGGCTTCAAAAGCCATACAAAACGCCAAAGGGGTGTTGTGGTACAAAGGGGTTGGCGAGTGGCCCTTGGTACAACAGGCTACCTTTAGTTTGTGGAATAGTTTGGAAGAAGTAAAAGACTTTGCCTACAAAAGCACCCACCATGCTGCGATTGTTAAAAAAACACGCAAACGAAATTGGTATAAAGAAGATTTATTTGCACGCTTTGCCGTGCGTCCATTGCATTTAAAAGATGACTAAAGCAATTGTTATTGGTGCTGGCGTTGGCGGATTGGCAACAGCCATCCGTTTGGCCAAAAAAGGCTATGCCGTTGAGGTTTTTGAATCCAATGACTATGTGGGCGGAAAGCTATCCACCTTTAATCTTGGGGAGTATCGCTTTGATGCAGGCCCATCGTTATTTACTATGCCCCAGTTTGTAGATGCCCTATTTGAACTATGCGAGGAAAAGCCAGCTGATGTTTTTCAGTATTCGCGAAAAGAAGTGGCATGCCGCTATTTTTGGGAAGACGGCAAACGTCTCACCGCCTATGGCGATACAGATCGTTTTGTGAAGGAAGTGGAAGATAAACTAGCGGTTCCTGCCGCTACACTTAAGCGTTATTTGTCAAAAGCAAAAAAGAAATTTGACCGCACCCGCAGGTTGTTTTTGGAGCACTCCTTACACAAGTGGCAAACCTTTTTGCGCAAGGATACACTCATAGGAATTGCCAATTATTTCTCATTTGAAATAGATACTTCCCTAAACCGTGTGAATACGGCTCAACTCAAAGAACCCCATTTGGTGCAATTCTACAATCGCTTTGCTAC
>OZSS01001390.1_pt1 | contig 11231 bp, 12 predicted proteins | sample 1779911 | NCBI WGS metagenome assembly OZSS01 (sample SAMEA2603589, study PRJEB24840) | metagenome | biome: Water; feature: Photic zone; material: Seawater sample | place: Mediterranean Sea | collected 2013-11-12 | depth 10 m | reverse complement strand
GTGTAAGTTCATTAAATAAGGTGTCATTATTTATCAAAGAAAACATAGGAAGGCTTTATTATAAATTGTTTTTATAATCAGGCTTTTTATCTTTTGACTTGATTAGTGTACCAATCGTGAATATTTCGTCCTGTCATCACTTCTACGTCTTTATGCTCTAATATGTAATCAAGGAGTTTTTCAAAGTATAAAATTCTGTGGGGAACACCAGTTAGATATGGATGGACACTTATAGCCATAATTTTAACGTTGTCATCAGTTTCTTGATACAATCTATCAAACTGAAGTTTGCCCCTTGTAAAGATTTCATCTGATTTATGAACTTGAACAGATGTTATAACAACATCATTTATCTCAACAGGATACGGAAGTGTTATCATTCTATTACCGTTTTTTACTTTTAAATCTTCGGGAAGGTCATCAACTGGCCAATTTGCTACATACTTAATACCGTGATCTGATAAAATATCCAAGGTATCGTTTGTTTCAGTTAAACCTGGGCTCTCCCATCCAATTACTTCTTGCTTTGTGAAGTTATTAATTTTTTCAATTGCTGATTTAATATCAACAAATTCGTTATCAACTTTATGCATTGGTCTTTGAATATACCCATGACCTAATGGTTCCCATTTTTCTTCCATTGCTGCTTCAACAGTTTCTGGATAATAATCTATGACTGTTGCGTTTAAAGCTAAAGTTGAGCATATATTTCTTTTTTTTAGTGTATTTAAAAGCCTCCAAAAACCCACTCTCATTCCGTACTCATGCCATGCCCAATTTGGTAAGTCAGGCAGCATTGGCATATTCATAGGAGGAGGTAAGATGTTCCTAGGTTGCGCTAACTCTGGATCCCATACCTCAAGGTTTACTATTACCCATAAAATAATCTTTTTATTATCTTTTAAGGTAAGTTTAGGTCTTTTTATGAAGGGTTGATGATTTAACCTATCTCTTCGATTCATTAATTAACCTTAGTCCAATTTTCATTAATTTTTGTTCCAGCGTTTCTAATAACTTTAGCAATTGGGCAGTACATTGTTAATTGTTTTTGAACTTCAATTATATCACTTTCACTAGCATCTGTTGAAATTTCAATATCCATATTAATTTCAGGAAATGGTATATCAACTTCTTGAACTATACTGGCACCATCTTTATTAAATAGAGTTTTTGTTTTAATATCTAACTTATCAATTTTAAAACCCATTTTTTCCATTATTCTGTGAGTAATAACATTTGTGCATCCAATTAAAGACGTTATTAAAGTTTCTGTCGGCGACATTCCTAAGTTAGTTCCACCTCTTGCAATAGGCTCGTCTATAACACTCTCAACATCTCTTGTTATTATATCAGTTCTTGAATGGCTTTTAGAAGATCCTTCAAGTTTCATATGCACAACATTATCACTCATATTAAACTCCAAATATAAAAATTATAAAATGAACATTATATGAATCTATCGAAATATGAAATGATATAATCGAATATTTAAAATCATAAAATATAATTCAAAAATCGTTGATAGCTTTCATAAATAATGATTAAATTGCAATATAAGATTGTTTTCTAAGGGGAGTTGATAGTAATGAAAGCAGCTGATTTTTTATATCATGAAGCAGTAAATTTAGAAGATGCTATAAAAATTAAATCACAAGATGATGAGGCGGTCATCTTGGCCGGAGGGCAATCTCTTTTACCCGCTCTCAATATGAGGTTATCAAGCCCTAGTTGTTTAATAGATATTTCGAAAATTAGTGGATTGAATGGAATTGAAATAGAAGGACAAAGCTTATTCATTGGTGCTTTAGCGACACATTCCGATGTTATGAGTAACAAAACAGTTAAAGATAACTTGCCTTGTATGATTGATATTTTAAAAATGGTTGCTCATCCAGCAATTAGAAATAAAGGCACTCATGGAGGAAGTATAGCTTACGGCGATCCTGCAGCAGAATTACCCGCTTTAGCAGTTGCAACAAATGCTGAAATAATTGTTTCTGGTCAAAATGGTGATAGATCAATTAATGCTAAAGATTTTTATTTAGGTCTCTTTGAAACAACTATAAATCAAGATGAAATAGTGGTTGGTATAAAATACCCATTATTAAAACAGGGGCAAAATATTGTTTTTGATGAAGTATGTAGGCGACATGGTGATTACGCTATGGCAGGATTAATTGCAAATGTCGTCGAATCAAAAAATGAAGTCAAAGATCTAAAATTAGTATTTTTTGCTACTGGTGATAAGCCAGATGTTGCTAATAAAACAGCAAAATTATATTTAGATAATGGTTATGATTATGAAAAATTAAAAGACTGTTTGAATTCAGAGATAGATTTTGCAGGTGATTTAAATAGTAGTTCAGAAATGAAACTTCACTTAGCAACAGTCTTAATTAAAAAAGTTTTAAACAAGTTGGAGGCATAAATGACTGCTAACAATACATCAAATATATCTTTTACAGTAAATGGTGAAAAATTTAATAACGTAAACGTACCTTCAAGACAGCATTTGGCAGATTATTTAAGATCACAAGGCCTTACAGGTACTCATTTAGGATGTGAGCAGGGTGCTTGTGGTGCTTGTACTATTGAAATGGATGGTAGAGCAGTGAGGTCATGTTTAGTCCTAGCATCTCAGGCAAATGGGTCTGATTTAAAAACTGTTGAGGGTTTTGATGATCAAATGATGGAACAAGTAAAGCAGAGCTTTCTTAAGCATAATGCTTTTCAATGTGGTTTTTGTTCTCCTGGAATGCTTATGACGACTAAAGAAATTCTTTTGAGCAAGAAAAAGCTTAATAGAGATGAAATAAGATCTGAAATTTCTGGTAATTATTGTAGGTGTACTGGTTATCAATCAATAGTTGATGCTATTGAAGAATGTATTAACGAAATTAATTAAGGTGTAAGATATGGATGATTTAAAAGTAAACCAAAATCCTAAATTAGGTTCAATAGATAGGCCCAATTCTTATATTGGTAGAAGTGTTCCAAGGCAAAATGCTAAAAAACATCTCGATGGAGGAGGGCAGTTTGTTGATGATCTTACTTTGCCTAGAATGGTCCATGTTGCCTTTTTAAGATCACCTTTTGCTCATGCAGAAATAAAATCAATTGATGTTAAAAATGCAAAACAGTCAGATGGTGTAATTGATGTATTTACGGCAAAGGAAATAGATGAGGTATGTACACCTTGGGTTGGTGTTTTAGGTCATTTAGGCGAAATGAGATCTCCTGAGCAGTCGCCATTAGCAAAAAATATTGTTAGATGGCAGGGCGAACCTTTGGCTGTTGTTATTGCTAATTCAAGAGCTCAAGCAGAAGATGCTTTAGAATTAATAGAAGTTGATTGGCTGGAAAAAGATGCGCAGGTAGATATGGAAACAGCTTTGGATCCAAATGCTGTAATTATACACCCTGAATTAGGAAATAATTTATTTTGGACCAGAACAGTAAATCAAGGAGATGTTGAAAAGGCATTCAAAGAAGCAGATGCTGTTGTTGAAACCACACTTGATTTTGCAAGGCATACAGGTGTCACGCTAGAATCTAGAGGTATTGTTGCTGATTGGAATAAAGCAGAAAATAAAATGACTATTTATCATAATGGTCAAGCTCCACACATGATGCAACACATAATCGCCAAGCATTTAGATCTTAATGAAGGCTTGGTCAGAATTATTAGTAGGGATGTGGGTGGCTCTTTTGGAATCAAAGTTCACGTTTATCCAGACGAAATGGCTGTTACTGCTATTTCAAAGAAATTAGGTAGACCAGTAAAATTTATTGCAGATAGATTAGAGAGTTTCACCACGGATATTCATGCAAGATGTCATAAAATTAGTGGTAAACTTGGTGTTGATAAAAATGGAAAAATACTAGCAATGGAAATTGACGATTTGAGTGGTATTGGTCCTTTTAGTATGTATCCTAGAACATCGGCTATTGAAACAAATCAAGTGCTTAACCTTTCTGGGGCACCTTACGTTATACCTAATTATAAAGCTATAGGTACTGTGGTTTTTCAAAATAAAACTCCAATGTGTCAATATAGAGCCGTTGGGCATCCAATAGCTGTAGCTATTACAGAAGCTTTAATTGATAAAGCAGCTTATAAAATTGGAATGGATTTAGACAAAATTAGAAAAATGAATTTTATTCCTGATAATTCATATCCTAATAAGTCACCATCAGGTGTCCCTTTGGAAGATCTATCTCATCAAGCTTCAATGGATAAACTTCTCGAAATCATGGATATAAAAGAAATTGAGACCAAGAAAAAAGATGATTACGAAAAAGGAATATTATCAGGATATGGCGTCATTAGTATGTGTGAAGTAACTAATCCTAGTCCATTATTTTATGGAGTAGGAGGTGCGCATATTTCATCTCAAGATGGTGCATCCATAAGGCTAGAAGGTTCTGGGGCAATTCATTTATCATCTTCTATAACTGAACAAGGTCAAGGAACAGAAGCTATTATGAAGCAGATAGCGGCTGATCAATTAGGTGTAAAATTAGAATCCGTAAGAGTTACCTTGGGTGATACTGATGCAACACCATATGGTGGTGGCACATGGGCATCAAGAGGTGCTGGAATTGGTGGCGAAGCTGTATTAAAAGCTGCACGAAAACTTAAAGATAATATTTTAAATATTGCAGCAGCGATTATGCAAACTGATAAAGATTCCCTAGATATTGAAGATAACAATGTTATTAGGAAAAATGGTGGTGATGGTATCTCTCTACAAAAACTAGCCGAAACAGTATATTATAGAGGCCATGAAATTCCCAAGGGTACAAACCCAGAATTGTTAGCTACAGCTAGTTTTTTAATTGAAGGAATTCCTTTTGTTTTCACAAATAGTGCAATGGGCTGCCAAATCTCAATTGATCAAGATACAGGAATTATCAAGATTAATAAATTTTGGGCTGTTGAGGATTGTGGTACACAAATTAATCCTAAATTAGTTGAAGAGCAAATTAGAGGTGGTGTTATTCAGGGTATCGGTGGTGCTCTGTTTGAAGAATGTGTATATGACGATCAAGGAAATATGCAAAATGCAACTATGGCTGATTACCTTGTTCCTATGGCATATGAGATGCCTGATATTATAGTTGATCATGTCACAACTAATTCTGGTCGGAGTATTATTGGTGCAAAGGGTGCAGGCGAAGCTGGAACTGGTGGTGCGCCTGCAGTTATAATGAATGCGATAAATAATGCTTTAAAACAGGTAGGAGCTGAAGTAATTTCACAACCAATCACTCCAGAAAAAGTTTTAAAAGCCTTAGGTAAGGTATAATAAAATCAAATAGTTATCCAATTTTCATTATCTTTTAGTCTATGTTTGACTATGCCAGGTTTAAGAGAGGCTTCTATAAAGCAACCATTTATTGCGGCTTTAAGAAGTTGCTTTTTTCTTTCAATAGACTCTTCACAAATGATATCAATATCTAAATTATAACCATCACAACTCGCTTGGTATGGACCTTCTTCCAATATATCACCTTGCCACTCCATTAAAGCATCAATTTTAATTTCATTAACTTCGATTTTTAATTTTTTACCAAAAGCCTTTATTTGGGTCATCACACAACCGCATAATGAAGCTGTAAATAATGCCAAAGGAGGAGGTGCTGTACCTTTACCTCCGTGAAATGCACCTTCATCAGTTGCTAATTTAAATGTTTCATTCATTGACTCAAATGCTACATCAATATCATTCCTCATTGAGCCTTTATTTAATGCATTACCAGTAAATTTTAATTTAAATGATTTATTGTTCATAATGACCTCTTCTATTATTGGTAATCTTCTATGTCATACAAGCTAATTGCGGTATCTTTTAAAACATTTTGAATATTAGGCATTATCAAATTTTCATTTTCTTTAGGTAAAGATAGATAATTACCTAATTTTCTACTTCTATTGACAATGAATTGGCTTTCTTTAAGTCTTGAGTGCTCCCATTTACTTAATTTATCTAAATTAAAATTATCACCTAAATATTCAGATAGTTTGAATGCATCCATTGCTGCTTTTGTTACCCCCATTCCAACATGAGGTCTTGCCGTAAAAGCCGCGTCTCCAATTGTTACAACTCTACCATTATGCATTTTCATACTTTGGAGATCAAAAATTGGTTGAATGAGTGGCTGCTGTGTTGATTTAACTAATTCAACAAGCTGAGGTGGAAGATTATTTTCTGCTTCTTTAAATAAATCACTAATGACTTCTTGTCTTATTTCGTTTGGAGGAATGCCATCTTCATACTGTTGTCCTGATTTACCTAATAATAATTCTTTTAATAATTTTGTGGGTATTGGTTTGTACCATATCCAGTTAATTCGTCTCTTGCCAATTTCAAAAGGGTTTTCACCTTCTCCGGCTATTGGATAACAAGCTATTTGCTGATTATGGGGTAAAACAATAATAAAATAATTTGAGAGTGTCTCTAATGATTTATTACTAATCTCTTCTTCGTTAACAACACCTCTCCAACCAACATATTCAGCATATTGCGGATGAGCGCTTTTATCCACATAGGATCGCAAATCTGATTTAATACCATTAGCAATAATGATTAAGTCAGAGCTTTTTTTCTTTCCATTTTCAAAGTATGCTATGGCTTCATGATTATTTTGTTCAATTTTAATACAATCTTCGCCCATATAATAATTTTCATCACTAATTTGTTCTCTTAAAATTGAAAATAAATATTGCCAACTTGTATATACTTGAGGGTAGTTGTAACTACCATTTATATTGCCATCATTATCTAATGATACTCTTAATTTGGCTGTTGTGCCAAGTACTTCGTTATTATTGGTAGCTTTAAAAACAAGATCTGCCAATTCATCATAAGTAGCTATGCCTGCTCCACGACCTGAGAGGGGAACGGGAACTTTCTCATGTATAGAAATTTCCCATCCATTTTTTGATAGTGCCGTGGCAGCAAAAAGACCAGCCATTGAACCACCAATGATAGTTGCTGATGGTTTCATAGAGTTTATTTTATAGCCATAGGATTAATTGGTGATCCAACGGCTTTAGTTATTGGCAGTGGTGGTGCACAAAAGAAAAATTCATATACCTTATCTTCATCACAATCTTTCGCTAAATCACGAAGGTAAAAAATTTCACCCATTGTAATGCCAATCATTGGAATAACTACCCAATGCCATGGTTGTTGTGCATCTTTTGTTTCATTAGGTCTAACTTCACATCCCCAAGTATCTGTACAAATAGCAGCGATTTCTTTGTTGTAAATCCATTCAGCGGTATCAAAAGCAAGGCCAGGAGCGTCGCCACCTGCATATCCGCCCCAATCTCCAGCATCTAATCGTTGTTCCATTTGGCCGGTACGAACAATAACAAAATCACCTTGTTTTATATCAACATTTTGAGATTTGGCGCATTCATCAAGGTCGTTTGCTGATATAGCGACGCCATCTTCAAAAAAATCTACACCTGCCCATCTAGCAACGTCTAAAAGAACACCTCTTCCTGCCATTTCAGCTCTTACTTTTTCTATCCCGTTTTTCTGAGCTCCATCACTGTCTACAAGTCTGGCATCATATCCATTCCACATATAATCATCATAAAAAATATGAGCCAATGCATCCCATTGTGTAGCGCATTGAAGAGGGAGTGATATCATATCATCAGCATATCTTAATCCAAATTCATCAAATCTTCCTGCAACAGCGTCAGTTCCAGTAGCTAACATAAGATGAATTGGGTTAAACCTATTTCCCCATGTTCCTTTTTGTGGTCCATGTCTATCAAAGTTTAAACCTAAGCTAAAACGTTTTCCTCTTTTAATAAGTTTGCTGGCATCAATGACTTTGTCAGGTGTTATAAAATTTAAAGTTCCTATTTCATCATCAGGTCCCCATCGACCCCAATTTTTTAATTTCTCAGCTGTTGCTCTTAAATGTTTAATATCAAACATTTTTTCGTCATACTTATGTGGCATTATATGCTCCTTACAATCGATTTATTTAACTAAGATGTGGCAAAGTTTAATTCAACTTTTACGCCGTCAGGGTCCATAATAAATAACTGTTCCAAAGGAAAGCCTGGAACTTTTCTGTGCGTGTATTCCATAGATATATTATCGAGTTTACTTTTCATGCCTTCTAAATCATCTGCATTGAAAGCAACATGATCTATTGCTCCAGAACCTGACTTAACATCTTCTTTTTTACCTATGTAATAATCTTGACCTGTATCTTGTTGTCTCATTGCAAGATGAATGCATGCTGCTTTATTATCCTTTAAATATAACCAATAACCCTTAAATGGAAAATCTGGCCTATAGCCAACCTCTAAACCAAGAATGTCAACATAAAAATCTTTAGTTTTATCAACATCATCTGCAAGAATTAAGACATGTTCAAATGTATTAAGCGCCATATTACTCCCCACTAATTAATATTTAATTTAAAAATTCTAAAATTGTATTACTTACCTTCTCTGCACATTCTAGATTTAAAATATGAGCTGCCCCTGAAATACATTCATATTGACTATTTGGAGTAATATGATGCATTTCTTCCATAGCCATAGCTGGAGCTCCCATATCTTTTTCACCCGATATATAGAGTATCTCTTTATTTATTGTAGATAAATCTTTTAAATAATCGAGTTTTTTAATTGCTTCACAGCTACCTATATAGCCTTCTTTAGATGTGTTGGTAATCATATCTTTTGATAGGTTAATAATATCTGTATTATGAGGGTCTTTTGAAAATTCTTCGCTAAACCATCTTTCAAGAGAGCCATTTACGACACCTTTAGTATCATTTTCTGTGACTACAGCAATTCTTTGATCCCATCCCTCTTGTAAAGGACGTGGCATATCAGCTCTAGCTGCGCAGCAAACAAACTTATTAAATCTATTTTGATGCTTAAGGGCCAACCCTAAAGAAGTCATACCACCCATTGAAAGACCTACAAAGTTTGCTTTTTCTACATTAAGATCATCCATTATTTTGATAACATCATTCTCAAGCATACCAAATGAGTATGGACCTTTAGCAGGGCTACTTTTTCCGTGACCTCTTTTATCATACCGAATAATACAATATTTATCTTTCATCGCTTTTACTTGTGGATCCCACATTCTTAAATCTGAACCAAGCGAGTTTGAAAATATAATTTTAGGAAGATCTAAACTTCCAATAACTTCAACATTCAAATAATCATTATCTTCCAAAGAAACACGTGTCATATTTAAATCCTATTCAGCAGCTATTTTGGTATATTTGTTAATTTTAGGCATTACTTTATCAGCCATTAGTTTCATAGAATTTCTGGCTAAATCAACATCTGCCCAATCGTGACCGGCATAAAGTAATGTTCCAAAATCACCAACTTCATCTCTGAACTCTAATATTTTGTCAGCAACTTCGTCAGCGGAACCAAATAGAATGAGTTTATTACAAATATCTTCTAATTTCAGATCATTATCAGGCATATCTTGATCTTCTTTAAATAAATTAGCTCTTCCATGTTTAAGCATTTTTGTTAGTAATTGTTTATAATAAAATACATATGGACTTCCATTACCTAAGGCATAATCACGAGCTTTAGTCCTGTCTTCGCAAACAAATATAGATTTAGCAACTCTCCAATCTTTTGAATCAGCCTTAAAACCACCTTCTTCACAGCCTTGAACATAACTTGGCCAATGAGTTTTAACCCATTTTGGTAATAAAAAGTTAGCTGAAATAGGCTTCCATCCTCTAGCGGCAGCAGAAATCAAGCCTTTAGAGTAAGGAGCAACAACGGTACAAATAATTGGAGGATAAGGTTTTTGAAAAGGCTTTTGCATTATTCCTTGACCAATTTCTGTCATCTGGGTTCTTTCTGTAGAAACATTCCAATACTTTCCTTCAATGTTGTATGGAGCATCTCTTTTCCAAATTTCTAAAACCATGTCTATACATTCTACAAACATTTCATTTCTGTTTTTATCTAGATTGCCAAACACTTCTGCGTCAGAAGCAAGACCACCAGGGCTTATCCCAAAATTAAATCTACCATCTAGCATATGGTCTAACATTGCAATTTGACCTGCTATGGCTGCGGGGTGTGAATTAGGCATATTGACAGTGCCAGTACCAAGTCTAATATTTTTGGTTTCTGCAGCAAGTGAAGCAATAAAAAGTGCGCTTGATGTAATGTTTTCAGCAGCATCCGTAACGTGTTCACCACAATACGCCTCTGAAAAACCAATTTTATCAGCTAATATAAAGGCTTCTCGATCTTCTGATAAAGTTTTTCTGTAATCTTTATCAATAGGATGGATGGGCATAGTAAAAAAACCAACTTCCATAGCAAACTCCATAATAAAAAATATTAATATAGTTTATTGTTGCTAAAACATTAAATGATTATTTTTTATGATATATATCAGAAAGTATGATTTAATTAGTTTAAATTAATATTTAATATTAATTAAAAATAATAGGAAACGAGCATGAAAATTATTGGTTTAATTGGATTAGGTGCAATGGGAGGAGCGTATGCAAAATTTCTTCTCGAAGATAATTATATAGTATATGGCATTGACCCAGACGAAAATAATGCAAACGTATTTACTTCTTTTGGAGGGGAAATACTTAGCAATATCAGTCATTTAGTGAATAAATCTGAAGTTATTATTTTAAGTCTACCAACTGTTCCTATATTTAAGGCAGTGATTAATGAAATAGAAAAAAATGGAACTGTCATTCATTCTAAAATACTTATTGATATGAATACTATTTCATTAGACGATAAATTAGAAACCAGAGATAAGTTACAAAAGTTAAATATTCAAATGGTAGATGCTCCAGTAAGTGGAACAGGGGCACAAGCAAAAGAAAAAGATATTGTTGTTATGTCCAGTGGAGATTCAAAAGTTGTCAATGAATGTGACATTATTTTTAAATCATTTTCTAAGCAAAATATAAATGTGGGTGAATTCGGTAATGGAATAAAATTTAAGATTTTAGCCAATTTATTAGTCACTGTTCATAACACTGTTACAGCTGAAGCATTACTCTTAGGGCAAAAAGCAGGATTAGATAGTAACATGATTTATGAAGTATTAAATGCAGGAGCTGCTTTTCCCGTGACCTCTTTTATCATAGCGAATTATACAATATTTATCTTTCATCGCTTTTACTTGTGGATCCCACATTCTTAAATCTGAACCAAGCGAGTTTGAAAATAT
>OZSS01001382.1_pt1 | contig 11252 bp, 13 predicted proteins | sample 1779911 | NCBI WGS metagenome assembly OZSS01 (sample SAMEA2603589, study PRJEB24840) | metagenome | biome: Water; feature: Photic zone; material: Seawater sample | place: Mediterranean Sea | collected 2013-11-12 | depth 10 m | reverse complement strand
TTCCAATGCATGCCTTATCATACCATTTTGTCTTATTGACACTTCTCCCTCAAGAGCATTTTGTCACCACTTAAATCTACTGATTCGGAACCCTCACAACCTTTCTTGAATGCGTTTGCTGGCTCTGGAGGACTAATTTTTGGAATCTCTCCGATTAATCCATTGTCGCATGTAAATGGCATACATATCGGCTTTACATCTGAATCCTCTTTACAAATAATTCCTACTTTCTTATTGATACATTTACATACACATTTAGCATTAAGTGGTGAGATGTAAAATGAATGAAAAACCAAAATACAGAGAAAAAGAGATTTAATGTGACGTTTGCTCGCACTCATAAAAGCAATATTTCTAGGAAATAATATATATAGTAAATTAATGTCGAACGTTTTCCCTATGAAAATCAAACAAATTGCACTATCGCTAGGGAATTATGGACGAAAAACTAATAATAATTATGTTGTTTTCCACTAGACAATTTTTGATTTACGTTTTAAAAAATGACAAAATTATGTTTTATTTAAGTTGGAGATCGGTGCTTTTGCTTCCCTTAAGACTTTTTTTTACATCCGTCGCTGTAGCTTTTATGGTGAGCAATCTTTTTGCAGATGAAAATAAGTTAAACAAAATAATTAAAACAAAGCACTACATGCTAGAAGCTAAAACATTGTTGACTGGACTTAAGCATCCATGGTGTATAGCTTTCTTACCAGATGGAGCATTTTTTATTACAGAGAGAGAAGGAAATCTTATCCTTGTAGATAGCTCTTCCCGAATTAAGAAGAATATTTCCCTAGACCTTATTCCCATTTACGCTAGAGGTCAGGGCGGTCTTTTCGATATTGCTATAGATCAAAATTTTAATGAAAATAGACACGTTTTTATCTCATATAATGGCCAATCAGGAAATGGTGGTTGGGGCACAGAGCTAGTAAGAGCAAAATTCTTAAACGATAAGCTCTCAGACATAACAGTTCTTTTTAAGATGCAACCTAAATCTCGTTCGAATCATCATTTCGGAGGTAGAATCGTTTTGAACAAGCAAGACGAGTTGTTCCTTACACTAGGTGACAGAGGAAAAAAAGAAGAGGCACAACTTCTATCAAGCCATCATGGATCCATAGTGAGGATAAATACCAATGAAACGGGTCCGAAGAACACTCCATTAAAAACCCAGAAACAACAGTTTACAAAATTTTCAGAAATCTTTTCTTTTGGGCATAGAAATGTTCAAGGTATTGCAATACATCCAGTGACTTCTGAAATTTGGGCTCACGAGCATGGGCCACAAGGAGGTGACGAATTAAATTTAATTCAATCCGGTAAAAATTATGGTTGGCCAGTTATAACGTACGGCGTGAACTATATTATCGGAACTAAGATAGGAGAAGGAACTAAAAAAAAAGGTATGGAACAACCAATCTTTACTTGGATACCCTCCATTGGAACGTCTGGACTTACGTTCATAAGCGGAAATACATTTACAAAATGGGATAACAACCTTTTAATAGGCGGACTAAAAAACGGACATCTTATCCGAGTAGCACTGAAAGAAAACCGTATTTTAGAGTACGAAGAAATTTTTCAAAATAGATTTGGGCGAATCCGGGATGTACGTATAGGAAAAGACGGAAATATTTATTTACTGACGGACGAAAGCAATGGAAAACTAATAAGGCTATCCTTAGCAAATTGAGATCATTACATGCAACTTCTTTCCTTAAACAATATTTCATTAAAGTATGGTGAAAAACCGCTCCTAAAAAATATAAATCTAATGATCTCTGACAAGGAACGTGTCTGTCTCGTTGGTCGTAATGGAGCAGGAAAATCCTCTCTCTTAAATATTATTCAACAAAATATTGAACCCGATAGCGGAGAAATTGTTTATAAAGACAACTTGAGAATCGGTTTCCTCACGCAAGAGTTGCCAGAAAAAACAGTCCTAACTAGCAAAGAAATTGTGACCAATGGACTAGGAAAGATGGGACATTTACTAGTTGAATATGAAAGACTTTCAACTATGCATAGTCATGAGAAGGCTATTAATGAGCAAAGATTACACTCTGTCCAAAAAGAAATTGATAATAAAAATGGTTGGATACATTATCAAAAAGTAAATAAAATATTATCGCGGTTAGCTATCAACCCAACTGATGATTTCGATACTTTGTCTGGAGGGCAAAAAAAGAAAGTAATGCTTGCAAAAGCAATTGTTTCAGAACCAGATCTCCTTATACTCGATGAACCGACAAATCACTTAGATATTCCTTCTATTCTTTGGCTAGAAACTTTTCTCTGCTCACTAGAGGTTGCATTATTATTTGTCACTCATGACAGATTTCTTCTAGACTCTGTAGCAACAAAAATTATCGAGCTAGATCGAAATGAATTATATGTATACCCATCAGGATATGATTCTTTTCTTAAGTTGCGAAACAAGCGGTGGCAAGATGAGGAAATAAAAGTCCGTGAATTTAATAAAAAGCTTGCAAAAGAAGAGGCATGGATTCGTCAGGGTATTAAAGCAAGAAGAACGCGCAATGAGGGACGTGTTCGTGCTCTCAAAAAACTTCGGCTGCAAAAAAAAGATCAAATTTCTATACAGTCAAAACCGTCAGTAAAAACAAACGAAGCCAAGATGTCTGGAAAAACTGTCATAGAGGCAAAAAATCTTACATTAGAACTACCTAACAAAAAACCATTAATTAGTAATTTCTCTATTACTATTCAAAGAGGAGACAAGGTAGGAATTATTGGAAAAAACGGGATTGGAAAGACCACCCTCATTGAAGGTCTTCTAGGAAATCTTAAACCTATATCAGGAAAAATCGTTACAGGAACCAAATTATCAATCGCGTATTTCGACCAAATGCGAGATATATTAAAAGAAGAGCAATCGTTACTATCAACTATCTCTGAAGGAAGAGACTTTATAACCATTAACGGGAGTGAAAAGCATGTTTCATCCTATTTGCAAGATTTTTTATTTACTCCTGATAAATTTAGAGTGCCAGTTGGTTCACTATCCGGAGGGGAAAAAAATAGGCTCATGTTGGCATTGCTGTTTTCTAGGCCCGCAAATTTATTGGTTCTTGATGAACCAACAAATGATCTAGATATTGAGACGTTAGAACTCCTTGAGGAAAACCTTCAGTCCTTCAAAGGGACTATATTAGTTGTCAGTCACGATAGATATTTTCTAGATAATATCGTGACGCACACATTGTATCTAAATAACAATACAATTGATTTTTGTGTCGGTGGGTATTCTGATTGGAAAGCAAGAGAAGATCTTAAAGAAAAAAATTGCAAGAAAAGAAATAAAATTAATCTCAGCGGCCTCAAAAAAAAATCTGGTCAAAGAAAACTCACCTACAACGAAGAAAATCGATTACGCTCAATGCCAGAAGAGGTAACAATTTTAGAAAATAAAATTCATCGAATTCATAAAATGCTAAATGAAGAGAATGTATATAAAGAAGACCCCATAAGGGCTAAAAAAGCTGAGCAAGAATTGAAGGTAATGGAAAACAGTTTGGAAACTCTCTTTGAGGAATGGGAGTTACTCGAGACAAAAAAAAGTATGTTTTTAAAAACTAATTGAAAAGTATTACGTAAGAATGTCTATAAATACAGAGGTGTTGCTAGTAATCTTAACACCTAGTCGCTTCAAAAGCGATTCTATTTCCTCTTTAATCTCGTCGATGCTTTTTTCTTCCATTTTCATTTCAGAGACTCGATCAAGAATTCTATTCAAATTTTTTGCATCAATTTTTGAGATTATTCCTTTATCTCGTATTGATCGAACATTCACCAGTTGACTAGGAGGAATGATCCCATTGTCTTCAAAAAAATGATCAACAACATACTGGATTTCTTCTACAGACTCACCAGATGATTGAAGATTCCTAACAGTCTCAATTATCGAGTCACGCTTTTCTTTTGACAGATGCTGAGCATGTTTGTGAATTACTTGCTCATGGGTTGATCGCTGCTTCGACTTGGTTGACGAAACTGTAGTTGGTCCGATACGATTATTAACACTTGAAATATTCATAGCATCCTCCAAAGAAGCAATCGGAATTTATCATTACAGGTTTAGCAAAAAAAAAGAGTTCTAGCAACTTTTATATTCAATAAAATCGGTATAATTCTTACATGGCAAAATTTATCCTCTCGCTAACTATTTTCGGCTACTTATTGCCGACATATTGTCACGCGCAAGTTGCAGACACTTTTACGAGGTTGAAATTAAAGGGTTTCCCAGGTTGTGTTTTGAAAGTTCTGAACAAATATCCAGGAGCAATTTTATCTGTAGAAGCAGAAAGAACAAAAAAACTAGGGCCGAAACCAGAGCTTTTTTATGAATTCGATGTTGAATTAGAGCGGAGTAAGAAAATTATTGAAATTGAGTGCAACCCAAATACATTAGAACTCATGGATTACGAGGAAGAGGTCGAAATTACGGATAAAAGATTTTCCGAGAATGCTCTAATTTCTCTTGAGAGAGCTAAATTACTTCTAATGGAGGAAACCAAAGGAGAAATTATTGAATTCGAAACATCTCTTCAAAATGGAAGACCAGTATACGAATTCGATGTATTTGAAATAGAACAGGGAATCGAAGTTGAATACGAAATTGATGGAGTTACCGGTCTACTTCTAGAGACTGAAATTGAACTTTTTGAAATTGGTAAAAGTAAGCCCTAGAAGACTGTTAATACAGTATTTTGCCCTATATTTTGTGTTATTCCTACGTGTTCAGTATAATACGGGCGGGAGAATAGTTTGTGAAGCTTACTAAATTACAAGAAAAAATTGTTGGTGTTTCTACAATTATCATCATGGTTGCGTCTGCTTTCATTGGATTGATACACGCCGGTAATACGTTAAATGATTTTGAGCAATCTATTGAAATGTCCAACAAAACCGTTCAACTTTCTCTGAAAGTTGTATGTGAGGAAGCTGAGGGGTTTTGTGAATTGAAAAAAGTACTGTCCGAACAACCGGAAGAGACATCAGTTACGACTCCTACTTTCTCAATATTACACAAAGATTTTCATTATCCAACGTTCGTAAAAATATATTCCCTTCGCAAGGAAGAGGACATTACAATGCGATCACATATTAAGATCGCCGACTCTCCACCTCCAATTTTCAGTTAAGAGCTTAACCAATAGTAATCTATAGGTAATAGACCGCTTCCCAGACTAAAGTGGGAATAAGTCTACTACCGTGCGTTAGTTTAATTTTAGCGAGTGAAAATTATGAAAAAAACGATTTTTATTTATGGAGCAATTTTAGCTTCACTTTCAATGCCCGTAAAAGCTATTGAGGAATTATCCGAAATAGAGGTAGTCGGGACTTCTCTTTTACCCGGTCTTGAAATAGAGAAAGAAAAGCTCCCTTATGAAGTTCGATCATTTGGTTCGGAAAACATAGGAAATGAAACCTCCTTAGGGATTACTGATGTTTTAAATCAGAGTGTTCCTGGTGTATTTACAAATGAGGTACAAGGTAGCCCTTATCAAGGAGACGTAACTTTTCGAGGCTTTCGAGCATCTTCTATTCTTGGTGCAGCTCAGGGTCTTTCCGTATACATTGATGGGATAAGAATTAATGAGCCTTTTGGAGATGTTGTAAATTGGGATATGATTCCGGAATTCGCACTTGATAATGTATCCTTAATTCCAGGCTCTAACCCCATGTACGGATTAAATACACTGGGTGGGGCACTTTCTTTTACCACAAAATCTGGTATATCGCATCCTGGGAAAGTTGCTCGAATTTCTTTTGGAAGTTTCAATAGGAAAAAAATTGATCTTTCTATCGGCGGAGAATTTGCAGATGGAGACGGTGGGAATTACTTTTTATCTGCAAGTCATTTTGATGAATCTGGTTGGCGGGATTATTCCGATGGAAAAGTCTCGAATATCTTCGGAAAAGCCACGAGAAATACTGACTTTGGTAGTGTTGGCGTAATGGCTTATTTTGGCGCTAGTGATCTTCTCGGTAACGGGCTTCTTCCCAGTACAAACTACGGCGTTGAAGATGATGTTGGAGAAATTCAAGAAGGCGGTTTGTATGAGGCCAGAAGAGAAGCAGTTTACTCTCACCCAGATCAAACGAAAAATGAAGTTGGTCTTGTAAGTTTGAATTTTCAGAACTTCATCGATGATGAGACACAGATAAACGGTCTCATTTATTCTCGGTACGGACGTCAAAAACGTCTTGGAGGAGATGTCGAAGCGGAATTTGAAACAGCCGAGAATGAATGGGAGTTTGAAGGTGAGTTTAACAATTCCAAAACTCGTCAAAATGGTAGCGGACTCGGCTTGAATCTCTCAAAAATTCTTGATAATCATCAAATCACGGCAGGCCTTACTTTTGATCAGAGCACAGTGTCGTACCGTGCAACAGAAACTGAAGATTGTGAAGTAAATGCTATTCGTAAAGTTATTTGTGACGATGATTCTGAGACAGAGGATTCTGCGAAAGTGAGCGGTAATTCTAAAACGTACTCCCTATTTGCATCTGATACAGCAGAAGTGACTGACAAAATTTTCGTAACCGGATCTCTTAGGTATAACCATACAAAAGTTTCAAATACACTATCAACCCCAAATGAGGTAACAGAGGAACTTGAGGCTCAACCAAAAGAAACCTTCAAATATACGAAACTGAATCCTGCAATTGGCGTATCTGCCAAGCTCGATAATGGAGTGAACGTATTTGCCAATACATCACAGGGAAACAGAGTTCCAACTGTGATTGAACTAGGTTGTGCTGACAGAGACAATCCTTGTTTACTTCCTACAGGATTACAAGCCGATCCCTATCTTGAACAAGTTACATCAAGAACTTACGAGATAGGAGCTCGTGGTCGAATCGGACAAGGCTTTGGTATTGTGAGCGTTTATAATACCGACAACAAAGACGATATTATATTCGTCTCCACAGATGTAAATTCTGGAGAAGGGTTTTTTACCAATTTTGGTAAGACTAGAAATCAAGGAGTCGATCTACAAATCGTTCAAGAATTCGATAACGTGAGGTTGACAGGTACCTATAGTTATCTTGAAGCTACTTACGAAGAAAATGGATTGCTATTTGGAGAAAGGTCCGTGCAAGCAAGGCCTGGAATGCGTATACCTGGCATTCCCGAAAATGTATTTCGACTCGGAGTTGATTGGACGCCTCAAGATACTTTAAAAATCGGTGTGACATTAATAGCTACATCAGATCTTGTTACACAAGGTAATGAAGACGGCTTAATCGGAGGTGATGATGACGTAGTAGCTAGGGATGCCAGTGTCGATGGGTATCAGCTTGTAAATTTAAATATGCGTTATGAGCAGTCTAATAACCTGACAATCTTTGCCCGAATAACGAATCTTTTTGATGAAAAGTATGAAACTTATGGGGCAATGGCAGAGTCTGTGTTCACTAGAAATGGTAGTTTCGTAGATGATGATGAAGGGCCAACCGTGAATCGCTTCGTTGCACCTGGAGCCCCACGTGGTATCTTGGTTGGACTTAATTATTCTTTTTAGAAGCTTCATTAATAGATTAGTTGACTTAACGAGGACATACTGCTCGTGCAGTATGTCCGTTTTTTTGGAGGATTTATGAGATTTAAGGTCATTATGCTAGTAGCGGCAACGTTCTCAATTAATAATTTTGCAATTGCGAAAGAACAGCAGGTACCTACTACGGGGTTTGCTGGATGTGCGACCAAAGTGTTAGCAAAATATCCTGGATTTTTATTGTCGGTTGAAGCCGAAGGGAATAATAAAGGAGAGTTTTTTTATGAATTTGATGTATTCATGAAAGACAGATCGAACCCTAAAAATTCCAAAGAGATTGAGGTTGAATGTAATCCAAAGACGGTTGAATTGACGGATGCAGAAGAAGAAGTCAACATTACCGATGAGAGATTTAAAAAACTTAGTAAAATTTCAAAAAACCAGGCAGAAAAAATTGCATCTAACAATGTTGCCGGGAAAATAGTCGATCGTGAATATGCTATTGAAGATGGTAAACCTGTTTATGAATTTGATATTTATAACGGAAAAACCAAAAAAGAAATAGAGATTGAAATCGACGGAATAACCGGGAAAGTTCTCGAGAAGGAATTCGAGTATTTCGAAGTAGGAGTGGATTCTTAATATTTGTATCATTGAAACGCAATAAAATTTTATTGGATACAAATTTTAGTCTCGGTAAAGGCAAGAGCAGTTTGTTATTGCATAGTTCACAAGACTTTTCAATCACAAACACCGCTTTTCTTATCCCATCAAATGGGGAAATTCCTTTTGGATTCGGTTTTCCTTATTTTTCTATCAAAATAAGAAAGAGGGTATAGGAGAATAAAATTCGTGAGAGCCGCAAACCATTAACTTTCCCGCAATTATAAACAAAAAAACCATCCTAAAAAAGAATCGAATCGGCACCTCCCGTGTTATTAAAACGACCGTCCCATCAAGTCACGCTGAACTCCTTATGTCGTTCCAATTAATTTAAGCAAGACAATAAGTTATTTTCGAGAGGCTTCTGAGCTTTTTTCAGACTGTTATACCCCTCTGAAAACCAACTTAATACTTCCTCAGGCGTACTTAAAATAACGGGCATTGATTTGGGATGGTAAGGTTTTACAATATCGTTTGGAAAAGTTGTAAGAAATGCGAAAAGGTCCCAATTTCTTACGGTTTTAACGCGATTGCGTTTTTCAGAAATTTTTAACAGACGTTCTCCATGCCATGGTCTCCATACACCAGCAAAAAAACTTGAGCATCTATTTTTTACACAAAACCATGCTGGTTTCCTAGGGGGTTCTGCAAACTTCAAAAAAGGAATTATGCATCTATATTCCTTCTTTGTTAAGTACTCCCCATTGTACTCTTTCCACCACCATGAGTCTAAATTCCTAATATTAGTTATTGGACGATTTCCAACTCTAACCGGCGGAAATCCCCAACGCGCTCTTTTCTCCACGAACATATTGTTCACGTTAATGACGATATTCGCAGTATGATCAGGAAAAATATCTCGGACACCTTCCTTTTCACATTGAGCAACAACATTTCTTTTAAATAACTCCTCTGCATTAAGTCCATCGTTGCTAACAGTACTTGAAGATTGGTGAAATCGACTACACAAAATTCCTAGCCTTATCTACTTTTTAAGAACTTTATTAACGTACTCGCGCTAGATCTCTCATAGTCCGGTGGAGCATCCTCCGCCTCAATATAAGTAACTATGTTGTCTTCTATAACGGCAGTAAACCTTTTGGATCTCAATCCCAATCCAGCAACAGATAAATCAATATCCAAACCAATTTCTTTGGTGAAACTACCCTCCGGATCACCAATCATACGAATTGAATCTGGTTTATTATAATGTTTCCCCCAATACGCCATAACAAACGGGTCGTTGACCGCCATAAAAAATATCTCATTAATGCCAAGGGCACGCAATTCATTTTCTTTTTCAATAAAATCGGGCAAATGCTTTTCTGAACACGTTGGGGTAAAAGCACCGGGCACACCCGTCAACACAACTTTCTTCCCTTCAAAAAGTTTATGTGAGTCATGCTTATTCACCCCAATAGAACAACCATGCGCTTCAGACAAAAAATACTCAAAAAACTCACTCTTCGGAATTAGCTCTTTGACATTTATTTTCATACCAGTACTCCATAATTTTTATCACGGGACTACCCAGCATCCCTTCCAGGAATCTCTCGATTCATATACTGCCCTAAAATGTTTTTCTTTATTAAGCGATAATATATCAAATTTATTAGCAAGAAATTTTAAAACTGTAAAACTTGATATCTCCGGCTTGTTATCATATTCCCAACGATCCAATATAGGCATTGAGGGAAATGGTTGATTCCCGTAACTCTTCTTCGCCAAATCTCCTAATCGATTCCAATATCGCACAATATCCGGATCAAAAACAAATTGACCTCTGATTCTAATTTGAAGATTGTTTTTTCTATCCCATACGGTCAAACTTCCTCTTGGATTCATGCCTATTAGCTTACATTTTTCAGAATTACTATCACTAAAAAAGGTAAATGATTTATCCTCAACATTTACCTCTCGTAAAACCATGATCCTGGAACTAGGATATTCTCCATCAGAAATACTTACCACAACATTGCGTGCATCCGACTTCTTATCAACGCTTGCTCTGATTAGCGTATTAAAAGCTTTCTCAAAAAATTTCGCTAGATTCAATTTGAAACTCTCATACAACTATAAAAATAAGCTGCAACATGATCACCCGATAATAGTTCGGTAAACACCATTGTTTGCTTTTCTAATGAAAAAAAAGTTGAAAACTTTTGTTCCTCATTCCAGCCAATAATCGACTGGTCATTGGCTTCTATAATTTTAAAGGTTAACTTGTTTTCTCTGTTGTAAACTTTTACTCTATAAGTAAGTTCAGACTTACCAACCATCACAGAAACTGGAGCACCAATAATTTGAATAAGCTCTTTGTTACTGTCATTCGATTCTGTAGTTTGCTCCTCCGCAGAAAAATCTTTCATCACTTCACTTTTCTTCTCAAAATAACAAACAAAATCCCTGCTCTCGGCTTTTGCACTGAAAGTAATTAGAAGAAGTAAGACTAAAATTTTCATCGATAGAATTATAGCTTAGACCAGTCAACTACTTCCTTCTTGAACTCTGGAAAATATTCGCTGATTTTACAGATCGCAAATTCTCCCAAAATTGAGGTGTTTTCCTCCCTACTAAGCAAAAATTTAAACGCAAAAAGCACTAATTGTTCTTTTGGTTTTCTTCCGCCAGTGAATCTTTCGTAATCTAAGTCAGTCATTGACACAGAATGCATTGTTTCTGTTTTTCCAGACACTTGAACCTGATAGACTTCGTCAGATGTTGGAGTAATTCTAATTTCGGGAGCCATCTTTTCCTCTCTTTTTTCCTTTAGCCTTCAGCTTTTAGCCGTTAATGCTTTTTATTATATGGCTGGTCAAAGGATTCGTATTACAGAAAATAATAAAATTGCAATTTCAGCTTTATTTTAATGAGAAAAAGTAAAACTTTTCTCTTCATATCTAGCCCTATAACATAAATCATTAAAAAAAAAAATTTCAACACAGCGGTTCCATCTTTTTTCGCCTGTATTAGTTGGCTTGGCTTTTGTTTTGCACTCGGTTATCATGATACTACGATACTTCTTACAGCTCTGTTTTTGTAAAGTTTATTAATAAT
>OZSS01001379.1_pt1 | contig 11269 bp, 12 predicted proteins | sample 1779911 | NCBI WGS metagenome assembly OZSS01 (sample SAMEA2603589, study PRJEB24840) | metagenome | biome: Water; feature: Photic zone; material: Seawater sample | place: Mediterranean Sea | collected 2013-11-12 | depth 10 m | reverse complement strand
GACCAGAGCGGATAATATAATTGAAAACATAAAAGGGCTAAAATCTGGGGATCTTCAATTTCTGTAATGCTTGAACTTTTTTTTAAAACCAATATTATTTCTGGTTAAAAGATTTGCAAATAATGGGGGATAATTAATGAAATGGGATTCAATCGCTAGCTCTGAAAAAATCGAGGCTGAAATGCCTTTTGAAAAAAGACTTGATGCAAAAAGCGTTTATGCATTGCTTTCAAGAACGGTAACCAAGTATTCAGGTCGACCAGCTGTTTCGTTTCAATTGGACTCAAATCCAAAGGCAAAGGCTGAAACATTGAATTGGGGCCAGTTACTGGCGCGCGTTACACAGGCCGCTAATGGTTTTAAGTCTCTTGGAGTTTCCGAAGAGAACAAAATAGCTTACATTTTGCCGATTTGTACAGAAGCAGTCGTCACATTTGTTGCAGGTACAGCTGCGGGAATTGTAGTGCCTATAAGCCCCCTTTTAGAACCAAAGCAGATTGCAGGTATACTTAAACTGGCTGGTGTAAAGGTAGTTGTTAGTATGAAAGCTCTGCCAAAAACCGATGTGGCGCAAAAAGTTGCCGAGGCCTTAGAAGAATGTCCTGATGTGTCGCATCTCGTCGAAGTTGACTTGGTAAAGTACCTTAGTTTTCCAAAAAGTTGGATTGCCCCTTTAATAAGACCAAAAGTTAAGTCTAAGCACTCTGCGACTGTAATTGCATTTGACGATCTTTTGGCGTCTCAATCAGGAACGTCTCTATCTTTTAAAGACGATAATAAAGATAGAACTGCTGCTATGTTTCATACTGGAGGAACAACAGGAACTCCAAAACTTGCTCAACATACACTCAATGGTATGCTGTATCAAGGGTGGGTAACGAATGTGGTTCTTACTGATTGGAGCGAGAAAGACTCAGTATTATGCCCGCTACCATTATTTCATGTCTTTGCCGTTTACCCTAATTTAATGAACTCACTTGCTACTGGATCACACATTATATTCATAACACCACAGGGGTACAGAGGAGATGGTGTTTTTGACAATTTTTGGAAGCTTGTGGAAAGATGGAAGCCTGCTTTCTTAAGTATAGTACCAACTGCAGCTGCTGAGCTTATGCAACGGCCAATAGACGCAGATGTTTCTTCATTAAAATACTCTTTATGTGGTTCGGCCCCATTACCTGTAGAGCTATTTAGAAAATTTGAGTCCTCAACAGGTATTAAAATTACAGAAGGCTACGGAATGACAGAAGCAACATGCAATATTTCTGTCAACCCTATAGAAGGTAAAAGAAAGATTGGTTCTGTGGGAATTCCTCTTCCCTACACGAAAATTAAAATTATTAAAGAAAGTGCAAATGGTAGCTTATTAGAGTGCAAGACAGGTGAAACAGGAGAAATTTGTGTTGCTAATCCAGGAGTTGTAGCCGGCAATACATACACTGATCCAGAGAAGAATAAGAATCTTTATTACAAAAAAGATTTTTTCAGAACTGGTGATTTAGGATATGTTGATGAAGACGGATACCTATTTATTACCGGTAGAGCAAAAGACTTGATTATTAGGGGTGGCCATAACATAGATCCGGCCTTGGCAGAAGAAGCACTTGCGTCGCACCCTGCTGTCGCCATGGCTGGTGTTATAGGGCAGCCTGATGCAAGAGTTGGAGAGTTGCCTTGTGCTTATGTTGAACTTATCAAAGGCTCAGAAGTTCCGGTGAATGAACTGATTAAGCATGCAGAGGATAACATTGGAGAGAAAGCTGCTGTACCAAAGTATTTAGAGCTTGTAGATGAGATGCCAAAGACACCTATTGGTAAGATTTTTAAACCAGAATTAAGAAAAAGAGCCATAACAAGGGTTTATAACGAGGCGTTAGAAAAAGCTAGCCTTACTGCAAGGGTAAAAGAGGTTGTTGATCACCCCAAAAAGGGCTTAACTGCTATGATTGCAAAAAACGGAGTAAATGATCCAAAGCAGATCGGGAAAGTATTGGACAAATTTATTTTCAAATGGGATTAAATTTAGGAGCCAAGTCCTAACATCTGGAATATTGCTCTTATATCTTCTATCTCTTGTAATCGTCGAACTGTAGATAAAGCGTTACTAAAAACCACATTCTCGCGTGTTTCTGTGTCTTGTTGTTCAGTTGGGGACATATTATTCGTTCCTGCCACTAACTGAGCCGTATTTTCATCTGAGGCCTCTTCTCCAAGCTCTTTTAGCATTTTAGCAACAGTCTCGTCTAAAATATTATTCGTTGCTTCTGTTGTTTCACTCACCAATTGAATCTCTTGGTCAGTTATATTCGGCGCATCTGCTAGTAAGGGCGGTGACGCAATTGGTGTTGAAGATTCGTTCTGTGGAGGTATATCAAAGCTAAATTTCTCGAGTTTAGAGCTTTGGGACCGTGGTTGAAATTCTCTATTTAAGCGTTTATCTCTAGCAAGCTTTTCTTCTAAGGCTGCTGCGATATCTTCGCCAACACCGACATTTAGTTCTATTACTGGAACGTCGTTATTAAGATTATCCTCATTGGTAGGGATAACACTGGGCACACTATTTATGAGATTAATAACTTCCGAGAAGTTCTTCATTTTACCTAATATTTTTTGATTTTTAGTGGACTCAAATAGTGCTTCAGAAGAGTCTGGCCCCTTTTTCAGAGGATCTCTTAGAAGGCTTTCCAATGATTGACTTTTGTTATCTGCACCAAGTAAGGATAAGAGGGGCAGAAGATCATTTTGCAATCGTAATTGTTCAACAATTTGATCTGGGCTCGTAATATTACTTGAAAATTCAAACTTCTGATTTTCTAAAGGCTCAAAACCAAATTCAGTTAGCTCTGAAAAAAACCTATATTGTAAAATATTATAGATTTTTGTTATCTCTTTCTGAGACAAGTCGGAGTTAAGTATAGAATTTAAATTCTCTCGGTTACTAACCTCTGAAAACTCTTTATCTAGAAAAGTCTTTGGATCCCTAATAATATCAAATTTTTCATCAGGATCTGCCATATTAATAATTAAATTTATCAACTCAACAGAGATGTTTGGAAAATCCTTTTGAATCTTTTTTTTCGCTGCGGATAATAATTTTGCTGGAGCCCTTTGAACGTCATTTATCAGAATATTTAATTTTATCATTGCTTCTATTCCAGGATCTAAAGCTGGTGGGGAATCTTCGTCATGCTTTGGGTTCTTGGGTGTTTCTTTTGCTTTTTTTATTTGCTTGACTTTTGCAGAAATAACCTCTGCTTCTTTCTCTGGTATCGCAACTACCTCTACTTCATCAGGAAATGTCTCTGCTGCGGCAGGCTCAATTTCATAATTATAATCACCACCAGCCGTGACAGGCATAACAACTTGAGAAGGAAGAAACTTAGAAGCTGGTGCTTGAACATATACTTGTGTCACATAAACTTTTATTTCGCCGCTTGGTAGTGTGACGGCCTCTTCTCCTGGTGCAACATAAATAGTTATATCGGTTTCCGAAGATGTGCTATCGGCTGTCCCGTATTCCGTCTCGCTGGTATCTGTCTCATTAACGACCGGATCCTCTGGAACTGGTCTATCAATAAAAAATAAGTCTTCACTATTATGATTTTCAATATATGTATCTGTTGGCCTCACGAAAAATTCTACGATATCTCCATTAGAAAGATTTATATATTCGTTGCCATCACCGCTATTTAGCCTCACATATCCCATTTCAGGAGTTATTGCGAGCCCATTTTCGCTGTCATATAAATCTTTGAAATCAATCGCAAGACTATTGGGGTTAGTCGCACCATTTGCTTCTAAAACGGTTGTTTCTCCTTCAGCAATAACATTTGTTCCATAAGCAATTACGTCAGGGGCTTGATCAATAAGACTATTCTTATTTGTATTTAAGTACTCAAAAATATTTACTCCCTCGTAAACAATTTTTATATCTTCTTCAGTAATTGTTTTTACAATCTCCGAATTTACAGAGTTAGATTTGAAAGTCTGTGTTACAACAACACCAGTATCTGTCACGCTGTCTAAAGTAAACTCAATAGGAGTGGTTGTGTCTTGATCTGTGTATTGCAGATTGGTTATCGAATTGGCTGCGTTTCTATTTTCTACAATGGTTTTAAAATTGCCTGAGCCGTCATTGTCTAAGTCTGAAAAAGTCGTTTGCGATGTTCCGTCATCATTGAATATTTCGTTCAGGCTGGTTCTGTCATCATAATAATACGAACTAATAATTTCATCTTCACTATTCACTGTTTGGGAATATGAAGCGTTTGTGCCATCATAATAAGAAGTATAGATAGAGCCATCAGTATTATTTGAAGTTGAGTAAGAATAATTAGTATCCGGATCGACAAAATATCTCGACTCGTAACCATCTGTACCGGCATATGTTGATGCCAAAACGTCCATTTCGTCGTCGATAAAGAAAGATTTGTACACTGAGCCATCTTGATAAATATGGTCTTTTACATCAATTCCATCATCATTAAGGTATTCTATTTCTGTCGTTCCATAATCATATACGGTCTCAATTTTATTTGGCGCCCCGGAATTGAAATATTCTGTCACTTCAGTTCCTAGCGCATTGTCAGTGTAGGTATTAACATAAGTTCCGTCTTCTTCATCGTTATCCCCATTCTTTATGATTGGGAAATATTCACCGGCATCAGTTTCAGCTAAGTCATTGATAACAAAAGCAGGGATTTCTATCGAAAATGAGGTAGCCAGATCATTAGCAAGCGTAAATTCACTACCATAGTCGGTGCGCCCAAAAATTGTTGGTTCGCCGTATGCGTTCTCAATTGTATCCCCCGATGAGTTTAAAATATCATTTATAGAAAATTTAAATACATCCAGATTTCCTAATTCACTCCCCGAGCTGTTATTGTCTAATATACGCTGCGCCATTGTGGAATATGATCCTTGCTGGGCATAGATTGGCATTTGTGATATTAAAAACAAGGCTAAGCCACAGATATGAAACAGAGTTAGTCTGTTTAAACTGTCTATTGCCTTCGTCATAAATGATCTCGTTAAATAAATTAAACCTCTGTTTAATATAATTCGACGAAATTTGATAAAATAATAGTAAAAACTTAAACTTTTTTGCTATAGATTTTTTGCTTTTAGCCAATATGAACTGACACAGCTCTCAATCCTCAGTTGATCTCCATCAAGTGCCTTTTTTTTGCACTCTGAATAGTGATACTTTTCCTGAGTTTCTCTACTGGTAGTTCTGTAAAATAATTTTGAGCCTGGGATCCCAAAGTAATAATCCTCTGAAAACAAGCTATCTAAATCTTTGTTTAAATTATTTTCTGAACACGAAACAATTAAGGACAAAAAACTTAATATAATTATTTTTTTCATAAGGAAGTTACTGCACTTTTCATGCCAGCTCATGCTGGTGCTGCCGGAGAGATTTGAACTCTCGGCCTCTCCCTTACCAAGGGAGTGCTCTACCCCTGAGCTACGGCAGCAAGTAACTCTTTAGTTTTTTTTTGTTGTAATATATACATATATCATGTCTGTAAAGTAAAAGGTTTTGGCGATGAGCGTTGAGGAAGAGAATTCAAAAAAAATCAAGGATCAGAAAACAAATAGAAAGCTCATGCGAGAAGAAAAATTAGCAAATGCTCTAAAAAGAAATATTAAACTTAGAAAAGAAAAAAAAATTGCTGATAGGGGCTTAATTGAAAGAAAAAATATTTATTGAAGGTGGAAGAAAGCTATCTGGATATATCCCAATATCTGGTGCAAAAAACTCTTGTCTTACCTTAATGCCAGCATCGTTATTGAGCGAGAGTGGCTTAACATTAAATAATGTGCCAAACCTTTCAGATGTTGATACGATGAAAGCACTCCTTGAAAGTCTTGGCTGTGTAGTGCATTACAAGAAGGCAGATAAGACACTTGATCTGAAAACATCCAATGAGAGTTTGTTTCTAGCTGACTACGACATTGTCAAAAAAATGAGGGCTTCTATTTTGGTTCTAGGTCCTCTGTTAGCTAGGCTTGGTCAAGCCATGGTTGCTCTTCCTGGAGGGTGTGCAATAGGTGCAAGGCCTATCAATCTCCATTTAATGGCATTAGAGGCCCTTGGAGCTCGCTTTTCAATAGCAAATGGTTACGTTAAAGGAAAAGTGGGTGGTAGTTTGAAGGGCTGCAAAATAGAGTTTCCATTTAAATCTGTAGGTGCCACAGCTAACACGATAATGGCAGCCGTCCTAGCTAAAGGGACTACTGAACTTCTAAATGTCGCTAGAGAACCGGAAATAACGGATCTGTGTAAATGCTTGAAATCTATGGGTTGCAAAATTAAAGGTGAAGGAGAAAATAGGATTATCATTGAAGGGGTTAATAGCTTGAAAGAAACAACTCATAGAGTGATAATGGATAGAATTGAACTTGGGACTTTTATAATAGCAGGGGCTATCACCAATTCAGATATTAAGTTAACAGGGGGAAACACCGCCCTCTTAGAAAATTTTATTAGTAAGCTTAATGAGGTTGGTGTGGAAATACATCAATCCGAAGACTACCTACAGGTAAAAAGAACAAACACTGCCTCAATAAAGTGTGCCAACATTTTGACTGAACCGTTTCCAGGATTTCCAACTGATCTTCAAGCGCAAATGATGGCGCTACTGTCAATTGCTGATGGAGTGTCAAAAATTGAGGAACAAATCTTTGAAAATAGGTTTATGCATGTACCAGAGCTAATAGAATGGGAGCAAATATAGAAATATCTGGTCGCAAAGCCTTAATATACGGAGCGGATAGACTTAAAGGAGCTCCAGTTAAAGCGACCGATCTTCGTGCCTCAGTTTCATTGGTTTTGGCTGGTTTGATTGCGGAGGGATTAACTGAAATTGATAAGATACATCATATAGATAGAGGTTATGAAGATATTATCGAAAAACTCACTTCTTGTGGTGCGGTTATAAGAAGGCATTAGCTATGAAAAATATTTTTTCCTATCAGGATAAGAACTTTTCTCAAACTTTCTCAGACTTTTTAAAAACAAGACAACAAACAAATACAGAAATAATAAATCTGGTAGAAAAAGTAATTGAGGACGTCAGGACTTATAGAGACGATGCCGTTATAAAATATACTAAGAAATTCGATAATATTGATCTGAGAAAAGCAGGGATTTTTTTTCAACAAAATGAGATTGAAGAAAGTATAGGTAAAATTGATTTGCTAGATAGAAAAGCCATCGATTTATCAATTGGTAGAATTACTGATTTTCATAAAAAGCAAATGCCGGAAAATTTAAGTTGGAAAGACGAGTTAGGAATTGAACTGGGTTGGGTGTGGAAGCCGATAGATAGAGTAGGGGTTTACGTGCCAGGAGGTAAAGCGTCATATCCTTCTTCAGCAATTATGAATATTGTGCCCGCGAGTGTAGCTGGGGTTGACGATATTGTTTTGGCTTCACCCACTCCAGATGGAGCTTTCAATCCTCTGATGCTTTATACGTCAACAGTATTGAACATTAGCAAAATAATTCGCGTGGGAGGTGCTCAAGCCGTTGCTGCTCTTGCGTTTGGCACCGAGACGATTGAAAAAGTTAATAAAATTACAGGTCCAGGAAATCAATATGTTGCTGAGGCAAAACGGCAAGTTTTTGGAACAGTTGGGATCGATTCCGTAGCAGGACCTTCAGAAGTTTTGTTAATCGCAGATAAAACTATGCCTGAGAAACACGCAGCGTTAGATTTATTGGCACAAGCTGAACATGACCAAAATGCGCAGTCGATCTTAATTACGAATGATCGAGAATATGCCTCAAAGGTAGCAAATGAAATCGAGAATTATTTAAAGAAGTTAAAACGAAAAGAAGTTGCAGAACTTAGTTGGAGAAAATTTGGAGGCATTGTAATCGTTCCAGATTTTAATAAAGCGATTGAGGTTTCAAATATGATTGCACCTGAACACTTGCAACTTTGTTTTGCCAAGGCAGAAGAGTATATAAGCTTCATCGAAAATGCTGGATCAGTTTTCCTAGGTTTTTGGTCTCCTGAGGCTATGGGAGATTATATTACCGGATCAAACCATGTGCTACCTACCAACGGAACTGCAAAATTTTCTTCTTCGCTCTCTGTTTTTGATTTTATGAAAAGAGTCTCCATAACTAAAGTAAATAAGAATGGGTTCAAAAAACTCGGCCCTGCAGTCGTTAGACTGGCCAATTCTGAAGGTCTTGAAGCTCACTCTCTTTCGGTTTCCGAGAGACTTAAAGATCTTTAAAAAGAGAGTGAAATGTCGAAACTTGTCTCAATAAGTATTAAGCAAGATGATTTTAATTTGCCTACGCCAGAGGTTTTGCAAGAACAAAATATTGCAATCTACGATTTAGAGCAGACTAATTTTTTTCAACTTGTCGGATTTGAGGCTTATGATGAAATTAAATTAAATATATCTCTCTCTGGTAACTCGCTGGTTTTTAAAATTAGCTCAAAAAAAGATGAAACATTAAAGACCTTTTTCCTCTCTCTTACGCCTCTAAAGCAAATAATTTTCGACTACTACACAATTTGTGAGAGTTATTTTAATGCTGTAAAAAGTCTTCCAATAGATAAGATTGAGTCCATCGATATGGGCCGTAAGGGGATACATAATGAAGGAGCCCGTGTGATAATAGAGAGGCTAGAGAACAGGGTTAAAACTGATTTGGAAACATCACGTCGGATTTTTACTTTAGTCTATGCTCTCACTTACGAAAGGTAAAAGATGAAAGAAAATCGAAATATTTCAGCCATACTTTTTTGTTGCAACTATAATTCTGTTCGATCTCCTATGGCTGAAGGTATTTTTAAAAAACTTTTTGGAAGAAAAATATTTGTCCAATCTGCAGGGGTATTTGATACCCTTGAAATTGACGGGTTTACCGTCAAAGTTTGTAATGAGATAAATGTAAAATTAAGTAAACATAGAGTTAGGTCTCTTAGAGAGATGGAAAAGGAGGGTGGTTTTATAGGAAGTTTTGATCTCATAATACCGTTAACAAAAGAGTCGTCACAAGAAGCATATAAGTATTCGAGTTATTCTAGTGTAATGATAGAGGACTGGATCGTGGATGAACCTGTAAAAAATGAAAACGACATTAACCAAACCCTTTGTTCTTACAGAATGACAAGAGATCTTATTTTTGATAAGATAAAGAAACGATTTCAGGGATTCTATTAAGAATAAAAAAACCTTTATTTTTTATAAAAAGTACTTATAACAGCATTAAAAAATTGGAGTTTTAATGGCAAAAGAGGAAATGCTGGAGTTCCCAGGGTTGGTAAAGGAGTTGCTACCGAACGCAACATTCAGGGTAGAACTAGAAAATGGTCACGAAATAATAGCACACACTGCTGGTAAAATGAGAAAAAATAGAATAAGAGTTCTTGCTGGTGACAAAGTTCAAGTCGAAATGACACCTTATGATCTCACAAAAGGGCGAATTAACTACCGGTACAAATAAGTTGCTAATACTAGGATCTGGAAGCCGCGCTCGGAAAGATCTGTTGGACTCCGTAGGTCTTATCCCTCACAAAATAGAAGTACCTGATGTCGACGAAAGCCTGAAACCTAATGAGAGTCCACGGCATTATGTCAGTAGAGTAGCGAGACTAAAAGCAACTGCTATATCATGTGGTAAGAAATCATATTTAATAACTGCTGATACAACCGTCTCTGTAGGCAATAGCGTTCTTATAAAGACATCTGACGAAATAAAAGCCAAGGAATATTTGAGATTGCTTTCTGGACGTAGGCACAACGTTTTTACTGCTTTTTGTATAAAGCATAATGACGTAATAAATTTGAAGTTAGTTAAAACGGTTCTAAAAATGAGATTACTGACTGAGAAAGAGATAGAAGCATATATTGAGTCTCGAGAGTGGGTGGGTTGTGCTGGAGCCTACAGTATTCAAGGGAAGGCAAAATGTTTTTTCCCATTTATATCTGGGTGTTATTCAAACGTTGTTGGCTTACCTTTGCCAAGCTTAATTCCAGTATTAAGAGCAATGAAGTTCTATAAAAAATAAGATGAAGAAAGAATTAATAATTGAAAAATACGGAATTGGACATGCAGTTATTGTTCTTGATAGCAAAAAGATAGTTGATCTATTCATTGATCCTCATCAAAATTCTAACTTTTATTCCCCTAACACTTTCGTCAAGGCAAATATACAAAGGAGGATACCTAAAAGAGGAGGCTATTTTGTAACGTTACCAAACGGTAATGAGGGTTTTCTTAAATCGAAAACCTATTATAAAGAAGGGGAGGTGGTGGTTTTACTCTCTAAGGTTTTTTTTGACGAGGACAAACCTCAAACGTTTACTGATAAATTGAAACTTATCTCTAAATATTTTATCTTAAAGTTGGGCGAAAGCGGATTTTCATTTTCAAGAAAAATTCCAAAGAATTTTCATAAAGATAGCTTAATCCCTATCTTGAAAAAAAATATTAAAGATTATGAGAATATTTACGTAATTTGTAGATCTAGAATAGTTGAAATCTGCTTTGAACAGATTCATAAAGAGTTAGAGAAGACACTTCAACATTACGAGTCAGTGATGAAAGCAATATTTTCTAAAAAAAAATATTGTGATGGCTTAGCAAGAAAAAGTGCATTAGATGAGTATGATGTTGAAAGATGTCATGTTATTGAGGATGAAGGAATATTTGAACGGTTAGGTTTATGGGACAAAATAAATGAACTTAGCCAAAAGAAAATTTTCTTTCCTAATGGGTCTTACCTTATTTTGGAACAAACTAGTGCATTTTTTTCTATCGACGTCAATTCTGGTAAAAATCTGAAGGTTACGGCTAAAGAACTAAATTTGCTAGCATGCAGTGAGATCTGTCGATTGATAAAAGTTTTGGGTATTGGTGGTAAAATCATTATTGATTTTTTGCCATGCTCTAAATCTGAGAAAAGAATAATATATGATTTAATAGTACAATTTTTTCTAGATGATATTCCAAAAAATAAAATTTGGGGATGGACAAACGGGGGTTCCTTCGAGCTAGAGCGCGAAAGAGATAAAATTCCATTGACGCTCCTAGTTCAGGATAATTAGAGTTGGACAAATAAGTTAAGTTAAGGTATCCAATTTGTGTGCCCGGGTAGCTCAGGGGTAGAGCAGCGGACTGAAAATCCGCGTGTCGGTAGTTCAAATCTACCCCCGGGCACCACTTTAATTCAGCAACTATTACCTTAATCAGTAGTCACACCAAAATTAATATTCAGGTTACCTTATATAAATA
>OZSS01001378.1_pt1 | contig 11271 bp, 8 predicted proteins | sample 1779911 | NCBI WGS metagenome assembly OZSS01 (sample SAMEA2603589, study PRJEB24840) | metagenome | biome: Water; feature: Photic zone; material: Seawater sample | place: Mediterranean Sea | collected 2013-11-12 | depth 10 m | reverse complement strand
CGATCGACAGCGTCATACGCGATAGGTATAAGATCCATCTGCCCGCTTAGAGCCTTTAAAATATGAGGGACATCCCGATCGGGGCTTGATCCAGCGAAGTTATCCTATTTTTCGCCCAATTTGGCCCTATCTGCTCTGGCCTTTTAGGGCCAGAGCAGATAGGCGAGCCGCAACTAAAGATACAAAAGGGCACCAAATATGGATCTTCGCAATATTGCGATCATCGCGCATGTTGATCATGGAAAAACCACCCTCGTGGATGAATTGCTGAAACAATCGGGCGCTTTTCGTGCCAATCAAGCCGTGGCCGAGCGCGCCATGGACAGCAATGATTTGGAACGCGAGCGCGGCATCACCATTTTGGCCAAAGCCACCTCGGTGGAATGGAAAACCACCCGCATCAACATCGTTGACACGCCCGGCCACGCAGATTTTGGCGGTGAGGTTGAACGCATTCTAAGCATGGTGGATGGCGTGGTTTTGCTGGTCGATGCGGCAGAAGGCCCAATGCCGCAAACCAAATTCGTTACGGCCAAAGCCTTGGCTTTGGGTCTGCGTCCGATCGTTGTGCTCAATAAGGTAGATAAACCCGATGCCGAACCCGATCGTGCTTTGGATGAATGTTTTGATTTATTCGCCTCGCTTGGCGCCAATGATGATCAGCTTGATTTTCCGCATATGTACGCCTCTGGCCGCGCGGGTTGGGCAGATCATGAGCTTGATGGGCCGCGTAAAGATCTCTCAGCCTTGTTTGATCTGGTCGTGAACCACGTGTATGCGCCCAAACAAACCGCTCAAATCGGCAATGATTTTCAAATGCTGGCCACCACATTGGGCAATGACCCTTTTATTGGGCGCATTTTGACCGGCCGGGTAGAGAGCGGCAGCTTGAAGGTTGGCGCCCCCATCCAAGCGCTGACCCGGTTGGGCCAAAAAATCGAACAATTCCGCGTTACGCGCATTCAAGCCTTCCGCGGCCTTGCGCCGCAAGATATTGAATTGGCCGAGGCTGGCGATATCGTTTCACTGGCCGGGATGAGCAAAGCCACGGTTTCAGATACGCTCTGCGCCTTAGCCGTTGATACGCCGCTGCATGCGCAGCCCATCGACCCGCCAACGATCACGGTCACCTTTGGCATCAATGACAGCCCGCTTGCCGGACGCGAAGGCAAGAAAGTGCAAAGCCGCGTGATCCGCGAGCGCTTGCTAAAAGAAGCCGAAAGCAATGTCGCGATCAAAATCAGCGAAACCCCCGGGGGAGAGGCGTTTGAAGTCGCCGGTCGCGGCGAATTACAAATGGGTGTTTTGATCGAGAATATGCGCCGCGAAGGCTTTGAATTGTCGATCTCGCGCCCACAAGTTTTGATGCGCGAAGGCGAAAACGGCGAGCGCCTCGAGCCGATCGAAGAAGTAACAATCGATGTGGATGATGAATATTCCGGCACTGTGATCGAGAAAATCACCGGCACGCGCAAAGGCGATCTGGCCGAAATGAACCAGACGGGAAATGGCAAAACGCGGATTATCGCCCATGTTCCCTCGCGCGGATTGATCGGATATTATGGCGAGTTCTTAACCGACACCCGCGGAACAGGCGTGTTGAACCGGGTGTTCCACGAATGGGCACCGTTTCGCGGAACCATACCGGGTCGCCGGGCCGGTGTATTGATTTCTATGGAAAACGGCGCCTCCGTTGCCTATGCGCTCTGGAATCTAGAAGAGCGGGGCCGGATGTTTATTGGCGCGCGAGCCCCCATTTATCAGGGTATGATTATCGGAGAACATAGCCGAGACAATGACCTTGAGGTAAACCCGCTTAAGGGCAAAAAACTCACCAATGTCCGCGCCTCGGGAACCGATGATGCGGTCAGACTGACCACCCCGATTCAAATGTCATTGGAAGAGGCCATTGCCTATATTGATGATGATGAGTTGGTCGAGGTGACACCCCAGTCAATCCGCCTGCGCAAACGCTATTTGGATCCGCATGAGCGTAAACGGATGTCAAAAACGAAATAAATAAAAGGGCATGCAATGCGCGCCCTTTATCGCTAAGCCTATGCGCCGCGGTTAAGCCTGTAATAAGGCTTCAACCGCGTCAATAGCCTGCGCGGCATTGCTGATATCGCTGCCACCGCCTTGCGCCATATCGGGGCGACCACCGCCGCCTTTACCGCCCAAAAGCGGTACCGCGGCCTTGACCATATCAACCGCCGAGATGCGATCGAGCAAATCGCTTGAAACGCCCGCGCACACTGATACTTTAATGCCTAGGTCCGCGATCAGAAGCACCGCAACCGATCCGATTGAGGCCTTGTGGCTGTCAATCAGAGCCGGCAGGTCTTTGCCCGAAACGCCGCTGACAACTTGCCCTAAAAACGCAACTCCATTGACCTCTTTGGCCTGCGGCGCATCCCCTTGACCCGCGCCCCCCCGCCAAGGCCAGTTCGCGGCGCAATTGTGCCACTTCATTTGCAAGCGTTTTGCGCTCATCCAACAAAGCTGCCACGCGGCGCTCTAAATCGGGCATCGGGGCTTTCAACGCGCTTGCCAGCCCTGAAATAACCGCGCTTTGCTGCGCAAGATGCACGGATGCCGCGGCCCCTGTCAGCGCCTCAACGCGGCGCACGCCGGCGCTGCTGGCACTATCTGACAAAATCACAAACCCGCCAATGTCACCGGTTTGCGCAACATGCGTGCCACCGCAAAGCTCCAAAGAATAGGTCGTTTGATCCATGCCCTTGCCAGAGTCTTCGGCCTGACCCATAGAGACAACGCGCACCTCATCGCCATATTTTTCTCCAAACAGCGCTTGTGCACCGATGGCACGGGCATCATCGGGAGTCATGATGCGGGTGGTCACCGCGCTATTTTGTCGGATATAGGCATTCACTTCTGTTTCGACAAGTTGCAACTCTTGCGCAGTTAACACCTTAGCATGGCTGAAATCAAACCGCAAACGATCCGCAGCATTTAGTGAGCCGCGCTGTGCAACATGCGCGCCCAAATGGCCGCGCAACGCCTCGTGCAGCAAATGCGTGGCGGAATGGTTTGCGCGGATCGCACTGCGCCGCTGGTGGTCCACTGCTACTGAGCAGCCAATCCCGGGTTGCAAATGCCCGATGGTGATTTCTGCATAATGCAGAAAAACGCCCGCCACTTTCTTAGTATCAGTGATCCTTGCGCTGCCCGTTTCACAGCTTAGCACACCCTGATCACCCACTTGACCACCGCTTTCGGCGTAAAACGGCGATTGATTTAACACGACAAGAGCGCTTTCACCGGCTTCTACGTGTGCAAGATTTTTACCATCGCGCACAAGGTTCAAAATTTGCGCCTCGGCGATTTCGGTATCATACCCTAGAAAATCGGTGCTGCCATGTTGCTCAGCAATATCGAACCAAAGGCTTGAATCTGCAGCCTCGCCAGTGCCCGACCAGGCGGCGCGCGCTTTTGCCTTTTGATCGGCCATAGCGGCCTCAAACCCCGGCAAATCAACGCTTCTGCCTTTTTCGCGCAAAGCATCTTGGGTTAAATCAAGCGGAAAACCGTAGGTATCATAGAGTTTAAACGCTGCTTGGCCAGATAGTTCAGCAGCTTGCGGCAAACAGGCAACCTCATCATCTAGCAGCTTCAAGCCGCGATCTAACGTTTGCCGGAAGCGGGTTTCTTCTAACTGCATGGTTTCTTGTATCAACGCTTGAGCCTGCACCAATTCAGGATAGGCGGCGCCCATTTGCGAGACCAGCGCCGGAACCAAACGATGCATCATGGGGTCTTTCACCCCCAGAAGATGCACATGTCGCATCGCGCGGCGCATAATACGGCGCAAAACATAGCCGCGCCCATCATTCGAGGGCATAACGCCATCAGCCATCAGAAAGGAAGTCGAGCGTAAATGATCCGCAATGACTCTGTGATGGGTTTTCCCCGGCCCATCGGGATCATTGCTCGATGCATCAGCGCTGGCTTCAATCAGCGCGCGCATCAGATCCGTATCATAATTATCATGCTTACCTTGCAGCAGCGCCGCAATCCGCTCAAGCCCCATCCCGGTATCAATCGATTGTTGATCCAGCGCCGTCATCGATCCATCTTCAAATTGTTCATTCTGCATGAAGACCAAGTTCCAGATCTCGATAAAGCGGTCACCGTCTTCTTCGGGGCTGCCGGGAGGCCCCCCCCAAATGTGATCGCCGTGATCATAAAAAATCTCAGTGCACGGGCCGCAAGGGCCCGTAGGACCCATCATCCAAAAATTATCATTCGTGGCAATGCGGATAATCTTATCATCGCTTAAACCCGCAACTTTCTTCCATATTGCGGCAGCCTCGTCATCGGTATGATAAACCGTGACCAGCAGCTTCGATTTATCGATGCCAAACTCTTTGGTTAACAGCTCCCACGCGAAGGGGATCGCCTCGGTTTTAAAATAATCGCCGAAACTAAAATTTCCCAGCATTTCAAAAAATGTATGATGGCGGGCGGTGTAGCCCACATTATCAAGATCGTTGTGTTTGCCCCCGGCGCGAACGCATTTCTGCGAGGTCGTTGCCCTCTGGTAATCGCGTTTTTCAACCCCGGTAAATAGGTTTTTGAACTGCACCATACCGGAATTTGCGAACATCAATGTCGGGTCATTGCGCGGCACCAACGGGCTGGAGGCCACAACCGCGTGATCATTTTTGGCAAAGTAATTCAAAAACGTACTTCGGATATCATTCATCGTGGCCATAAGCTGCCCTTTTCATTGCGCATTCTCTGCCGCACCCTCTAGCCTTTTGCCCAGATTTTGTCCACCGGTCCTGCTGTACTCGCAGGGGTATATTCCAAATAAAAAAGGCCGCTGGCGCGCGCCAACAGCCTAACTTACCTTTGGTTCTAATTGGGCCCTAGCCTTCTAAGACGCTGTCTCCACCATCGCTGAGCAAATTATCAGCTAATTTTTTCTCTAAATCAAAATCAAGCCCATGCGCAGCGCGAATTTTATCTTCAATCTCAAGCGCTATTGCTTTGTTTTCTGATAAAAACACTTTTGCATTTTCGCGACCTTGGCCGATACGCTCATCCCCGAAACTATACCAAGCCCCGGATTTATCAACGATTCCAGCTTTCACGCCCAAATCCAGCAATTCCCCATTCTTGGAGATGCCTTCGCCGTACATAATATCAAATTCAACTTGTTTAAACGGAGGCGCAACCTTATTTTTAACGACTTTTACCCGCGTGGCATTTCCAACAACTTCATCACGGTCTTTGATCGCGCCAATACGGCGAATATCAAGCCGCACGGAGCTGTAAAATTTTAACGCATTGCCGCCCGTGGTGGTTTCGGGGCTGCCAAACATCACACCGATTTTCATCCGAATTTGGTTGATAAAAATCACCATGCAATTGCTGCGGCTGATGGATCCCGTTAATTTGCGCATCGCTTGGCTCATCAAACGCGCTTGAACACCAACGCTGCTATCACCCATATCGCCCTCTAATTCTGATTTGGGCGTTAAAGCCGCCACAGAATCAACCACAACCATATTCACCGCCCCAGAGCGCACCAGCGTATCGGTGATTTCCAACGCTTGCTCGCCCGTATCGGGCTGGCTGATCAACAATTCATCAAGATCAACGCCAAGCTTTTTGGCATATTGCGGATCCAACGCGTGTTCGGCATCGACAAAGGCACAAACCCCACCTTTTTTCTGTTCTTCTGCAACGCAATGCAAGGTTAACGTGGTTTTACCCGAGCTTTCAGGGCCATAAATCTCAATGATCCGGCCTTTGGGCAAGCCCCCAATACCAAGACCAATATCCAAACCAAGCGAGCCGGTTGAGGTGCTTTCAATCTCTTGTATCGCGTTTTCGCCGCCCAACTTCATGATCGAGCCTTTGCCAAACTGACGCTCAATTTGACTTAATGCGCTGTCTAATGCTTTTTGTTTATCATCATTTTTTTTATTGGTCATGGAAAGTAAATCTGCCATATCGGTTACGCCTTTTCCGGTTATTTCACAGCCAAGGCCCCACGGCAATCACTGCTTTGTTCTGCTCATGTTCCTATATGGGGGTAAAAAGAGAACATTTCAACAGTTTTCTTGTCGAGGATCTCTCAAAAGGGTTAATCAACCCTTTATATTTTATCAAAAACTGTTGACGTTTTTGGGCGGTTTTAGCTGAAATTTAAGGCTCTAAATCGGCCTGTCCGCAGCACAGCCATTTGTCCGCCAACCAAGAATTTGGGTAAAACAATAAGCATTTGCAACGGGCGCAGGCCGGTTGTTGGGCAAATCACGGCATTTGCAATCAAGTGCATAGGCCAATTGAGTCAAAGAGAATGGCTTTGCTAGAAAAATTGAATTTGGCACAGATGACTGGTCGGCCGTCAACTTATCTTCTGCATATCCTGACATGAAAATAATTCGTATATGAAGGCGGGTTTGCAAAGCCTCGCGCACCCAACTGGGCCCACCACGCCCCGGCATCACGACGTCAGTGACAAATAGATCCAATTTAACATTTGGGTTTTTGGCGATTTCTAAGGCCTTTTCACCCGATTCAGCCACCAAAACAGAATATCCGCATAAACGCAGGGCTCGGGCCGCAAACGTCCGCACAGTTGCTTCATCCTCCACCAAAAAACGGCGTCGCCCTCCGGCCTATTTGCAACCAATTTGATATCCAAAGTCGGGGAGGCAGCTTTTTGAGATGGCCAATCACTGGCTGGCAAAAGTAAGGTGAAGATAGTGCCCTGACCAACGCTGCTATCCACAAAAATATAGCCGCCCGTTTGCTTAACAATCCCATAGACGGTCGACAGACTTAAACCGGTGCCTTCGCCGGTGCGTTTGGTTGTGTAGAACGGTTCAAAAATTTTTTGTAATCTATCAGAAGCAATCCCACAGCCTTTGTCTTGAATGGAAATGCTCACATAAGCGCCCTTGGGAACCGCCACACGATCACGGAGCATGGGTTCGCAAATCTCTGTACCAGCGGTTGAAATAAATATTTCACCACCCTCTGGCATTGAATCCCGCGCATTCACAACAAGGTTCATAACAACCTGTTCTAACTGCCGTTTATCGGCCCGCCCGGCGCGTTTCACAGGATCATATTTCAACCGTAACTGCACTTTCTCTCCAACAAGCCGGTCTAACAAATGCGTAAGATCAGACAACGTTTCCCGAATTTCAAGGTTTTGCGGCCGCAAGGTTTGCTTGCGGGAAAACGCCAATAGCTGTGAAACAAGCGCCGTAGCGCGACTGGCGTTTCGATTGATTTGTAACAAATCATTGTAATCCTGATCCGACTTTTTGTGGCGCAAGAGCAGCAAATCGCAATGCCCAGTGATCACGGTTAATAAATTGTTAAAATCATGCGCCACGCCACCAGCCAATTGACCAATTGCTTGCATTTTTTGACTTTGAACAAATTGCGCCTCCAACGATTTAAGTTCGGTTGCATCGGTGAACACAGCGGTCAAATTGGAGCGCCGGTTGGACATGTCTTTATACAACGACACTTGCACAAAGGTTTCGCGCTCAGGTCGTGACAGGCGCAGAAACTCGGGTTGCTTCAAACCTCGGCCCAAGGTGGCATCGCGCAGCCAATCCGCCAAGGCCCGCCCCAGCTCCTCCATCACCTCTTCGATCGCGGGTGTTTCATTGGCCCGCAGCCCCAAGAGCTTCGAGGCTTGAGAATTGGCGCAAATAATCACGCCCTGAGGCGATAATTCTGCCATCAAAACGGGAACCCGCTCAAAATCATTGTGAGGGGTCGGTGCGATCTCCTCTTTGCTCCAATTTGGTACCAAAAACACTTCAGACTCTCCAGCCTCCAAACGGTTTTGCAAAAAGCGAAAGGTACCAAAGCAGCCATTTAATTTCAGCGCCTCCGGCAGGAGAGGCGCGCGCTTTAAAGCCTGTGTAATTTCTTTTTGGCTGTGAGCCTGTTTCAAAAGTCTGGTTGCTACAGGATTGCTAAAAAGCACCTGCCCGTTTTCAACAAGACGAAAAAAGGGAAGACAATCACCGATCAGGTGGTAGTGGCAAGAATGAAAGCTGCTGGCCGAGGGCGTGTAAGTCGACGCAAAATGCTCGGCCTTAAATTTTCTGCCAAGCCAAATAAAAAAATCCGTAATCTTATGCCAAGACATTTTAAAAATCGCTTACATCCTGAAAATGAAATTGGTTTTGCCACCCTCGCATTGCAGCGTGCAAAATCAGAGCCACAAAGCCCGTTTCATGCCGATGCTCAAAGCGACTATGAAGCATGGTAAAATCTGCTGTCGGACAACTTTGGCCCCAGGGTTTGCGCGCGTTCAATCATGGGATACGACTGTCGATTTGCGGCTTGCCTGGATGGAGGCTTTTTAACGCTGCAAAAAAAGAGGCCAAGCTTACCCAAAAGGCAGAAGATGCGCAGAGGCGCAGCCTGAACAGACGCGGCCGCATATCCCATCCGCCCTGAGCGGGGCGGGTTCTGTCTTGCGCACCATAGGACGGCACGAATAGCGCCAATGTCAGCTCATACATTTTTGCGCCAAAATACCAACTGGGCGATAAAAATACCGGTGACGCCATATTTTAAGATGACAGAAATATCTTTAATTTATGTAAAGACCATAGCCGAGATCTGGCACTGCGTACAAATCAATCTTTCTTTAATACAGCATAATAGAAACCATCGCCCTGATTTGACGGAAGAAATTGCTTCGAATCCCGGCAAGACCAAGACGGATTCTCTGCTGTAAAGCTGTCAATTTGATCGCTGTTTTCGCGTTTTAATACGGAACATGTCGCATAAAGCAGCAAACCACCCGCTGCCACCAAAGAACTGGCTTGCGCTAAAATTTCGCTTTGCAGGTTTTGTAAATCGCGCAGACGCGCTGCCGTTAACGTCCATTTCCCAGAGGGGTCACGGCGCCAGACCCCGCTGCCAGAACAGGGCATATCGCAAAAAACAAGCCTCTGAGCGGGGCCATCTGCAATTGGCGGCTGATCGAGCAGCACCACCTCAGCTTGCGCGCGCGCTGCCCGGTTTGGCAGATCGCGCATGCGCTCACCTGCACTATCAAAGGCAAAAATTGGTTGTTTCATCCACGCGGCCAAGGCCAGCGTTTTACCGCCTCCTCCCGCGCAATAATCCAGTACAGGGCCCGGGGTTTCGCGCGGCAAAACCGTGATGCTCGCCTGGCTAGACGCGTCCTGCAACTCTACCAAACCGGCTTCATAAGCCCGCGAGGTTTTGATTTTGCGCGCGCCCTCTAACACCTGCAGCGCGGTTTCAACAAAGGCGTGTTGAGCGGTCACAATCTTCTCTTTGCGCAAAGCCTCTGCAGCAGCATCACGGGTGGTTAGGGCCAGGTTCACCCGCAAAAACACGGGCGCACGCGCGCGCAAATTTTCCGCTACCGGGGCGGCGTCTTCCCCAAGATCCTGCTGCCAGATAGGCCATAACCAATCCGGCAAATCGGCTTGCTCAGCGGCGGAAATATGCGCCTTGGCCTTGCCCTCTTCGGGCGCTAACAGCGATGGTGCATAGCCTTCTGCCGTGAAATAATCCTGCGGATCCAAATTCTGCCGTCGCAAGGCTGCGATCAAGAGCGCGCGGCCCGTCTCTGCTCCGCCCAAAGCCGCGTAAGAGCGCCGGCAGCGCAAAGCATCATACACCCAATCACGAATTGCCGCGCGATCCTTTGAGCCTGCATAGCGGTTTTGACGGCCCCAGCGGGTCAAAGTTTTTTCAGCGCTCTCCCCGGACAAGATCAAATCAAGCAGGGTAATTGCGGCCTGAACGCGAGCAGCGGGAGTCATTTTTAACTACATAACCCGGTAATTGGGGCTTTCACGAGTGATTTGAACGTCATGCACATGACTTTCTTTCAAACCGGCCCCCGTGATTTTCACAAAGCTGCAATTGCGCCGCATTTCGGCAACCGTAGCGCAGCCGGTATATCCCATCGCCGCGCGCAACCCCCCCACCATTTGATGGATCACCGCATTTGCAGAGCCTTTATAAGGCACTTGCCCTTCGATCCCCTCGGGAACCAGCTTATCACTGGCCGCATCCTTTTGAAAATAGCGATCTGCAGAGCCGCGCGCCATCGCCCCAAGCGAGCCCATCCCACGATAAGATTTGAACGAGCGGCCCTGATAAAGGATCACATCACCAGGGCTTTCATCGGTGCCCGCGATCATACTGCCCACCATCGCGCAAGATGCCCCTGCGGCAATCGCTTTGGCAAAATCACCAGAAAATTTTATGCCCCCATCCGCGATGATCGGAATATCGCCGGCCGCGCTCGCGCAATCTAAAATCGCCGTCAATTGCGGCACACCAACCCCCGCCACCATCCGCGTTGTGCAAATGGACCCCGGCCCAATTCCCACTTTTATCGCATCCGCACCGGCGCCGATCAACGCTTTGGTGGCTTCTGCGGTGGCCACGTTACCCGCGACCACTTGTACCAAGTTTGATAATTTCTTGATCCGTTCAACCGCGTGGGCCACGCCTTCTGAATGACCATGCGCGGTGTCAATCACAACCATATCCACACCGGCATCGATCAAGGCCTGCGTGCGATCAAACCCAGCATCGCCCACCGTAGAGGCGGCGGCAACGCGCAACCGTCCCAAATCATCTTTACAGGCTGTGGGATTCAAAACGGCTTGTTCAGTGTCTTTTAACGTAAGAAGACCCGTCAATCGGCCCTGGCCATCTGTCACCAGAAGCTTTTCAATCCGCCGCGATTTCATCAAGCTGATCGCCTCTTGCCGATCCGCAGGCTCGCGCAAAATTGCCAGATTTTCTGAACTCATCATCGTTGCCACGGGCGTGGCATCATCGCTGGCAAAGCGCATATCACGATTGGTGACGATCCCAACCAACAAGCCGGCTTGGTTCACAACGGGAAAACCGGTCACGTTATAGCGCTCTTGCAGCGCTTTTGCATCAGCCAAGGTCTGATCGGGCGTCAGAGTAATGGGGTTATAAACAATGCCGCTTTCGAACCGCTTCACGCGGCGCACCTGACGGGCCTGTTCCTCGGGGTCAAAATTGCGATGGATCACACCCATGCCGCCGGCCTGTGCCAGCGTAATCGCCATGCGCGCTTCCGTCACCGTATCCATGGCCGAGCTGAGCAAGGGAATGTTCAGCGCAATCGCCGACGTCACACGGGTGCGCGTATCCGCTGTGTTTGGCAAGACGTTGGACGCCGCCGGAACCAACAAAACATCGTCAAAGGTAAGTGCCTCGCGAATCTGCATAAGATCA
>OZSS01001377.1_pt1 | contig 11275 bp, 12 predicted proteins | sample 1779911 | NCBI WGS metagenome assembly OZSS01 (sample SAMEA2603589, study PRJEB24840) | metagenome | biome: Water; feature: Photic zone; material: Seawater sample | place: Mediterranean Sea | collected 2013-11-12 | depth 10 m | reverse complement strand
ATTAAACCAATAGATGAAATTATTATTAATTCATTAACAGAAATTCAAAATAAAGAAATTAACTTTATCTTTACCAAAAATGACAAAATCAAGTCTATTCAAGAAAAAGAAAAAATGAATCAATCAATTTCAGACATATCAAAAAAATTTAATAAAAATATCTTTCGCACTAGTATTAAAGAAAGTAATGATATAATTAGTCTGAGAAAATTTCTTTTTAAATCACAGGAAAATTAACATTGGTAAAAGTTTCAAAAACAAATAATAATGATTGGGTGAAACAAGCTTCTATCCTTTCCCAAGCTCTTCCCTTTATGCAAAAATACTCTGGGACAAATATCACAATTAAGTATGGTGGTGCCGCGATGGGCGAAAACAATCTTTCTATAAGTTTTGCCAAAGATATTGCTCTATTAAAACAGGTTGGAATTAATCCTGTTGTCGTGCACGGTGGAGGACCAAGAATTAAACTAATGTTAGATAGATTGAAAGTAAAAAGCTCCTTTGTTGATGGACTCAGAATTACAGACAAGGAAACGATGAAGATTGTAGAGATGGTCCTTTCTGGTTCAATAAATAAAGAAATCGTTATGGAAATTAATAAAGAAGGAGGAAGAGCGATTGGTTTGTCAGGAAAAGATGCTCTGTTAGCAGAAACTGTTAAATTAGAAAAAAAAGAATCTACCAGCGAAATTGAAAAAGCACTTGATTTAGGATTTGTTGGTTATCCTAATAAAATCAATGATGATGTATTAAAATGGTTATTAGATTCAGATTTCATTCCTGTCTTATCTCCAATAGGTTATGATTGTAAAAGTTTTGAAACATATAATATTAATGCTGATACAATGGCAGGGTCTGTTGCTTCATCAGTTTTATCAGAGAGATTAATCTTACTGACAGACGTAAAAGGCGTTCTAGATAAAAGCGGAAACCTACTGACCCAAATAAGCGTTAAAGATGTCCAAAAGCTAATCAACAATGGAACCATAACTGGTGGGATGATCCCAAAAGTAAAAACTTGTGTAGAAGCTGTAAAAAGCGGAGTTAAAGCGTCTGTTATTTTAGATGGTAGATTGCCTCATTCCATATTGCTTGAAATGTTTACAGAACACGGTGTTGGTACATTGATTTCAAGTTAATAAAATGGATGCTGATATTTTCAAAAAAAAAAGTGTTTGGATATTTGACTTAGACAACACTATTTACGAGCCTGAAACAAAAATTTTTGATCAAATTGACCAAAGAATGAAAACCTTCATTTCCGAAAAGATTTTTATTCCAAAAGAAGAAGCTCTAATCCTTCAAAAAAAATATTATAAAAAATATGGAACAACACTTTACGGGTTAATGAAAAATCACAATATTGATCCAGATGAATTTCTTGATTTTGTTCACAACATTGATTTAAAAAATTTAAAAGAAAATCCTGGACTACATAAAAAAATAGAAGCCCTTCCAGGTACAAAGATAATCTACACAAATGGAGAAAAGGAATACGCAAAGAAAGTATTAAATGCTCTTGGTATTAAGGATCTTTTTATAGATATTTGGGATATTAAATCATCAAAGTTTATACCCAAACCTGAAATAGGTCCTTTAAAAAATTATTTATTCGAAAATACTTTCAAGGCAGAAAGTTGTGTCTATTTTGAAGACATAAAAAAGAACTTATTACCGGGTCACCAGCTAGGTTTAACAACAATTTATATATCCAATGAATCCTCCATTGAAACTGATTTCTACATTGATTTTAGATTTAAAACTATAATATCAGCTCTGGATATGATAAATAAAAATATTTAAGGAGAAAAAATGTCAAATGAATTAATTAAAGAGAAAATTGAAAACTACTGGAATAGTAAAGAATCGATTAATTCAGGAAATAAAGAAGTATGTAAAGATATACAGGAAGTTATGAATTTGCTTGATAATGGTGAAATAAGAGTAAGTGAAAAAGTTAATGGTGTATGGACTGCAAATCAATGGGTAAAAAAAGCAATACTGCTGTCATTTAAAACTAACAATAATTCAATTTTTTCAAGTGGAACATCTAATTCTAGAGGTGGACAATATACCTGGTTCGATAAAGTAAACTTAAAAACTTCTGGATGGGTTGAAGATGAGTGGACAAAGAGAAGTTTCAGATCTGTACCTGGAGCAATTGTAAGACATTCAGCATTTATTGCTCAGAATGTTGTATTAATGCCAAGTTTTGTAAATCTTGGTGCTTACGTAGATGAGGGAACTATGATTGATACCTGGGCAACTGTAGGTTCCTGTGCTCAAATTGGTAAAAATGTTCACATATCAGGTGGTGCTGGGATTGGAGGAGTTTTGGAACCTTTGCAGGCTAACCCCGTAATTGTTGAAGATAATTGTTTTATCGGTGCAAGATCTGAGATTGCTGAAGGAGTAATAGTCGAAGAGGGAAGTGTTATTTCTATGGGTGTTTATATTGGAGCATCAACTAAAATTATTAATCGTGAAACTGGCGAGGTTATGTACGGTAAAGTCCCTCCATTTTCAGTTGTAGTTCCTGGTTCTGCTAAGAGTGAAAAAGGTGATGTTAATTTATATTGCGCAGTAATAGTAAAACAGGTTGACGCAAAAACTAGGTCAAAAACCTCAATAAATGAACTTTTAAGAGAATAATGAATGTTTTAAAATTATCCTCGGATCTAATAAATTTTAGAAGCATAACACCTCAAAGTGCTGGTTCTCTAGAATATATATGTCAATTATTACAAAAATTAAAATTTGATTGTCATCTATTAGAGTTTGGAAAAACAAAAGTTAAAAACCTTTATGCAACTTTAAAAAAAGGAAATGGACCAAATGTTTGTTTTGCTGGACATACAGATGTAGTGCCTCCTGGTGATTTAAAGGATTGGAAAACTGAGCCATTTACTCCTGTAGTAAAAAAAGGAGTGCTCTATGGAAGAGGTGCAAGTGATATGAAAACAGCAATTGCGGCATACATATGTTCTGCTAAAAAATTCTTAGATGAAACTGAAAATTTTAATGGAACAATTTCTTTTTTATTAACAGCTGACGAAGAAGGGGAAGCCGACTATGGCACAAAGAGTGTTGTGAAATGGTTAAAAAATAATAATAAAAAAATTGATTATTGTCTTGTCGGTGAACCCACAAATCCAAATTCTCTAGGAGAAATGATTAAAATTGGAAGAAGGGGTAGTTTAAATGCAGATTTATTAGTAGTTGGAAAACAAGGACATGTAGCATATCCTGAGAAATGTCTAAACCCAATTGACCAAGTACCGAAGATATGTTCTGTTCTAAATAACAAATTTGATGAGGGGTCAACAAACTTTCAACCTACAAAACTGGTTATCACTTCAATAGATGTTGGGAATCAAGTTACAAATCTTGTTCCCAGCAAAGTTAAATTAAAATTTAATGTAAGATTTAATGATAAATTTAAATCAAATGACATAATTGAAATTTTAAAAGAACGATTAGACTCTATTGGCTGTAAGTATGAGTTATCAACAAAAGTTTCTGGAGAATCCTTCTTTAATTATTCTGAAAAATTAACTAAATCAGTAGTGAAAGCCATTAAAAAGGTTACAAGTAAAGAGCCTGAACTAAGTACTTCAGGTGGAACTTCAGATGCTAGATTTATTTCGGAATTATGTCCAGTAATTGAGTTTGGAATTGTAGGTAGTACTATGCATCAAGTTAATGAAAGTATTAGTGTTAATGATATAGAATCATTATCGGCAATATATTTTGAATTTATGAGAAATATGTTTGATCAATAAATTATTTTTTCAAGATATAAACCATCAGCAGGCGCAGTTGGACCGGCATTTCTTCTATCTTTAGACATTAAAATTTCCTTAAGATTATTTTCATCAATCTGATCTATACCAATTTTTAACAAAGTTCCCACTATTATTCTGACCTGATTGTGCATAAAGGATTTTCCGCATACTCTAATCTCAATACATTCATTTTCTTTTTTAACTTTAATTTCATCTATAGTTCTAATGGATGTTTTAGCTTGACAATTAGATGATCTGAAAGCATTAAAATCAAACTTTCCAATCAAGACTTTAGTGGCTCTCTTAATTTTGTTTATATCTACTTTTTGAGGAAAATGCCAAACTCTTTTTGACAACAGATGAGAAACGGTCTCTCTATTATGTATCTTATATAGATAAATTTTTTTTTTTGCTGAAAACCTTGAATGAAAATTTTCTTTCATAAACTCTGAGTTTAAAACCGTTATTCTATTTTTCCTTTCCTTAAGAAAAAAATTAATGGCCTTAAATATTCTTTTTTGATCTATAGCTGTATTTTCTAAGTCAAAATGAGCAACCTGACCGTATGCATGAACTCCAGCATCTGTTCTTCCAGCTACATAAAGCCTTAATTTCCTATTAAAGATCTTTCTAAGTGCATATTCTATTTCACCTTGAACAGACCTTCCATTGTTTTGACTCTGCCAACCTACATATTCAGAGCCATCATATTCAATTAAAAGTTTTACTCTTATCATCAATCAAATAAAATATGTGAATTTTTTAGTCCATTTAAAAAATCTGTAGCTGTCATCTTCTTTTTTCCTTCGGGTTGTAACTCAGTAATTTGAAGGAAGTTTTTACCACACTTTACAACCAGAGACTGTAATGATTCTCCAACATTCATCTCTGGTTTCAATTTAAACTTAGGACTACTAATCACTTTTGATTTATTAATTTTTATCCTCTTTTTGTTTAAACTTATTGTTGTCCATGCCCCAGGCTTAGGATTAAATGCTCTGATTTTTCTATCAATTAAATGTGCATCTTCAGACCAAATAATTTTAGTTTCAGACTTTTCTATTTTTTTTGCATAGGAAACATCTTCGTCTTGTTGTTCAGTCAAAACAAACTCATCTTTAAAAATTTCTAAAATAGTTTGAGTTAATAAGGGATTACCAAGTTTAATTATTCTCTCATAGATTTTTCCTGCAGTATCGTTATCTTTAATTTTAAATTTTACATTGCTTATTATTGGACCAGCATCTAATTTTTTAACAATTTTCATTATTGTAACACCTGTTTCTTGATCTCCATTTATTAAGGAGCGTTGAATGGGAGCTGCTCCTCTCCATTTAGGCAATAAAGAGGCGTGAACATTTATGGTTTGATATTTTGGGTGATTAATAATCTCATCGCACACCATATTTCCATAGGCTACTACTATTATAAAATCAACTTTTATGAGTTTGATCATTTCTAAAAAATCAACCTCATTTGTTTTTTTGGGTGTATATGTGGGTATGTCTTTTTCGATCGCCCATTCTTCAACAGCTGACAATTTTATTCTTTTTCCTCTTCCTGATTTAGTTGCGGGTTGACTGACAACAAATTTAATTTCTACTTCTTTTTGAAAAAGGTTTTTTAAAAATTGAAGAGAAAAGTCTGGAGTCCCAAAAAAACCTACACTAATTTTAGGTAGGTCGTTCATTTATTTTTTTTTTTTATTTTTTTTAGTTTTTCAACTGCCATTTTTCTTTTTAGCTTTGATAAATAGTCAATAAATAAAATACCATCTAAATGATCTATTTCATGTTGAATACATATAGACATGAGTCCAGTCATTTTTTTTATTATTTTTTTTCCTTGTTCATTGAACCATTCAACTTCTACTTCCTTTGATCTTTCAACATCAGCATAATATTCAGGAACGGATAAGCATCCCTCCTCGTTAATAAATTTTTCTTCAGAAAATTTTTTTATTTCTGGGTTTATAAATGTTACAGGTGATAACTCTCCATTTTCCTTTAAATCAATTACAACAATTCTCTTTCTTATTCCAACTTGAGGTGCAGCAAGCCCAATTCCATTTCCCGATGCATAAAGAGTTTCAAACATATCTTTTATTATTTTTCTTAGATCTGAATCAAAATGTTCAACGACGGAAGATTTGTGCTTCAATCTTGGATCAGGTATTGTTAATATCTCAAGTGTAGTCATCTTAAAAAAGGTATATAATGAGTTTTGAAGTCCTTGTAATAATTTTTTTATCTAGCTTACTCTTTATTTTAGTGGTTTTTCAATTTTTTTTTTCAAATGTTGGAGCTAAAGAAAGAATTAAAATTCTGCTTGAAAAACAAGAAAATCTAGAAAAAACAATTCACCAAGTATTTGAGGAAAAATTTGATAGAATTGATTATAAATTTGAAAAATCCTCATCACAAAATTCAACTAGCCTGAATGAAATCAAAGAAAAAGTAGCTATAATTGACAGAGCACAGCAAAATATTTCAGGATTGACAGAAAATGTTATTGATTTAAAAAATATTTTATCAAGTACTTCAAAGCGCGGAAGATTTGGTGAAGTTTTGCTTGAAAATTTAATTACTGACCATCTTCATAGCAGTAACTATGAATTTCAGAAGACCTTATCCAATAACTGCAGAGTGGATTGTATGCTTAAATCCTCAGGATCATTAAATAATCTTTGCATTGATGCAAAATTCCCAAGAGAAAGTTTTGAAAAAATTTTGAAATCAACATCAAAAGATGAAAAGAACAAAGCGTTGAAAACTTTCAAATCAGATATTGAAAATCACATTCAGGATGTTAGAACAAAATATATCATACCAGGAGAAACTTCTGAAATTGCTTTAATCTTCATCCCTAGTGAACAGATCTATGTTGAGATTTTTAACTTACTTCCAGAAATGACTGAAAAGTTCTATGAATTTAAAATATTCCTTATTTCTCCAACTACACTTTGGATAGTTCTTAACTATATTGAAAGTATTTTAAGAGATAAAAAAATCTCTGAGAACTCTAAATTTATCTTTCATCAACTTAAAGACCTCACAGATGAAATTTCAAGATTAGAAAATAGAGTAAAGAAAATGGATTCTCATTTTACAAGTACACAAAACGATTTGAATGACATCCTTGTAACAACTAAGAAAATAACTAATAAAAGGGATAAACTATCAAAGTTGGATGTCAAAGATTAGTTTTCATTTCGCTTCTAGAACTAAAGGCAGTTGAAAGTGTATTATAATCCAAATTATCTAACTCACCCCCTATAGGTATTCCTTGAGCTAGTCTTGTAACCAATATGTTGTTTTTTTCACAACTATCTGCGATAAACTGAGCAGTAATTTGACCCTCAACTGTGGCATTGGTAGCTAAAATTACCTCCTTAATGTCATTGTTTTTCATTCTTTTAAACAATGAGGACAAGTTTAATTCATCTGGTCCAATTCCATCAATGGCAGACAGAACTCCTCCTAATACATGATAATGTCCATTGTAAGCTTTACTTTTTTCGATAGCCCATAAGTCACCAACATCTTCAACCACGCATACTTTTTCAGCCTTTCTTTTTTCTGAAGTACATATTCCACAAGGAGAAGAGGTATCAACGTTCCCACATTTTTGACAAAAGGTTAAAGAGGACTTTAAGTTATCTAGTGAGCTAGTAATATAAGGTATTAACTTTTCCTTATTTTTTAGCAAATGTAAAACAATTCTCCTCGCAGATCTCGGTCCTAAATTAGGTAACTTTGAGAAAAAATCAATGAGGTCTCCAAGAACAGACATCTTTTATTAAAAAGGAAGTTTCATTCCTGGAGGAAGACCGATACCACCAGAAATTGAACCTAACTGATTACTCATATTTTCTGAAATTTTTTTTGTCCCATCATTAAAAGCAGCAACTATCAAATCCTCTAAAACTTCTATTTCCTCTTTATCAACTAATTTAGGATCAATTGATACTTTTTTCACAATATGTTTTCCATTAATAGTTATCTTTACTGCCCCACCACCAGATGAACCTTCGACTTCAGTTTCCTCTACTTTTTTTTGAACTTCTGCCATTTTTTCTTGCATCGCTTTTGCTTGCTTCATTATCTGTGAAATATTTGTCATTTAACCATCCTTTGTTTCTTTATTTTCTTTTACAATTTTCTCTATTGAAACTACTTCAGAATGCGGAATAATATCAAGAATTTTTTTTATGGTTTGTTCTTTTTTAATCTCATTAATTCGATCCTTATATTTTGATTCTGAGAACTCTGTCAAAGATTGTAAACCTTTTTTATTGGTTATGGATAAGACCCATCTTTTTTTTGTTAAATTTGTTAATAGTTTTGATGCTTTCCAAAGAATATTTTTTGACTCCTCATTAGCTGAAACACTCTCTAATTCGACATTAGAGACCGGCTTATCTCCGATAAACTCTGTAAAACTTACAAGTCTAAATGAGTGACGCAGATGATAAGCTATTAACATTTCAGAATTATCCTCAATAAGCTGAACTATATTTGAGAATTTTTCAAGATCATTTGTATGATCATTTGATGATAAATTAGGTTCAACAATTTTTTTTTTTAACGCTAGATTATCATTCGACGACCTATGATGATTAGTTTGAGCTCTATCAGTATTTTCATTATCTTTAAAATCATTTTTTTTCTTTTCATCAATAGAAACCTCTGTTTTTACAGTTGATGTTTTTTTTAAAACTTCGAATGGAGTAGGAATAAGTGATACATAACATATCCTTATTATTGTCATTTCAAAACATTGTTTTTCATCAAATGTATCAGAAAGTTCATTCAAATATTTTTGCATTAGTTCCCAGAATCTAGTAATGAAATCCATCTCATATATTTCTGATATTTTTTTTAATCTTTCATTTGTTTTAGAGTCTAGAAAGTCATTACTATTTTTTACACCGGATTTTAACGTTGCCAAGTTATAAGAATAAGTCATCAATAACTTTGCCAGTTCATCTGTTGATATACCATTTTCATATAAGGATTGGAATTTATTCATTGCCTCTACTACTTTTCCCTTAAATATAAATTCAAACAAGTCTAAGCATTGAGAATGATCACTAAGCCCAATTGTTTGTCTGACTAAATCAATATCGATTGGTTTATTCTTTGCCAAGACATTTTCCAAAATAGATAACGCATCTCGCAGTGAACCCTCAGAACAAACTGATATAAGATTTGCTGATTCTAAATCTAAAGTAAATCCTTCTTTTTCTGAAATATTTACTAAATGTTCAGAAATTTTATTAAAATCAACTCTTCTTAAAACGAATTTTTGGCATCTTGATAAAATCGTTATTGGAACTTTTTCTGTTTCGGTTGTTGCAAAAATAAATACTACATCTAAGGGAGGTTCCTCTAACGTTTTTAATAATGCATTAAAGGCTGCTTTTGATAGCATATGAACTTCATCAATTATAAAAACTTTCTTTTTTGCATTAACCGGTTTGTAATTAATATTTTCAATTATTTCTCTTACATCGGCGACACCAGTTCTGCTTGCAGCATCAATTTCAATTACATCAATATTACTTTCTTTTTGGATTGAAATGCAATTGGAGCATTTTTCGCAAGGATTTAGAGTATTACCATCTAAAGACTCACAGTTGAGTGTTTTTGCCAAAATACGAGCTATGGTAGTTTTTCCCACTCCTCTAGTCCCGGAAAACAGAAAGGCATGCGCAACTCTTTTAAGCTTTATTGCCCCCTCTATTACTGAACATACTTCATTCTGACCTATAATATCAGAAAATTTTTTGGGTCTATATTTTCTAGCTAGTACAATATAATTTTCGTCCGTCACAATTCTCCTCATAAGGAGCTGAGGATTGACCCAACAACAATCGTTACGGCTGCTACTTCTCAGTTCTGACCGGATTGGCGATATTATCGTCCAAACTCAACTCCCGTAAATAAAATAACATTTAAAATTTTATTTTAAAATAACTTATAAATATTCACTTAAACTCTAAAATCTGATGCCTCAAAATACCCTAAAATTCTAACTTTCGTGGAATAATCATTAAGAACCTCTAAGGCTTTCTTGAATGTCGGGCTATCTGGGTGAGATTCTACATCTATTAAGAATGAAAATTGCTTAAAATCTTTATTTACAAAAAAACTTTCTAACCTCGTCAAGTTAATTGAATTTGATGCGAAACCACCCAAAGCTTTATATAATGATGCTGGTAAGTTTTTTGTGTTAAAGACTACAGAGGTTATTACTTTTTTTTTTGTGCTTATTTTTTTACTTTTTCTCGAAAAAACAAGAAATCGTGTAATATTGTTTTTTGAGTCCTGAAAATTCTTTTTAATAATTTTAAGATCATAAATTTCTGATGCTAACTTTGATGCAATTGCTGCAACATTGTTATCACTACTTTCTGAAACAAACTTTGCTGCTCCTGCTGTATCAATAAAATTGTTAGCCTGTAGTTTTAGTTTTCTTATATTATTCTTGCATTGACCTAAAGCGTGAATATGACTAAAGACTTTTTTTACATCTGTTAATTTAAGATTTCTTTTAGTCATCAAATGATGTTCAATTTTATGATAATGCTCAGCAATTACCTTTAAATTGATATTTTCTAATAGAAAATGCATATCTGCAACTCTACCTGCAATGTTATTTTCTACTGGAATCAAGGCTATCTCCGCCTTTCTTTTTTCTACAGTATTTATAGCTTGTTCAAAAGAATAGCAAGGAATGGTCTCATATCCTTTGTAATATTTTCTACAAACTAAATCTGAGTACGCTCCCTCTAGACCCTGAAAAGATATGAATTTTTTTCTCATTACTGGATTAGTTAAGATTTATTTTTTTTAAAAAGCAATCGAATTTTTCTTAAATCTTCTAGCGTATCTACACTGGGTGGATTATTTGCAAGTTTCACAACTTTAATTTTCATTTGATTATCTAATGCCCTCATCTGCTCAAGACTTCTATTTATTTCGTTTTTAGTTTGTTTAAGCTCAACAAATTTTTTTAATGATTTAGGCGTATAAATATATAAACCAATATGGTGATAATAACTTTCTTCATTTTTGATAAGTCTAAGAAAATCTCTGGCATAACCAGTTCCATCTAATCCAAGATTTACATTGGCTTTAACGATATTTTTGTCGTCTAACTCATTCTTGTCTAAGTCACAAACAGCTGTGGCAATATCAGTTTTTTTGTCCATAAAAAGATCCATAGTTTTTTTAATCAGATCTTTTTTGAAAAGTGGAAGATCTCCTTGTAAATTAACTATGAAGTCAAAATCCTTTCCCAAATCTTCATAGGCCTTTTGAATTCTATCAGTTCCACTTTTAATTTCTGTATCAGTCATAACAAAATTAATTTTATTTTTTATACAGAGTTTTGAAATCTTATCACTGTCTGTTGCCACGCAAACTTCACCCAAACCTGTTTTTTTTGCTGCTTTAGCTACTCTTATAATCATTGGAATACCC
>OZSS01001376.1_pt1 | contig 11276 bp, 9 predicted proteins | sample 1779911 | NCBI WGS metagenome assembly OZSS01 (sample SAMEA2603589, study PRJEB24840) | metagenome | biome: Water; feature: Photic zone; material: Seawater sample | place: Mediterranean Sea | collected 2013-11-12 | depth 10 m | reverse complement strand
GCATAAATTCTTGCAAAATCTAGTGAATCTAGCCCTAGGTCTCTTGAGAGATCCATATCTTCCGTAATCTCTTTAATTCCTGACATTTTTTTGAGTTCTTTATAGATATCTTTACGGATATGGCTTGGAACATTAAGCTCTTTTTTTTCAGGTTTAACGTTCTCCTTTTGTAAAGCAGGTGGAGTGACTTGAGAGAACCTACTGTAAGAGACTAAGGTTAACGGTTCACTAGTGAGCATCTCACCCTCTTTGCCCTCATAGCGATTGTACCAACCCTCTAAGTATTGGTTCATCTGTAGGCGGGTTCCCTCTTTAGGGAAATCGTTTGGCGCTTTTGCAAATTCGATTGTCACTTTTCTTCTAGGAACAAAAAAAATCCAATTTTTTTTTCGTGTGCCACTTTTCCCTTTCCCCCGCCGATAGCCCATAAAAGCATCTCTGGACGTTTCAGGCACCACAGCCACGGACTGCAAGTCTGTGGCAAATTCGTAATCAGCTGAAGTGTTGCGAAAATCAACATTATGCGTATGCACATGTTCACCGGGCTGAATATCTGTACTGGCATAGCCAATTATCTGTGAATATTTTCGAATGGCTTGGCCTTGCTTGATTTTAGCCGTGGCGATTTTATGTGTGCAAGGCACGAGACCCACTGTTATCACCTGCTCAACCTGAACGCCGGAATCAAGCTCAGCTGTAACAGTCACCACATTATCTATCTCACTAAGACGGATAAAGTTTTTCATCTAACCAACTTCCTAAATAGGCAAAATGACTGTCATTGTTACCTTACATATCTTGAAACGTAATGTACAACGCAACAAAATTATTTTGTCGTATTGGAAACTCTGTAAAGGTTTCTTAGCCCCAACCTGCTAATTCAGAGTAGCTGGTCCTAGTGTGCAGATCATTTTCAAAACGGTGTAAGATAAAAATGTTTTATGTTTAAAAACAATAGATAAATGAATTTATCCAGTGCAATAAGTTTGCAAGGTAGAGCAAAGAACTGTACGACATTCTTCATAGTTGCGAGATTTTATTTGGTAGCGCCAAGCTGTAAAGTACCCATTTCATTGGTTTTGTTTGGCAAATGCTTTGCCTTTTGACTAAATTCAAAACAAAGCCTCTGGTACAAGCAATACTATTTCCGGCCAAATAATTATAAACCCAACTGTCAGCAGCATTGCCGCCACGAAAGGAAGAATTCCTCGATAGACATCCGCTAATTCTCCACGACCCCTAACAGCTTGAACTACATACAGATTCATTCCTACAGGTGGCGTGATTAAGGCTAGCTCCATCATAATTACTAGGAAGATACCAAACCAGACGGGATCAATTCCAAGATGTAGAATAACGGGCATGACAATTGGGATGGTGCCCACCATCATCGATAAAGTTTCTAAAAAACACCCCATAACCAGATAAAACAATACGAGGATTAAAATGATTTGTGTGGCGTTTAGGCCCAGATCAGTAACAGTCCTACTCATAGCTTGCGGAACTCCAAGCAATCCAACTATGAAGTTCAAGAAAAATGCTGCAGTAATAATAAAAAGTAGCATTGCTGAAGTCTTTATTGTCGCTATGAAGGCTTCGTGTAGCATAGGAAAACTCAATTTACGATTGATTGCAGCAAGGCCAAATGCCAAAACTACCCCTAGTGCTGCCGCTTCTGTTGGAGTAGCCCAACCACCATAAATTGCACCCATAACGATTACAAAAATACCTAAGGGTGGAACGAGGTGCCGTAGACGAAATAGGCGCTCATTTAATGGGGGTACTTCAGTAACTTGTTCGGCCAGTGATGGCTTCCAAAGAACCGCAATTACTATGATTGTCATGAAAACAACGGTAAGCAGGATCCCTGGCAAAATACCTGCTGCGAACAATTGGCCTATCGATGTATTCGTTAATGCACCATAAATAATTAGGTTGACTGAAGGAGGTATCAGAATCCCTAATGTAGCACCAGCGGCAATTGAGCCTAAGACTAGAGGTTCATTGTAAGCGCGACGTTTGAACTCATCAAGTGCTACAGTTCCTATAGTAGCGGCTGTTGCAACTGAAGACCCTGAGACTGCCGAAAACATTGCACATGCTCCAATATTCGTATGTAAAAGGCCACCAGGCATTCGGCTAAGCCAATCTGTAAGACTTTCGTACATGTTGCGAGTAATGCCAGCACGAAGCAAAATTTCTCCTAAAAGTACAAAGAGTGGAATAGTTGTTAGAAGAAAGTCATTCATAACTGCCCAAAGACTTGTTCCATAAGAGAGCAGAACTGGTGGGCCAAAATAGATCATCGCACCGAGTACCCCTGTTGCAAGCATTGCTATGCCAACGTGCAGACCAACAAACATGAGACCCAACATTATAAAAAAACCAAAAACAGCTCCGGTAAGATCGATCATTTGCGGACCTCTTCAATTTCTTCACTGATAGTAGGTGGGGCCAGCACATCTTCTGCTTCTTTGAGACCAATGCGAAGAGCCAAAACACCTCGAAATGCAGTCCATAATGCAGATAAGCCGAAGATTATAAGGCCAGTCATCCAAAGTGATTGAGGTATCCATAGAGGTACCTGAAGCGGACTCGAAGAAACTGATCCAAACGTAAGGCTCTCATCAAGAGTATACCATCCCATATACCCCATAAAAGCAGCGCCAATCCCTAATGCTATATATGAAATAAGGTTTAGAATAGCTTGAACCTTTTTTGGTAACCTAAAAAGTAGAACATCAATGCGCGTGTGAGCTCTTTCAACAGCTGCTAGTGCCATACCGAAGGTGCCTATGACAGCGACTACATAACCGCCGATTTCATCCACTCCCTGAAGCGAGTGGTTGAAGAGTTTGCGTGCAATTATCTCAAAAAAAATTAAAAAGGATAAACCCAAACAGGCATATCCTCCACATATTCCAACAATACGCATATGAACTCTCTTATTTTAGAGGCGCGCACTACTGCACGCCTCTTTGTTGTTTATTTTAATTCAATGCCCCGAACTGCTCCAACAGTAGCATTCCATACTTTAGAGCAATCTGCATAACCAGCATTACAACTCTCTGCCCAACCAGGCAAAACCTTGTCCATTGTGGCAGCTGTGACCTTGGCTTGATCTTCCGGAGTCGGTTCGACTAAAGTCATGCCAAATTTTGTATAGTTTTCACACCCATCACCTCCAGTGTTACAAGCAATAGCCCAGCCATTGTTTTGTTTGGCCAGCGCCCAAAAAGCATTCTGGAAATCAGTAAATTCATTCTCTAGTTTTGCTTTTTCTGCGTCCGAAAAACTATTCCATTTATCAAGGTTTATAAAATGTGCATTCACAGACCAAGAAATTCCAAGAGGTAAAAAGTGTGTTGTTACTTCAGGCCAGTTTCCAGTGTTACCAGATGTTGGAGATGTAATAGCACAATCTACCAAACCACGTTGAAGTGCAGGGTAAACTTCTTTGAAACTCATAGTCACTGGCGTGGCACCTAAGGCTTCAATCAAAGTTGACATAGATGACGTGTAAGACCTAATTTTTAAGCCCTCGAAGTCATTTAGGCTCTTTATTTCGGCATTACAGTAAAAAACCTGTGGGCCATAGGGCCACACTGCTAAAGGTTTAGCATTAAACTTTTCTGCAACACGTTTTTCTAATTGCGGCATAAAAGCTTTTACAACTTCTTCTAGTTGATCCATCGAGGTTGATACACCGATAAGATCAATTCCTTCAAGAAATGCATCGTCACGAGCGGCCGCACCTACGGTACTTTGAACAATATCAAATGCACCTGTCCTTACCATCCTCAAAGTATCCTGCATATCGACACCAACAACGTCTAAAGGATTAAAGTTTATTGCGAGGTCAATACCGGTTTTATCTTCTAGTTCGGCGTAAAATTGTTTTTCTAGAGCAGTGTGGAATTTATGCGTAGAAACGAGCCCTGTAGCGCGGATTGTAGTCTCGCCTACTGCAGGCATGGCGCTCATTACCAATGTTGCCACTAGTGCAAAGAAACTGTATGTAAATTTCATTCATTATCTCCATTTGAGTTAAGTTTTTGCTGTTTGAGATACAGCTGCGAAGTGACGAGCTATGTCTATTCGACGCGCCCGCCAGATCTGAGCGTCTAAATCCGCCAGATATTCAAGAATTTTTGTAACAGCGCGAAATCGTGCAGGTCTGCCGCCTATACGCAGATGAAACCCGATCGATAATGTTGAAGACTTTCCTGCGCGCGCTTCAAGCAAAAGTTGCTCGACCGCATCACATACATATTCATACATTTCCGCAGACCTAACAAAACCGTTAGGGTGAAAAAACTTCATATCATTAGTATCAAGATTATATGGAACAACGATAAGACCAGAACTATCGTGGTAAGGTAAATCGTCATCAAAAGCGTTGGATGTATAAATATAGCCTTCATTTGCCAGAAGTTTTCGGGTCCAAGAACTTTCTGAACCCCGACAAAAAAATCCAACTGGTTTTTGACCAGTTGCCGCTTTAATCGCTTCACCAGCGCGAATCAGATCATTTTTTTCACTATCGATATCAGTGTAATCTGCATTCGGGCGCCATAACCATCCATGACATGCTGTTTCGTGCCCTGCGTCCGAGACAGCGCGAGCAAGTTGAGGGCTACGTTCGACTGCTCGTCCACACATGTAAAAAGTAGCAGGTGTATCGGTATTTTTTAATACGTCAAGAAAACGCCACAGACCGACTCGGGTGCCATAAGCAAAGATTTGCTCTTGACCTAGATCACGCTGCCCTTTTGGCACGACACTAATGATCTCCCCAACGAGTTCTGAAGCTGAATCACCATCTCCCACTTGAAGTTCGGCCCCTTCTTCGAAATTCACTACCACAGAAATTGCTACGCGCGCTCCATTAGGCCAGATAATTTCTGGCCTAGAACCTGCGTATCCAATAAGATTTCGTTCAAACATCAAATAAGCGTCCCCAGCCATGGATGGTTTTAGGTTCCCCTCCAGCCACCTTGATTGATTTCCAAAGTGCAGTTGAGACACTATCTAGAACTGTTATTCCAGTTTCTTCTTCAATAAGTGGAGCCAACTGGGCTCCTCTAAAGTTTGTACAAAAAATCAGTATTGCGTCGGGCTGTTCGTTAGCAACAGCTCGGCAAAGTTCTAGTATGTCTGCCTCGGCATAAGTTGCAAAAGAAAAATTACCAGGATCTCCAAGATGTTTTTCAGCAGCAATCTCATACCCTTCCAATCGATAGTTATTAAGGATTTTTTGTTGAATTTCAGTTAGGTAGGGCGTAACAAAACTAATCCTTTTTGCATTGAATTTTGCAAGCAACTCATTCATAGCTAAAATTGAAGAGCAAGCTTTGATACCGGTCCTGGCTTCGATCTCCGAAATTAACGCAGAGTCTTTTTCAAAACCTAACCATCCTGATGATGTACCATTCCAACAGATAGATTGAACTTTTGCATCAGCTAGTAAATCCGCTGCCTCTAACATTGGAACGTTACTAAAGTGGTCTAATGAGTCAGTTTCCAACGATATCTTTAGCACTCTGAAGCGGCTGAAATGGGCCGAGATGTCAGATTGATTGGCCAGCATAGAAAAAGTCAAAGGTTCAAGAACAGTGTTTGAGGAAGGCGTAAGCATTCCAAGACGAGTACTGGCCAAGTCAGATATCATATGAAATACTCCGTCCTATGAAACCGGTTCTTATAATTAATCCAAATGGCTCCCAAAAAACGACACAAGACATGGTTGGCATAACCAGACGATATTTGCCTAATGTAATGGGCTGGACAAATCATAAGGGACCAGAAATGATTGTTGATCAAGACCAGCTTTACGAGGCCGCAAATCAAATATCTGAAGCAGTTTTTCCGGAGGCAAGTGCATTGATTGTGGCTGCTTTCGGCGATCCTGGTGCTAAGAGATTGGCTGGTAGTATGGATATTCCAGTAATAGGAATTGCAGCTGCTGCGGCGCGAGAAGCAGTGTTGAGTGGAGTGTCCTTTGCCGTAGTTACTACCACTCCAAAATTGGCCCCTTCTATAGATGAAATGATGCGAGCTGAGGGGGGTGACACTTATCTTGGATGTCACACCACGGAGGAAGATCCATTGGTTCTGGCATCCAATTCTGATGCGTTGGATTATGCTTTGATAACTTCCTGTGAAATAGCGAAAAAAGCGGGAGCCAAGCGCGTTATCATCGGTGGTGGCCCACTTGGCCAAGCTGCGACCAGAATTTCGTCTCAGGTAAAAGTTCCCTTGATACAGCCTTTGGTTGCCGCATGCAGCGAGGTAAGTGCTCTTATAGAACATCAGCTACCCCACGTTCAAGATGTTGGCCGATAGGTGAGCCAATTGGCTGGCCGTCTTTCATGATCGTTATTCCGCGCAATATAGTATAGACTGGCCAACCGGTTACCTCAAAACCTTCCCACGGGGTGTAATCTGATCCATGGTGTAAGTCAGACTGCCTTATTGGTTTCGTGAGACTTGGATCCCAAAGCGTTACATCAGCATCAGCTCCAACCGCTATCGCACCCTTGCGTGGGTAAAGTCCGTAAAGACGAGCGTGGTTGGTTGCCGTGATGGCAGCAAAATGGTCTAGGGAAATACGCTTCTGCACTACTCCCTCAGAAAAGAGTATTGGTAATCTGGTTTCTACTCCCGGTATTCCATTTGGAATATTTCGAAAACTTTGTCTTGCACCGGGGGCATCCTTACCAGCCGAATCGTTAAATCGAAATGGACAGTGGTCAGACGAAAAAATATCAAAAGTTTTATTTTGAATTCCATCCCATATTTTTGGCCATTCTTGTGCTGAGCGTGGTGGCGGAGAGCATACATATTTTGCACCTTCAAAGCCTGCACGGTCTAAATCTTCAGCGGTAAGAGTGATGTACTGAGGACAAGTTTCTGCGAAAACCTTTAATCCACGCTGGCGAGCGCGCTGAATTTCTTCAGTAGTTTCACCATTAGAAACGTGTACAATAGTAAGTGGAACTCCTGCAATTTCTGCCAGCGAGATAGCACGATGGGTGGCCTCCCTTTCAACAGGAATTGGGCGTGTGGGTGCATGATAAAAAGGGCCCGTGTCACCAATTAGCTCAGCTTTGTCACGAAGAAACTCAATCGCATCCTCATTTTCTGCATGGACCATAATCATTGCATTATGCTCCTTCGCCACAGCCATAACCTCTAAGATTTGTCTGTCACTTAGGGCAAGGTTGGCATACGTCATAAATACCTTAAAACTAGTGTAGCCAGCCTGAATTAGCGCTGGTAAATCTTGCCCGATGGTAACTGGATCAGTATCGTTTACAATCAGATGAAATGAAACGTCTGTCATGCATTTACCTTCAGCTTTTTTGCGGTAAGCTGCCACGGCTTCGCGAAGAGTTTGACCTTGTTCAGGAAGACAAAAAGGAAGGATCGTTGTGTTACCCCCACAAGCAGCAGATCGAGTACCTGTTTCAAAATCATCAGCCATCTCAACACCTGGCCCGGAAGGTTGAGAGATATGCACGTGACTATCGATACCACCTGGTAACGCGACTAGACCCTCTGCATTAACAACATGCTTACCATCTAGATTGGAGTCGATTGCTGCTATCTTGCCGTTTGTTATACCGATATCCGAATTAACAGTTCCATTAGCTGCAACCACCATCGAGTTTTTTATCACGCTTTCATAGTACATAAATTTTAGCTTTTTCTATTCATTATAAGATGTTCGTTTTCCGGAGCTGAGAGTTGTCCAGCCAATCTCATCCTTATGATAGGCAAGATTGTCTTTATAAAATGAGCTAGACTAGTTAGTTATTTGTAATAAAAGATTGAAAAATTTGATTGATGACTAAGAAACAGCGTAAACAGGATTTACTTAAAATACTTTATGATGAAACTATTTCGGCTTTAAGAAGCGAGTAAACTTCTTTTTTTACTCACGACCACGATATTTCGATAGGAAGTTAGACTAGACGCTAAATTAATTTTATTAAGCCGATAACTTCACTGTAATAAAAGTTACCAACCGCCCTGCCGATTTCTACTGCCAAAAATTACTATAGGCGGTGCATAAAATGCACAACGTAGGAGGAGGTTTTGCGGGAAATTGAGCTTATTGCATGTAACGTCAATATAAGAATCCTTTAGAAACCTGCTTTAACGACTGCATAAAATCCATTTACATTTACTTTAGTAAAACTTTTGTAGATGAATAAACAAATATTGGAGATAGAATGAACGATAGCCAAAAGCTAATTATCGCAAAAAAGATCCTTCTAGGCTTTGACAGACTAGGGCGAGCAGAGATTGTTGAGGGGAAGGCAATTTTTGTAAAAAATAACAAAATAAATGAGATTGGTCCTACCAGTGCATTAAGGCAAAAATATAAAGAAATTCCAAAAATTGGAGGAGAAAATTTACTTGCAATGCCCGGCTTAGTGAATGCGCATCATCATTTGGGCGTCACACCTTTTCAACTGGGAGCTCAAGACCACCCACTGGAGCTTTGGTTCGCTGAACGCTTAAAGATGCGAAACGTACCGCCAACATTAGACACACTTTATTCCGCTTTTGAGATGATATCGTCAGGTGTCACTACAGTACAGCATCTTCAAAGTCGCGCTCCTGGAAATTTAGCGTCAGTTCTTGACCAGTCTAATAAAATAATTGCTGCATATAAGAAGATCGGCATGAGAGCATCATATTCGTTTGCTCTTCGTGACCAAAACCGCATGATTTACGATTCTGACGAAAATTGTCTAGCTCTTCTTCCACCGAAACACCGGCCAACGCTAAAAAACTACTTTGAAAGCTTTAGCCTATCAATCAGTGAGCAATTAGAAATATTCAACATTTTAACAGAGCAACACGCAAAGACTAATTTAATTGAAATACAATTAGCCCCGTCCAATTTACATTGGCTTTCTGACAAAGCGCTTGAAACAATATCAGAAGTAGCAGTAGACACAGGTGCAAAAATACACATGCATTTGTTGGAAACACCTTATCAGGCCGAGTACGCCAGACGTCGGACAGGCCAATCAGCATTGAAATATATAGATAAATTTGGGCTTTTAGGTCCTCAGCTTACTATTGGGCATGGTGTATGGATGACAAAAGATGATGTTGATCTTTTAGCAGAGAGTGGAGGTTGTCTTTGTCATAATTGTTCATCAAATCTACGTCTCAAAAGCGGCAAAGCTGATTTAGCTAGTTTTTTATCAAAAAATATTCCAATAGCATTAGGTATTGATGAGGCCGGAATAAATGATGACCGCGATATGCTACAAGAGATGCGGCTAGCTTATACTTTACATAGACCACCCGGCCATTCTTCGCCAAACCCAAGCGCTGCAGAAATTTTAAGAATGGCAACAGAACATGGTGCAGCTAGCACACCTTTTTCCGGAAAGATTGGTCGACTTGAAAAAGGCCTATTTGCAGATATTTTACTTCTAGATTTGAACTCTTTAGCTTTCCCATACCAAGATTTTGATATACCTCTACCAGATATTATAGTGAGGAGAGCCAAGCGCAAAAGTGTTGATACGGTCATAATTGATGGCAATGTAGTATTCAACAAGGGCAAATTTACCAGAGTAGACGAAGACGCTTTATTGGAAGAAATTAGCAAAGTCCTTAGCCGGGCAAAGACCCCAGAGGAGATCAAATTAAGAGAGCTTTCAGAAATCATAATGCCAGCGGTTAAAAATTTTTATTCAGGATGGTATTAATACTTCAACAAATAGATGGCGCTAAAAAAATAGTGTGACCAAGTTTGTCAAATTTAATTCGCATTTTATGGCATTGTGATTGAAGCTACACATGCAACGCTTCAATAAAACTATTTTCGAGACATGAAAAATCTTCACCCTTTCTTTGTAACTGAAGTGGGTTAATTCAACCTCTCAAGAAACTGTTGGCAAATCATCTTCAAGATAAATGCGTATAATTTGCTCAAAATTTGTTTCACTTTCAAATCCAAAAGTGTGCGCGCGATCCGTCTGAAAATCACGAGGCCAACCCGCAACAATCTTGACAATCTGTTCATCAAGTTGAGGCTTAATCAGCTTTACCACGTCATTTCCAGCGACTGACCGCAAAGCCTCAATCTGCTCAGCAACAGTGCAAGACACGCCTGGCATGTTTAGTGCACGCCGACTACCCAGAGCGTCCAAATCAAGAGTTGCGGCATGCGTCAAAAACCGCGCTGCAGAGCGGGGCGAGGCATGCCAATGACGCACATTATCGCTGACCGGCAAAATTGCTTCAACACCATTAAGCGGTTCACGGATAATGCCAGAGAAAAAGGAAGAGGCTGCCAGATTTGGCTTGCCGGGACGCACACAGATAGTGGGTAGGCGAATGGAAAGCGCATCAATAAAGCCCTTTCGGCTATAATCAGAAAGCAACAACTCAACAATCGCCTTTTGCGCACCATATGATGTCTGCGGTGTGCAGAAAAACTCATCTGTTATTCTTGCAGGAAAGGGCGCCCCAAAAACCGCAATAGATGATGTGAAAATTAGTTTTGGCCTGTAGCTGCCCCCGGATTGGTCATGGTGAACACGCAAAGCTTCCAAAAGTGACCAAGCGCCAGACATATTAATCTGCCAGCCTTTTTCAAATTCCAGCTCTGCCTCTCCTGACACAATAGAAGCGAGATGAAAAATCAGGTCAGGCTTTAAATCTGCAAGTTTCTTAGCTTCAGCTGGGTCAGCAACATTGCCAACTAGAACAGAACAGCCATCTGCACCGGAAGGCACATGAGCAGAAACGATATCGTGAAGATAAAGTTCAGATGAGCTATCTATTCCTGATTCCCCGGAAAGAATACGGTTCAGTAATTTCTGACCTACCATTCCTGCAGCACCCATAATCAATACACGCATTTATCTTTCCTTTTAATCATCAAATAATCACTGACAGAGCGAATTACTATTTTCAATTCATGTCATTGTGTCATTATGTTTTTGCCAGTAGGCCCTACAATAGAAATTTATTCCGTAATAGATAGCATGAGTCAACTTGGCTGATGAGGAAGCAACTTAAAAGTGAAAACAGGGCATAAATTTATGGACGCATCACGAACAAGAAAGAGGCTGGCAGGAAAGACCGCCCTTGTCATCACCGCAGGTCAGGGCATTGGCACAGCATCTGTGCTGGCGATGGTAAAGAAAATCATGCTGCTTCTTGGTATGCACGGAAAGTGCCTTAACAACGGGGCAGGCGCACATAATTGACGGCGGTTGTTCAGACTGATAAGCCAAACA
>OZSS01001374.1_pt1 | contig 11299 bp, 10 predicted proteins | sample 1779911 | NCBI WGS metagenome assembly OZSS01 (sample SAMEA2603589, study PRJEB24840) | metagenome | biome: Water; feature: Photic zone; material: Seawater sample | place: Mediterranean Sea | collected 2013-11-12 | depth 10 m | reverse complement strand
CTTGGCGACATTGCATTCATTGCACAAACTTTGCCAGTTTCCCTTTGAGTGCTCTCCGCCCCGTTTCAGCGGGATTCGATGGTCTGCTTGTAAACCTCTGGGACCTGCGGCAACCTCGCGCCCACAGATATCGCAACAATAATTTGAGGATTCAAAAAGAGATGCTTTTTCTTTATTGCTCAAATAAGTTCGTGGGTTAGCGGTATTTAGCACTAAAGAGCGAAGTCTGTATTTATGATTGCCGCCGTCATTTGTTGTTTCGACATCGCAACCATGTTCATCTCGTAACTCTCTTATTCGTCTGTCGAAATATTTCTGTTGTGTTGCCTCCAAGAGTGTTTGAGACTCTACCCATTGGTTATTGTCTTCTCGTTTTTCATACAACAGGCGGAGTATCAGTCGTTTTACTTGACTGAGTTTTTTGTTCTTCTCGAGGTCTGCAATGTATGATGAGAGATTCATGATAACAGGGTAGCGAAAGTAGCAGATTGATGCCAGAAAACAGCGATTTAGGAGAAAAAACCGTTCTTGAAATCTGTGCTGGCGCAGGAGGACAGGCATTGGGATTAGAGCGTGCAGGTTTTCGTTGTTCTGCCGCAATAGAAATCGACAGAGATGCTTGCAATACACTTCGACAAAATAGACCTCATTGGAATGTTCTAGAGACTGACCTTCGGCAATATTCGGCGAAGGAATTTTTGGGGGTGGACCTTTTGGCAGGGGGCGTTCCTTGCCCACCTTTTTCAGTTGCTGGGAAGCAACTTGGTGCTGATGATGAGAGAGACCTTTTCCCGGCAGCACTTAGGTTAATTGCAGAATGTCAACCAAAAGCAGTTCTGCTTGAAAATGTTAAAGGTTTATCGTCGCCAAGATTCCAGAGTTATCGAGACACTATCGTCTCAAAATTGTTTGAAATGAAATATCAAACTCGTTGGGAGATAATCTATTCATCAAGGTTCGGGTTGCCCCAACTCAGACCTAGATTTGTGTTGGTGGCATTAAGAGAAGAGTATTTTAATTACTTCAAGATGCCTGCAGGGAGCGATACTCTGGTAACTGTAGGGGATACCCTGTTTGACCTAATGGCGGGTGCTGGTTGGATAGGTGCGGAAAAATGGAAAACTATTGCCCAAGGAATCGCTCCCACTATAGTTGGCGGGTCAAAAAAACATGGCGGGGCAGATTTGGGTCCTACTCGGGCGAAGAGGCAATGGTTAGATTTAGGTGTAGATGGAAAAGGAATCGCTAATGCTGCTCCTACGAAAGAGCACCCCACCGATTTTGTGCCTCGTTTAACGAACAGGATGGTAGCACGCGTTCAAGGATTTCCAGATGAGTGGTTATTTAGTGGGGGCAAAACAAGTCAATATCGGCAGATAGGAAATGCTTTTCCAGCACCTGTCGCCCAAGCAATAGGTCAAGCGATTGCACTCGCGTTAGATAAAAAAGAGACTGCTTACGAATCTAATGAACAACTCACAATTACAATTTAGGTTGATACCGAAATCAGTTTCAATTTTTTGAACCTCATTCAGTCGCTCTGGATGCCTCTTTTGGAATTCAGTTCACGCGATGTCTGGGAACGGAATTTCCGAGCAAAAAAATTTTCTTTTTTGTAATGAACATGGGTGCATCTCACATCTGTCTGTAAGGATGTAATTTCGATTTCAAAAGCATAGGCACCTTTTTAGTGGGTGGTGATGGTGATTACGGTTACCTCTTTACTCTTCATTGCAGACTTGGCGTTATCAATCAGAAACTTCAGTTCCTTCTCTTTGGATGATTGAGGTAGTGATTTAGCGAGGACCACTCCCTTCACCATGTTGGGGTTTGCACCATTGATGAGTCTCTTGGCGTGTTGGTTGTGTATTCTCATTCGTTTCTCCTTGTTGTTATGGACTACTTATATATCCCTGTTGTGAATGAACCAGAACCTTCTAGTGAGTATTGGGATATCTTTATCTGTTTGGTCATGTATTTCTCCCATTCAAAGGGTGACTCACAACGATTGTAGGGTTTCAGTTGTATCTGATTAATCGAGTCCTTTAATCCGAATTTCTTAATGAGGTCGGACTTCACTTGGTGTGAGTCATTCAGATAGGGTTTCAAAGATTCCCACCAATCCGCGTGAATCCCCATCAAACCATGGGTGTGCGGAATAACGAATCTGGTTCCTCTCTTGTCTCTATACTCAATGGTGTGAATCGAAAAACATGTCAGATGCGAGTGAGAGGTCCTTCTGTAGTGAGAACAACACATTGAACTGAGTCGGTGTTCAAATCGTCCATACTTTTCTCTTAGGTATCTTTCTCTTACATCCTTATTCGTTTCTATGTTTAGGTTTCTGTTCCAACCAGGCACCCTCTTAGGAGTCATGGTTACGGATAAAGGAATGTGTTGGGGGTGAGTCTGCAGTTGTCCGTAGAAGTCTCTAGTGAACTCTGTGGCAGTTGTTCGTTCCTGTTGTTGGTTAATCATTGGGTATAGTTCTCCTAATACTCATCATTCGATGAATTTCTATTTCCTCATTCATAGTTCCACGAACCTAGTCCAGTAGATGAATGAAGAAATACCTTCCATTTAAACTTATTTATACAAATTGATTTTTTCAGATATAAAAATTCTATGGTTTTTATATAGGAAGAGTTGGAGGGTAGATGGGGGAGTGAGGAGAACTGCAAACTTTGACAAGCAAACTGTGCATGAGACAATACCTAAGTAATTGATTTACTGTCACTTAAACGGAGACAGAATAGTGTGAAAGTAGATATCGCCATACACACTTCATACACACACCAAAAAATATCAATAAAAACAATAATTTACAAAGATGTTATTGTTGAGTGGGAGGGAGCAGTCGCTCTGAAACCCTTGTGGTTACTGGGGTAATTTTTGAGTAACTATGGAGTGGGAGTAACTGGGTAGATATTATTAATTGAGTTATGTAGCTTCACAAGCTTGTGACAAACCACTCCTAGACAGCAAATTGTAGAAACAAAGTCACAAACGACTGCTATGCCTCCAAATCATAAGTAGCATTTTAGAAGAGCAGCATGAAATCACACTTAAATGCGGAAAGTGCTGTTTATTTATCTCATCTCATTACTTTAGCAAGCATAGACAAGCATGATAGCAACGGTAAACTTAGATACAAAATGGCTTTGACAAAACTGGGAACTAAAACAGCTGAGCGATTGCAGACAACCACCTTGCTGCTAATAAAATAGGGTTGTTGCTTTTATTGATAATTTTAGGGAGAGCCATTTTGTATCTAAGTTTACCTTCAATGCGCACAATCATCGCACTGATTATTGGCTGTTTTTCTATTTTGGCCGAACCCGCAGAGCGCAAACCAAACATTATCGTGATAGTCGCCGATGACCTTGGTTACGCAGATCTGGGGTTTCAGGGCGGTCGCGACATTCCTACGCCGAACATGGATCAATTAGCGGCCAGTGGGGTACGATTAACCAACGGCTACGCGTCCGGGACTTGGTGCACCCCTACCCGAGCTGGGTTACTGACAGGGCGCTATCAGCAGCGGTTTGGAAAATATGGGCACGAAAATGAGTTCGACAATGCTCTGGATCTCGATGAGACTACGTTGGCTCAACGCCTTCGCGCCGCAGGCTACGTCACTGGGTTGGTCGGTAAGTGGCACCTAGGCTCCAGCGACAAATATCACCCTCAGCGTCGCGGGTTTGATGAGTTCTTCGGTTTTCTCCACGGCGGCCACAACTTTCTACCAGATTTGCCGATGATAATGTTCCCTGACCATAATGGGGACGGTGATGATCTGTCCAAGGATGTGGAGATCCGTGCGCTTCTCAACCGGTCCATCATGCGTGGCACAGAATTGGTTAATGAAACAAGCTACTTGACTGAGGCATTTGGTCGAGAGGGTGTTGCATTCGTGCGGCGTCATTCAGACCAACCGTTCTTCCTATACCTATCTTTCAACGCGGTTCACACGCCAATGCAAGCACCCGATCGGTTAGTGACGATGTTTTCCTCGGTACAGAATCCTGTAAGACGGATCTACAATGCGATGACCAATGCTATGGATGAGGCGATAGGTGCCGTACTCGGCCAATTACGAGCTTCCGGTATTGAGGAGGACACATTGGTCTTCTTTATGAGCGACAACGGTGGGCCGACACTCCACCGATATGCGTACAACGCGTCTAACAACAGTCCGCTGCGTGGCTCAAAAGGAACTACTTTAGAGGGCGGTATTCGGGTTCCCTTTGTGGTAAGTTGGCCTGGAACATTGACGGGCAATCGCTCATTCAATGCTCCCGCAATTTCGCTGGACATAGCAGTAACGGCAATGGCTGCTGCCGGAATCGTGAAGCAGCCAAAAATGGCCTTGGACGGCATCGATCTGCTGCCGCACTTAAAAGGTGAGGTAAACAGTGCACCCCACAAACAACTGTTTTGGCGCAGCTGGGGCCAGATGGCAATTCGGCAGGGCGACTGGAAGCTGGTGAGCTATGTCGCGAAGATGGATGAGGGAGAGCTGAAGCGCGGCGAGCCCCGAGATATTATGACTCCTTATCGACTGTACAATTTGCGTCGAGATGTGGGTGAACGGCAAGATCTTGCAGCCAAAGAGCCTGAACGCGTTGCCGATATGCTCGGCGCTTGGCGTGCCTGGAATACGCAAATGAAGATTCCGCCTCAATCATAAAGATTACAAAGGATCCAAAGAGCTAATATTCAAATTTTGTTGATGGATATGTTGAAATTGTATTGAGACAAAAACTAAAGATCTGTAATCGATGAAGCTCATTCAAGCCTTATAAACAAAGAGCTCTCAAGAATTATCGACTGAAAATAAAAATGATCAGATTATGTTGAGGTTGCGCAATCAGATTAAAAATATTCATAAGAGTAGTTTAGATGAGAATATTTGGGTAAAAAAAATTGGGCGCGCATACTAGCGGTTGACAATATTCTTTAAAAATAAATTTTGAAAGACATGGGCATCACATCAGAGATTGTGTTAAACATAAACAGCCAAAAACACCGACCAATTCTATGCTTTACTGACAAAAGATCGGATATAGTGGATGGAAAGGTTTTTAAAAGAATCAGATTGAATTGTTTAAAGCGGTGGATATGGGTTGGATAAATATGAAAGATAAGAGGCTAAATTAAAATCTGTTACCAAGAATAGGATTTTCGTTGGTGAACATTAGACAGTCAATAACAAAAACTCAAAATGTTTCTTTAGCGCGTGTTTTTTCTTAATTACAACATCACTTAATTTTTCAACCTTGTTAGCGCAGCTCCTTACACATAAAACATGTAATTTATGCATATTTCAATTCAAACATAACACGAGGTACACCATGCCGGTCAACTTCGGCGAGGATTATTTATTGGGAAGTATGGGTAAAGATGCTCACGTGGTGCATTAGCAAATTACGTCAATTTGTCTCTCCTACACTACGGACCGCAAACAATTGCAGCAACATGTACCGAAAGGTTTTGAGATAACTGAACCCCTAGTTCAGATTTTTGCGACAAAGAACAACGGCTGCAGTTGGCTAGCCGGTCGACGCTATAATGTTATTGGCGTTACTGTTCCAATAATCTTTAAGGGAAAGATTGATAAGGTGGAAGGCTCTTATATGGTTGTACTGTGGGAAGATGTATGTGAGGCAATTATAGGAGGGCGAGAGCAAACGGGGATTCCTGAGGTGTATGCGGATATTGAAGAGGTGCGACTGCACCAGATAAAGTGGCATGCGTCTGCAAGTTCTCATGGCAACAAGTCTATTGAAATCACATTGAACAACGCAGAAGAGGTACCGAGAAGTGGGGGGCATGAATAGCAAAAAAATCGAAGAATTAATAACATGTTGGCATGGCGCTACATTCCGAATATTGGTCGGTCCGGTGCCGCTTTGAGTCATGCCACCCTCTATCCCCAAGAAATCGGACCAATAACAAAGATTTTTTTGGCAGGGAGAACCTGAGGCTCAATGGACAAATGTAAGTTGGGACCAAAGCCCCACCCAATTTAAGATTAGCTCAGCCTTAAGAAGATTACCAATCCTGGAGTATCAAAGTGGAATAACCCTTATTTCTTCCGCGAAATTGCTAATTGGTCTTGCACGAGAGCTTCAATAGTTTAGATGTATGTGTGCGAATATAGTCTGGTCGGTTGAATCAGATTCACCATTATACCTAAAATATCTCTGCTGACTGAATATTTACGTTAGTAAAAATGTCCACATTGGATGTGTTGAAGAATCACTGATTCTTCACTTAAAACTTTCGCCTTTTTGTTAATTCATATTTTCCTCAAGTCGATCGAGAACCTTGGTTTTATATTTTTGGTCATATCCATGCTCTTCGTAGTATGTGTCTAGCATTTTAAGCAATCTTTTTTTTGGAATATTTCCACCCTGCCCTCGAGACGAGTAGATAAAATCTGTTGCACCTTGATGCAATATAAACTCTGGGGTGAAGTCCCAAAGTGAGGGATTTCCAATTACTCGAGGATCCATTCTTTCTCTGAGATAATCGAATAACTCTTGCTTCATTTGATTAAATTTGGCGTCGTGTGTGGTATCAAAAGATAAATTTTTTACGGCATAAGTATCTGTGACTAGATGATATAGCTCAAATTCTGGTCTTTTCTCGATGTTAAATGCGATATATCCATTTTCAATGTCATGTTCTTTCACAATTTCTTTTTTGATGAGATTACCCTTTACATCAGTTGCAATAGGGAAGTTATCGGGCATTGCATTCCAGATCAAGAGATACTCATTACTGCGTATGCTTCTACCGGGATAGTTTCCGCATTTAGCATCATCAGGCAGAACATTTTCCATACTCCAGAGTTTACATGCGCTTTTCTTACCATGTCGTTCGGTCCCCGCAAAAATTTTCCTACTGTCACTTCGAATCTTTCCGCTTTTATCGGTGCGAAAAAAATCGAGCAAACTTTGTCCTGACATCTGGTCTGGAATTCTCAAACCTGCAATATCAACAAAAGTCGGCGCCAAATCTGTGAGTGAAACTAAGTCATCTACTCTTCGTTGAGGGCTGATTACCTCTGACCAAAATGCGACTAAGGGTACCCTCAATCCATGATCATAGAGATTTCCCTTTGCTCTCGGAAATGGCATTCCGTTATCGGAGGTAAATATTATGAGTGTATTGTCAAGTTCATTATGCTTTTCTAACACTTTAAAAACTGCCCCAACTTGATCATCGAGATGTTCAATTTCTGCCAAATATGATGCGATGACTGATCTAGTAGTATCAGTTTCGGGATAAAAGGTTGGAACTTGAATGGCCAAAGGTTCTATTTTGCGATGGGCCGCAAATGACTCGGTATAAGGTGTATGGGGCTCATGGAAGCCTATCCAGAATGCAAATGGCTGATTTTCATGACGATCGAATAAAAAATTATTGAAGTTACCTGCATAATTAATCGCCGAAACTGAACTGTCATCGAATTCGCTTCTATAGTAATTTTTTTTTAAGTATGTGTATGGAGTTCCCACGGGATTTTTTGGTCTTCCATATAGCCCTCCAGGACCCCAGCCCTTTCCGGTTGAACCGATTTTATAACCCGCTCCCTCGAGAATCGCTGTGTAAGTATTAAATTTTTTTGGCAAATAACCGTTAAGTAGCATTCCATCCTCCAGTTCAAAGCTATTCCTGCCAGTTAATATTGCACTTCGGGATGGCGTGCATGTTGAACTGCTTGCGAAAGCATTCTCGAACACCACGCCGTGTTCTGCCATTTTATCTATATTAGGTGTACCTAGCGCTTTTGCGCCGTAGGTTCCAAAGTGTTGCCAAGATGCATCATCTGCAATTATCAGCACTATATTTGGCCGATGGACGGGCAATTTGTCACCGGCATAAAGACAAGTATGGATCGATATTAGAGCTACGAGAGTAAAGATGTATGAGTAGAGTTTAGTTAAAAAAAACGACGTGTAGTAGGGGTACATTTTTCTCATGATCACAAAAACTATATTAAAATTGGGACCTAGTTTGATTAAGAAATTCACTATAACATGATTACCTAAGTTGCAATGCTCGGTGATAATCAACCTTAGTGTTTTAGTTTTTGGGTTTTATGATTATTTTAGTGGCGCGTGGAGACCGATACATCATTATTTTATAGAGGTATAAGTCATTTCATTTGAAATTTCGTCGCGACCTATATTTTAAAAAATTATGTGCATCAGCAATTACTAGAGGTGTATCGTCATGAAAGATAATAGCGCAAACGTATTTTTGATAAGGCATGGGGAAGCGACTGCTAATTGGGGTCAAGATTCTGATCCAGGCTTGAGCCAGAGGGGTTTTGAGCAGTCGGAGGCAGTGAGTTCTATTTTCTCAGAGAGATTTCGAGCGCCATTAAAAATAATAAGCAGTCCACTTTTGAGGGCTAGGCAGACGGCTGCTCCACTTGCCAGGTGCTTTGATACGACTGTTGAGATAGACCCTGCATATACGGAGATAATTTCTCCGCACGGTTTAGCGGCGAGACAGGTATGGCTAAAGCGGTTTATGGAAGAGACATGGGAATTTCAACCCCAAGCACTATTAGAGTGGCGGAAGATGGCGATAGAGAGTCTCAGGAATATTTTGCCTGGAACTGTTATTTATACACACTTTATGGTGATCAACACGCTTGTTGGTTGGTTAGTTGACTCTCAAGCGACTGTGACATTTAGACCAGATAATTGCTCTGTTACTGAATTAAAATTAGAAAAAAAACAATTTACTCTTGTAAAGTGCGGAGGTGAGCTACCATCGGTCATCAATTAGCGTTCGCTGATGGCCTCGATCACGTGTATATTTCAATGCGAACGGGCTCACCATGTAAGATTTAAAAATACGTTTACGATGTTTCATTTGAAAGGAACGGGGTATGGATCGACCAACTATCTCTAATCGTGCAGCTCTAATTGCAGTGGTCGTTGCTTTTGTAACTGGCATGGTTAGTTCTCTCGCCATTCGCCCGGTCCATCAGTCAGCTGAGTCCTCAACTTTTTCATCATCACAAAGGGCAGCAGGGACTGGCCGGATCAGATGGCGTATGCCCACTACCTTCCAGACCAGCACACCTGTGATTGGCGAGAATCCGATTTATGTTTCAGAGGCGATCCGAAAGGCTAGCGGTGGCGAAGTTCAAATCAATGTAATTGAGCCGGGTGAAATCGTCCCTACCTTTGCTATCACTGATGCAGTACGCGATGGAAAAGTCGATGTTGGATACACTTGGCTGGGATATGATCAGGGCAAAATACCTGCTTCGCCATTAGTCTCGGCGGTGCCATTTGGTATGGAGCCTTGGGAGTACACCGCTTGGTGGTATGAGGCCGGTGGTAGAGAACTGACTGAAGCGTTGTATGAACCTAACATGGTCTATCCAATCTTGTGCGGTATCACTGGGCCGGAGACAGCGGGTTGGTTTCGCCGCAAACTGGAGTCTCTGGAGGAGCTACAGGGCCTGAAGATTAGATTTGCTGGTCTAGGTGGGCGTGTTATACAACGTTTAGGCGCAAGCGTTACGATGTTGCCGGGTGGAGAAATCTTTCAGGCTTTGGAAAAGGGTGCGATAGATGCAACAGAGTTTTCGTTGCCTATTGTTGACCAGGCTTTGGGATTTAATCGTGTAGCAAAATTTAACTACTATCCCGGTTGGCATCAGCCTTTTACGGCTTTTCATATGATCGTTAACCTGGATGTTTGGAGAGCGCTTTCGCATTCGGATAAAGCTTTGTTAGATACCGGCTGTACTGCAGGTGTTACTCGAAACCTCGCTGCTGCTGAGGCACATCAGGGAGCCGTACTTGAGGATTTTGCTGAAATTGGAGTATCCGCTGAAACATTTTCTCCTCAGTTATTGTTTGAGCTTCGTAAAGTCTCGGATGAGGTGTTAAATGATGAGGCTGAAAGAGATTCTAATTTTGCTGAAATCCTTAATTCTCAGCGCGATTTCCGTAGAACATATGCGCAATGGAAGTCCCGAGCATACTTACCTCGGGCGTTTTAGTGTCTGATAGTTACCTGCCTCATACACCTTTATCGCGATGCATAGATAATTTTATTTCTATAATTGGAAGAGGGTTAGTATTTATCTGGCTTATACTATTGGCTGTAATAGTGGTAAACGTAATCTCGCGTTATGTATTCAGTCAAGGGCACATTGAATTAGAGGAATTACAGTGGCACCTTTATTCAATTGGTTTCATTTTTGGGATTAGTTATGCGTATCAAACTGATGCTCACATTAGAGTTGATATATTGTACGAAAATTTCAGTGATCCCATAAAAGCATGGATTGAGTTGTATGGAACTTTATTATTTTTGGTCCCGTTCATAATCCTTATTCTTGTCTTTAGTATTCAATTTGTTTCATCCTCATGGGCGGTAGGCGAGGTTTCATCTTCGCCAGGAGGTCTACCTTTTCGTTATCTTATCAAAGCAGCACTGCCGACAGGGTTTTTATTACTTTTGTTGGCAGTGGTTTCGCGTCTAACAAGAATTTTTCAGTTTTTGTTTTTTCCGTCAGCAAAGGGAAGTAGTGATGCCGGCAAATGAAATACTAGCCATTATCATGTTTCTTAGTTTTTTTGGGCTGGTATTCACGGGATTTCCGATTGCTTGGCTATTGGGTGGACTCGCAGTTATATTCACTGGATTGGCGATTATATTGGAGGCGGATTTTAATCAGCATACTGGCATAGACTGGAACTATGCGTCACTTTCCATTGAGCGTGTTTGGAGCGTGATGGAAAACTGGGTAATGGTAGCATTACCAATGTTTATTATGATGGGGTTACTTTTAGATCGATCCGGTATTGCAGAGGATTTAATGAAAAGTCTCGCTCGATTATTCGGTTCTCTGCGAGGTGGACTGGCTGTGACTGTTACACTTATAGGGTTAATACTTGCAGCAACAACCGGTATTATTGGAGCATCAGTTGTGCTCCTGACACTGCTCGGGTTGCCTGCAATGCTGAATCAGGGTTATGACAAATCGCTTGCTACTGGAACAGTATGCGCTGTGGGCACATTGGGAATCCTAATACCCCCAAGTATCATGCTGGTGCTTATGGCGGATAGAATGTCCTTGAGTGTTGGTGATCTCTTTCTTGGAGCAGTGATTCCGGGCGCACTTTTGGGAAGCCTTTATATTTTGTACATTGTCTACACTGGTTGGGTACATCCTGAAAAAGCGCCGGCTGCTAAAACTGAGCCCTTAAGCTGGGTAACCGTAAGGGATCTTTTTAACGCAGTGTTACCTCCCTTG
>OZSS01001372.1_pt1 | contig 11303 bp, 9 predicted proteins | sample 1779911 | NCBI WGS metagenome assembly OZSS01 (sample SAMEA2603589, study PRJEB24840) | metagenome | biome: Water; feature: Photic zone; material: Seawater sample | place: Mediterranean Sea | collected 2013-11-12 | depth 10 m | reverse complement strand
AAAAATCTTTTTTGAGGACCATAATACCATTGGGCATAGCTTAGTTTTTCATTTTGAATTTCAGCTAGTTTGTCAAAGCGGTCAATGTCAGAGGAAGTAGAATATTGTAGATTTATAAGCAATTGTTTTTGTTTAGGCAGCTGAACAACAAACTTTTGTAATAAATCAAACTGACTGTAGGCTGTGTTTTTTTGAACATTAGGATTGTCATTAACAACAGCGCTGGAGTTATAATACGCATTAGTGTTGTCAGAATAAATGGGGTTTAATCCCCATTGCTCATAACCGTGTTGACGTCTTTTGCCCATTCTAAGGTCGCCAAAATTTGAATAACTTAAACTAGTTAGGCTGGCCCATTTTTTAAAACTTAATTCGGTAGTAGCATTATTTGTTGATCCCCAGTCGGCTGACTGAAAATGGGTTGAAAAGGAAGATTTAAATTTTTTATTACTGTTAACCAGAGGACTTTTTGTGTAATAATGCACTACACCGCCAAGTGCATCAGATCCATAGCCCACTGATGATGATCCAAAAATAACTTCTACGCGTTCTATATTGTGAGGATTAACTGTGATAGCATTCTGCAAATGGCCTGTTCGATAGATGGCATTGTTAAGCCGCACACCATCAACTACCAAAAGCACTCGGTTGGCTTCAAAGCCTCTAAGAACTGGGCTTCCTCCACCAGCTTGAGATTTTTGGACACGAACACCAGGGCTAATGGTAAGCATATCAGCCCCTGTGGCAGGCTGCTCCAACTGGATGTCTTTTTTTGAAATGACGGCTACCTGTTCAGCAATTTTTTTTCTACTTGATTCACTTCTAGCTACCGATAAAATGATTTCTTCTAGCAGTTCTTGTTGTGGAAATAAAAAAACTGTTACCGTATCTTTTGGGTTTAGTGACTCCTCGAGATATTGATCTTCATAGCCATAAAATCGAATCAAAAGGGGTCTAATATTTTCTAAACCTACTAATGATACCTGCCCCAAACTATCTGTGGCTCTTTGTATTGATTTTATATCATCAGCAATTATAGCACCTTCCAATGGACTTTGAGTTTCTCCGTCTATAATTTGTAAATGCTGAGCTGAAATAGTTTGAAGAACCAAACAAGCAATAAGTAAACTTATACCAAAAAAATTATTTAAAAAGCTCATGTAGAATCGTAATAGATTTTGGCATTTTAAAATTTTGAAGGTGAAGTTGATAATAGAATAGCAATTGTTCCAACAACCTTTTTTTGTGTGTTTTGTTGATTGGTTCCACTAAATGTGTATCAAATTTCATGCCGCAAAGCGTAAACCATAAATTCTTGAGAGCGCCTTCAAGAAAGTCGTGGTGAGGTATTATTGTTGTGGAACAACCGTTTTTTAAATCAAAATAAGGATGCTTTCTATCTTCTATTAAAGGATAAAAACCAATGTAGTTTGAGAGTTGAAATAAAAAAAGCAAATGAAAAACACCTATGTAATCAATTTTATCAAGCGTTATGATACTTTGTTTCAAAAAGACAAAAAGGCTAGTATTGGCCTGTGCTTCTTCTTGAAGCACTTGAAGCAAAACTTCAGAAAGAAAAAGAGCAAGTGTACTTTTTTGAATAACAAACGGAAGATTTGTGAACCCATAAGTGAGTCGAGCTTCTTTGATATACCCTAACCGATCAGTGGGTTGGGGAGCTGTTTCAAATTCTAAAAGTGATAAAGGTTGAAAATACGATTTTTGAAGTAACCCCTTTCTACTGCTACTAAGAATTCCTTTAAGCATATAGGTTTGCTTTCCATAACGTTCGGTAAAACAATGGGCAATTAAACTACTGTCACCATATTTTATGGTATTTATAACAAGTGCCTCAGTAGTTTCCACAAGGTTCTTTTTTTTATACTACACCTTGGGCGAGCATGGCATCGGCTACTTTCACAAAACCTGCAATATTTGCTCCTTTCACATAATTCACATATTCTTTTTCAGCACCAAATTGCAAACAAGATTTATGAATATCAATCATGATATTTTTCAAGCGTTCATCTACTTCTTCTCTTGTCCAATTATAACGCAATGAATTTTGTGCCATTTCTAACCCTGAGACAGCAACACCTCCAGCATTTGATGCTTTTCCAGGAGCAAACAGCACCCTGTTAGTGGTAAAAATATGAATAGCTTCTGGTGTTGAAGGCATGTTGGCTCCTTCGCCAACAGCAAAACACCCGTTTTTAACTAAGGCTTCAGCATCTCGTTTTTCTAATTCGTTTTGAGTAGCACAAGGCAGTGCAATATCGCAAGGCACTTCCCAGGGTCTCTTCCCAGCAAAGAAAGAAGCCTTCGGGTAGGCTGTAACATATTCGTGAATACGTCCTCTTTTATTGTTTTTTAAATTCATAATAAATTCTAGCTTTTTTTGATCAATACCATCTTTATCATAGATATAGCCAGAAGAGTCTGAAAGTGTTAAAATTTTAGCGCCTAATTGAATTGCTTTTTCAGCGGCATACTGTGCAACATTGCCCGAACCTGAGACAACGACGTTTTTGTCTTTTAGACTGGTTCCTTTGTTTTCTAACATTTGTTGTGTAAAATAAACTACTCCATAGCCGGTGGCTTCAGGGCGAATTAGTGAACCGCCCCAACTCACCCCTTTTCCAGTTAGTACGCCTGTAAATTCATTTTTTAACCTTTTGTATTGACCAAAAAGATATCCAATCTCTCGGCTCCCAACACCAATATCACCTGCTGGAATGTCTCTGTTGGGGCCAATATGTCGGAATAATTCTGTCATAAAACTTTGACAAAAACGCATCACTTCGGTGTCTGAACGCCCCTTCGGATTAAAATCTGATCCCCCTTTTCCACCGCCCATGGGGAGTGTGGTTAGACTGTTTTTAAAAATTTGTTCAAAGGCTAAAAATTTTAATACACTGAGGTTTACACTTGGATGAAAACGTAAGCCACCTTTATATGGACCGATGGCAGAATTCATCTCAATACGGAATCCTCTATTGACTTGAATTTCTTCATTATCATCAATCCATGCCACTCGAAATGAAACCACTCGTTCAGGTTCTACCATTCGCAACAGTATGTTTTGTCCATAATAAATATCGTTTTGAACGATATATGGAATCACTGACTCAGCTACTTCAGTTACTGCCTGAAGAAATTCAGGTTCATTTTGATTCCTCTGATTGACTTGTCGCAAAAATTTCTCAATAATGGCATCCATTTTAGTTTATTTTAGTGTTTGCTGTAAAGATATAATAAAGGAGCCTATTCTGGGTGGGAGTACTAACCAAAAAGATACTCCACAACTGAGGCTATATTGGAAAAAGAGAGCACTTCTATAGAGCACTCCATAGGAACAGTTTTGGAAAATTTAGAGACGATGATTTTTTGAAAGCCTAACTTTTGCGCTTCCAAAATGCGTTGTTCAATTTTAGGCACTGGGCGGATTTCTCCTGAAAGACCAACTTCTGCGGCAAAGCAAACTCCCTCAGGCAGCGGTAAGTCGTGATAACTTGAGAGTATAGCAGCAACCACACACAAGTCGGTAGCAGGGTCTTCTATTGCCAAACCGCCAGTAATATTGATAAAAACATCTTTGGTGCCTAAGGCAAAACCAGCTCGTTTTTCTAACACAGCCAACAACATGTTTAGGCGTTTGCTATTAAACCCTGTGCTACTGCGTTGAGGCGTACCATAGACAGCAGAACTGACCAGCGCTTGCATTTCAATGAGAAGTGGGCGTAGGCCTTCAATAATAACTGCAATGGCATGGCCACTCAAAGGGCCATCCTTTTCAGAAATTAGAAGTTCACTAGGATTAGAAACTGGACGTAGGCCACTGGTTTGCATCTCATAGAGTCCTATTTCTGAAGTAGCTCCAAAGCGATTTTTCTGAACTCTTAGAATTCGATAAAGGTGGTTTCTGTCGCCTTCAAAAAGCAACACGGTATCTACCATATGTTCTAAGATTTTAGGACCAGCTAGGGTTCCGTCTTTAGTAATATGCCCAACCAAAATGACTGGCGTATGAGTGGCTTTAGCATACCGAATCAACTCGTTTGTGCAGGCTCTGATTTGTGAAACACTTCCTGCACTACTGTCAATTTGTTGAGTATTTAAGGTTTGAATAGAGTCGATGATGAGCAGGGCAGGGTTCAATTTTTTTACATGTTCAAACAAAGTTTGAGTTTGGGTCTCACTCAAAATAAAGCAATTCGACGTGTTGAAATCAAGTCGTTGAGCCCTACGTTTGATTTGTTGAGGGCTTTCTTCTCCTGAAACATATAATATTTTTCTTTGTAATTGAAGAGCCAACTGAAGCAACAATGTAGATTTTCCAATTCCCGGCTCACCACCCAGTAGAATCACCGCTCCAGGTACTATACCGCCACCCAGAACTCGATTAAACTCTTCATCAGGCGTTAACATTCTTGGGAGATGTTCAAGATCGATTGATTCAATAGTTTTTGGAACTGTTGCGGTGGCTGCTTCTGCGCCAGACTTCCATTCAGCTTTAGTGCCTGTGTTAAGAATTTCCTCTACAAGTGTATTCCACTCTTTGCAGGTGCTGCACTGTCCTTGCCACTTTATAAACTGGGCCCCACAACTTTGACAAAAAAAAGCTTTTTTTATTTTGGCCATCTATAGAACTACAGCTCTTTTTTGCTGTTCAATAAAGGTAAGACAAAAAATGAGAGCCCTCCAAAGAGAAGGATCATCAGGGTTTGTGCACTCCACATAATCCAACCAAAAGCAAAACCTGCTTCGGTTGAAATATCAAAAGCGGTTAGAACCATTCCGACGGCATAGGGATAAATTCCAATGCCCCCATTGGTTGCTGAAATGGTTAGGCCTCCAACTACAAAAGCGGGAAAAAGAGCATTAAAAGTGAGATTTGCTGTTTCTGGGAGGCACCATTTGACCACATAAAACATAGCAAAATACATTGTCCAAATAAAAATAGTATGAGCAACAAACCATCCTTTTTTTGGCATTTTCTTTATGGAAAGAATTCCTTCTAAAAGGCCCCTAAGGAAATACTTAATTTTTAACACAATAGAATTTTGACTGTTTTTTAGTTGGTGTCTAACCACCGCCACAATAGATAAAAATAAAACAGCACCGATCATTAGTATTGGTAAGTCAATTTTTTTTTGAACCAAATAGACATAAATCATATCAAACTGTAAAAAAAGCGCAATTATTAAGGAAAAAGCTAATAACAAAAGATCAATGATTCTTTCGGTGATGATGGTGCCAAATCCTTTTTCAAAAGGAATTTTTTCATAGGTAGTCATGGTGGTAGCTCGAAAAATCTCGCCTGATCGTGGTACACCTAAGTTCGCTAAATAGGCAATTAACACGGAAAGAATGCTGTTATAAAGTTTTGGATGATAGCCCATGGGTTGGAGCAAAAAGTGCCATCGATAAGCGCGGGATATATGACTCAAGACTGCAAAAAGTACTGACAACAACAGGAATCTAATGTCTGCACTTTTAAAATATGTAACTATGCGTATACGATCATCTGCTGTTGTACTTTTAAAAGAGAGATAGATAAAAAATACACCAAGAGAGAGGGGGAGTATAGTTTTTAAAATTGATTTAAAAGACCTCAAAACTCAGCGGAGTTGATTTGTTTCTTCATTAGGGAAAATGAGGGACGGCTTAAAGTTTTTGGCATCCTCAAAATCTATCTGTCCGTAGCTAATAATAATGATGATATCACCTACTTGAACTTGTCTTGCAGCAGGACCATTTAGGGTTACTTCCCCAGATTCGAATGCTCCTTCTATAATGTATGTTTCTAATCGTGCGCCATTATTAATATTAACAACCTGTACCTTTTCACCTACAACAAGATTGGCAGCCTCTATGAGCTTTTTGTCTATTGTAATACTACCAACATAATTTAGTTCAGCCCCAGTGACCGTAACGCGATGAATTTTAGATTTTATAACCTCAATTAACATATTTCAAAGGTAATTTATATTTTAGTTAAAAGCATATTGTCAATCAACCTAATTGGGCCTACATTTACAGCGATGAATGCCCTACAGCTTTTATTCCTGCTAAATTCTGTAGCGGGGACCAAAGTTTCCTCTTCAGCAATACAGAAGTAGTCCAATTGGAAATCTTGTTGCTTTTCAAATTGCCTTTTGACCTCTTTTTCTAGTGCTGAAATTTTTGTTTTAGAGCCTTGTTTAGTAACCCACAGCAGGGTGTTATGTAAAATAGCGGCTTTATCTTTGAGTGCTGGTGTAAGCAGTTGATTTCTAGAACTAAGTGCAAGACCATTAGTTTCTCTAATGATAGGGCATCCTATTATTTCAATGTCCCATTTTTTTTGCTTTGCTAAATTTTTGATTATTTGGAGTTGTTGAAAATCTTTTTCGCCAAAATAGGCTTTTTGCGGATTTATAAGCTTAAAAAGCTTTTCCACGACTGTAGCGACACCAAGAAAGTGATTGGCCCTTGATGCTCCCTCCATATGCACTGCTAAAGAGCCAAAATCATAGGTATCTGCACTAACTGTCCTACCATATAATTCTTCTTTTGTGGGAACAAATAAGATTAATGATTCTTCAAAAGGCACTAGCTTTTCAATGTCTTCTGTCAAAGAATGAGAATAGTTTTCTAGGTCTGTTGGGTTATTAAATTGAGTTGGATTTACAAAAATACTAACAACTACAAGTTTATTTTCTTCAACTGCTTTTTCTACCAAAGACAGATGGCCTTGATGTAAAGCACCCATCGTGGGAACAAACCCAGGACTAGTTTTTTTCTCATTTAGATACTGCAAAAGGGCTGCTTTTTTTCGATAAAGCCGCATGAATAATGAGTTTTGGGCGCTAAAGTAGCAAGTTTTTGGCTCATTTAACTATAAATTCCCTATTTTTGCACCACTTTAAAAATAAGAAGTACCGTCATTTATGAAAGACAAAAAAGTACTTATCATCTCGTCAGAAGTTGTTCCATACCTCCCTCAGACACAGCAAGCAGTCAATGCGTTTAAAATTCCAAAATCAGTGAACGACAATGGGGGTCAAACGAGGATTTTTATGCCTCGATATGGACTTATAAATGAAAGGAGACATCAATTGCACGAAGTGATTCGTTTATCGGGTATGAATTTAGTCGTAAACGATATGGACACGCCCTTGATAATTAAAGTAGCCTCTATCCCAAAAGAAAGAATGCAGGTGTACTTTATAGACAATGAAGAATATTTTAAGCGAAAGGGAATACTTCATGATCCAAATGAGAAACTTTTTAAGGACAATGATGAAAGAATGATATTTTTCACCAAAGGGGTTATTGAAACAGTAAAAAAATTGAACTGGTCACCCGATATTATTCATTTACACGGTTGGTTTACTTCCTTATTCCCTCTATATTTAAAGACTTATTATCAAGATGAACCTATTTTTGCGGATAGTAAAATTGTTGTTTCATTCTATCCGAAAGATTTTGATGGTGTGGTTTCTAAGAAAATGTATCAGAAGTTGACTTTTGATAAAATTCCAGAAGTGGAGATCGATAAATTAAAAGAAGCCAATTATGAAAATCTTTGTTATACGACCGTTAAACATGCTGATGGCTTTGTTTTTTCTGACTCTGCTGTAGATCAAAGTATTTATGATTTTGTGGCTAATTCTAAAAAACCCATCCTTGCGCATGACAACATCGAGCAAGAAAATGCATATGTAGATTTTTATAAAGAAGAGATAATATAAATCACTATGGTGCGAACCGCCTCAGTAACCTCCTTAGCAATTCTTTTTTTGGTAACCCTTTTGCACTCTTGTGAAAAAGACTTTCATCAGGTTAGTGGTAGGCTTTTTGAGTCAGAAATGCTTCAATCACAGTCCTTAATTGTGCCTGTCAACACCTTTCAAGAAGGAGTCTCTGCGGTAGAAAGCAGTGCCTTGCCCTTGGCCCAGTTGGGTCAAATAAACCATCCTGTTTTTGGTAATTCTCAAGCTAAAATTGTGTCTCAACTAAGCATTAGTACCGATCCTTTCTTTGGAAATTTTCGCCAGCTCATTGAAGAGAACCCAAATGAAGATAATGCCAGTCAAATTCCAGAAAATGAAAAAGTAAAAGCGGTCTATTTAGAAATTCCTTTTTTCACTAATCAATTAGATTCGGACAATGACGGCGTAGTAGACGCATTTGATGTTGACCCCAATGATCCCAATAGTAATTCTGATAGCGATAATTTGACAGACCTAGAGGAATCTCGAGCGAATTTAAATCCTTTGAACCCCGATAGTGATGGTGATGGCATTCTTGATCACGAAGATGATGATAATGCTGGGTATGACAGTGAGGATAGTGTCTATGAAATTGATTCATTATATGGTAATCCCGAGGCGAGGTTTAACCTCAAAGTGACCAACTTGACCTATTACCTCAACACGCTTGACCCCACACTAAATTTTGAAAAAGACCAACTTTATTATTCCAATCAAGATTTTTATGAAGATGGATTTTACGATCAAGTATTGTTTGATGACCAAATCGAATTGAACTTTGATGAGCTACGTTTTTTATATAAAGAGGACGACCCAGAGACTGAAGATGTTGATGAAACTACCCAAATTGAAACGCGCCTCTCTCCGAGACTTAGAGTGCCTTTAGAAGCATCATTTTTTCAAGAACATGTTTTGGATAAAGAAGGCGATCCAGTTTTGGCCAACAACAGTAATTTCAATGAATATGTAAGAGGTATAATTATTCAAACAGATCAGTTCACAGAAGATTTGTATATGCTTTTAGATATCTCAAATGGAGCAATAAAAATGGAATACACCTTTGATGAATATGACACCAATGGGACTGTTGATAACGCAGATGATGATTCAATAATTACTTCTGAAAAAACTTTTGAAATAGCATTAGATGGGATTCAAGTCAATACGTTGAAGAACAGTAGATTTGATGCTACCATAGCACAGCGTATTGCTCTTTCTGAATCTGGACAACAAGCGGATAAATTATTTATAAAAAGTGGGCAATGGCATGGTAGAGTTCGTTTATTTGGAGCTGAGTCAGGTGGTATCAACACTTTTTTATTAGACTCGCTTAGGAATCAAAATCAGTTGATCAATGAGGCTAAATTGAGTTTTTATGTAGATGCTAACTATAATACAAATGCTGATTTAGTGCCACCACGCCTGTACTTATATGACCTTCAAAATGGAAATTCATTATTAGATCAGAACACAGACAACTCCGAAAGTCTAACTGGTACAAACCTTTCAAAATCAAGGTATGGAGGTATTTTAGAACTCAACGAGAGTAATAAGCCCTATCGTTATGTTTTTAAAATCACAGAACATATCAGTAATATTATACGATCTGATTCTACAAATATAGATTTGGGCATCGTTGTTTCTGCAGATATCAACGACGTTTCATTTAGAGCAACAAAAAACGAGAATCAAACAAAGATTAAATATCCAACATCTTCGCTTTTAAATCCTCTTGGGGTTGTATTGATAGGCTCAAAACCAGAAGCTAATCAAGAAGACAAAAAAGTACAACTCGAGTTGCTTTTCACAAAGTTTTAGAAAATTATCTTCCAAAGGTAAAAACCTATAAAGACCAAAACTATCCCTAAGGTGCCTTGGATCAATGTGCCAAGGGTGTGGGTTCTATAGGCTGTTTTTACATCCATACCACTCATCTGTGAAACAATCCAAAAATAAGAATCATTAGCATGAGAAACGGTCATGGCTCCTGTTCCAATGGCCATAATGACCCATACTTTTCCCATTTCACTTTCAAGCCCTATAAGAGGCAACAGAGGGAGAATTATTGAAGCGGCAGTAATAATCGCCACAGTTGAAGAGCCCTGTGCTGTTTTAAGTAATGCCGCAATCAAAAAAGGAATCAGTAGCCCAAAGCTTTCTAATCCAGAGAGGCTCTCAAGATGTTCACGTAGTGGTATTTCCCCAATCACTTTTCCTAATGCACCGCCCATTCCTGTGATAATAAGGATTGGAAAGGCCTGTTTAACCCCCTTAGAGAATGATAGGGAAATACTTTTTGATCCCATCGGAAGTAAAAGTCTTATACCGAAAAGGGCCCCAATGGCTAACGCTGTTATAGGATTGCTCATCACTTGAACTAGTTCCAACTGTTGAGTGGTCAAGGCACTTTTAGGAATTAACGCACCTAGACACATTAACAGCAGTGGAAGTAATATGGGCAGAATAGCTTGCTTAAATGAGGGAAGTGTTTTGTCTTCTTTTGGTTCAAGAATAGGCTCTTCCAAATCCACTTCCTTATAGGGGTATAATTTACTTATATATAACGCAAAAAGACCTCCAGTAAGAATTAAAATTAGACCAATGATGGCGCCAGTTATGATTAGTGGAAAAAGATTGGCCAAGTCTAGATTGGCAGCTGCTGCCAAGGGTCCTGGAGTGGGAGGAATCAAAACATGTGGGGCAAAGAGACCTGTGGAAAGCGCCACGCTTAGTCCAACAAATGAGGTTTTTGTTTTTTGCGCCAAACTTTTATTTAATTGGGCTAGGATCACAAAGGCAGCGTCACAAAAAACCGGAATAGAAACCAAATAGCCAATACAACTAATCGCAATTGGTAGTGGTAATTTGTGCAAATACCGAAGTACCCCATTAGCCAACGCATTAGCCCCACCAGAATGTTGAAGAGAGGTGCCAATAAGTGTTCCAAAAAGGATTAAAAAACCGATACTTTTCATGGTCCCTCCAAAGCCATTCAATAAAGTTTGGAAGATGGAGAACGGATCAAGACCTAGTAGAAAGCCTAACAGAACGCCGCCTATCAAAAGGACTAAAAAAGGGTGAAGTTTTAGTGTTGAGGTGCCAATGACAATCCACACAATTACAATAAAAACAAATACAAGTGACAAAATCATGTTGTGACTAGTCTAATTTTTTTAACTCATTTAAAATGCTTAAGACTCGATTTTGTAAGTTTTGCTTTGCGAACTTCATTGCTTCCTCAGTGTTTTGATGCTCTGGTTTGCAATTGATGAGTCTTATGTTTGCAGATAGTTTGTCTTGCTCTACTAATGGGTCAACTGAACCAGCAAAAATAAAAGTAATCTTTTTTTGTTCATCACCCCATTGAGCAATTTTATGCGGTAGCTTTCCAGCAGCAGATTGACCATCAAATCGTCCTTCTCCCGTAAAAATAATAGTTGCTTTCTGTAAAGCTTTTTCTAATGCTGTTTTTTTAGATAATAAGTCAAAGCCATTAGTAATTTGGGCATCGAGTAATCCTTTCAATCCAGCGGCAACACCACCTGC
>OZSS01001371.1_pt1 | contig 11305 bp, 19 predicted proteins | sample 1779911 | NCBI WGS metagenome assembly OZSS01 (sample SAMEA2603589, study PRJEB24840) | metagenome | biome: Water; feature: Photic zone; material: Seawater sample | place: Mediterranean Sea | collected 2013-11-12 | depth 10 m | reverse complement strand
CTTTAACTTCTATTACCTCTGGTTCCTCTGACTTTGCCTCTACTAACTCTTCTTTAACTTCTATTACCTCTGGTTCCAAATCTAATTGCGATCCTGAATTTAAATTTTCATTAGAAATTTCCTCTTTATTACTAAGAAGAAACTTTAATAAACGTTGGAATAACAACCAACCTTTTTCTATTCTTTTTGGGCCCAAAATTATAAGAACAATAACTGATATTACAAAAATTGCTGGAGAATTTAAACCTAAAAAATTCATCAATTTCAAACATTCTGAATTTACTTTAGTACATCATAAAAATTAAGGCTAATTATTTTCAAAAGTAGGTAAATAAAGCTCTCTATTTGAAGCAATAATACCTTCTTCTTTAAAGAAAGTTTCTAATTCTTTTAAATCGCTTATATTAATTTTATCTCCGCAGTTATCTAAAATATTATTAGAAGTAAACTCCCAAAGGTCATCTAAATATTGATCATCATCGGGAAAAGCTACAAATTTTAGATATGTATTATTTAAAGCATATTCACTTGCAAACTCGGAGTCTAATCCCTCATTTTTTGCATCACAAAATACTTTAGCAAACCTTTTACCTACTGAGGTTTGAGCACTGGACAAATCAAGACTTCCTTGAATTGCATAAACATTATTAGGAGCAATAAAAAGAAATATTGGAAGAAAAATTGATAATAAAAGGATCAAAAATACAGCCCAAATAAATTTTAACCTTACACAAGTTAGCAAAAATAGTAACTAATTAAGACAATAAAAAGAAATCTAATTAAATTTTTAAGAATAAAAAACAGAATTAAATGAATGTTAATTATTCAATCTATAGTGAATATATCAGAAGTAAATTTTTCATAATGTCTTCAATTATAAAATTAAGAGGCAAAGGTGTATCGAGAATAATAAATAGTAAAGTAATGTTGTCTCCTCTCGCAGGAGTTACCGATAAAATATTTAGAAAATTAGTAAGAAAATGGGCCCCAGAATCTTTACTATTTACAGAAATGATTAATGCGACAAGTCTGAAACATGGATATGGCACTCAGAAAATAAAACAACTTGAATTAGAAAAAGGTCCTGTAGGTGTGCAGATATTTGATAATAGGCCCTTTGCTGTTTCAGAGGCTGCAAAATTGGCAGAGGATTCAGGTGCATTTCTAATTGATATAAATATGGGCTGTCCAGTAAAAAAAATCTCAAGAAAAGGGGGTGGAAGTGCCTTAATTAATGATCGCTTATTAGCTATTGAATTAGTAAAAAGAGCTTCAAATGCTGTAAAAGTTCCTGTTACAGTAAAAACAAGGCTTGGTTGGGAAAATAAAGAAGAGAATATAGAGGAATTTCTATTAAGTCTTCAAGATGCAGGAGCTGAAATGATAACCTTACATGGAAGAACTCGAAAAGAAGGCTTTTCAGGTAAAGCAGACTGGGAAATGATTGGAAAAATTAAAGATCTTTTAGAAATACCAGTAATTGCAAATGGAGATATCAAGAATCCCAAGGACGCATTTAATTGCTTCAAAAAAACAAATGCTGATGGTTTAATGATTGGGAGAGGTATACTTGGTTCTCCATGGAAAATAGGAGAAATAGATTATGCAGTTAAAGAAATTAAAGGTTTTAAAGAACCAAATATTGAAGAAAAATTGTTATTGATTATTGAACATTTGGATGAACTTATAAAAGAAAAGGGTAGTCATGGTTTATTAATAGCCAGAAAACATATTTCATGGACTTGCAAAAATTTTCCAGGAGCCACAAGTCTTCGAAACAAATTAGTAAGAGCAATAGATGCCAATGAGGTTAAAGAATTAATAAATAAAGCGATTAAGACTTTAAATTATGAAAAAATAATATTAACCTGAAAAAAATTAAATTTTAAAATGAAAATAATTAGTTCAAAGACGAGTCAAAGAGTATGTAAACATATGAATAAAGATCACATTGGATCTGTACATAAATATCTAAAATATTATGGAAAGATTTCAGAATTTAAGGAAGCTTATTTGGAAGAAATTTCCAGTCAATTCATGAAAATTAGATATGATGATAAGTTTGCATTTATAAATTTTAAAAATGAAATCTCAGAAGATGAAATTCATGGCACATTAGTTTCCATGATAAAAGAAATTGAATAAATTTATTGTGCCATCTTTGTAAAAAAAGAACATCTAAGAATTTCTCTCATAGTAATCCGTAATTTTTTTACATTCTTCAAACGTAAGCATACTCAATCTTGAACTCGCATTACATTTTAAGATTGTACAAACAGCCAATAGATCTGAGCTGTTTACATTGAGTGCTTCAGAAAGCTCTATAACTCTAAGACCCTTCAATATTTTTAATTAAAAATGGATTGATAAAAACATTGTACTTTGAATTAATGTGCAGCATTTTTTCCTAAACCAGCTATGAATGGGAAAGCTTGTTCATCTCCAAATATATCCTCATTAGAAGTTATGGGGATATCACCTTTATCCTTAATATCATTTTTAACATCACTAGATTTTGATTCCATAGATAAATCATTGCTTAATTCGCCACCAATTTCATCGGCTAAGCAATTACTAAAACTAAAAAAAAAGGAACTAATAAAAACAAATGAAATTAAAATAATGTTTTTCATAAAAAAACTAATAAAAAATATTCTCTTACAAAAATAAATCTTTGAAAAAAATTTTTCTTATATTAAAACAATTCTAAATATATAAATTAATACAAACTATTTATTTAATTTATTTCTATTCTTGAATCTTACCAAGAAATAAATTCCAATCATTATGAGAATAGCCATTGAATATTTAAAAAGGAAAACATAAACGACATAAACTAAGAAAGGAAACAAGCATGCTCTTTTAAAATTAATTTTTTGAGTTGAGTTCATTTTTTTCCAATTTAAATATTCTCTCCACTGAAATATTTTCTTCATTTTTCTTTCTTTATAATTTCGATTAAACATAATTTTTAAAATATAATTTTTTATTTTATTTTTATTTTAATTAATAAAAACTAACTTCAATAACTATATTTTTATTATAAATATACACTTATACATTTCAAGATTTTAATGTAAATGAAAAAAATTTGGAAAATTGAAAAGTTAGTATTACCACAACATTCAGATCACGCTGGGGTTATGTGGCATGGTACATATTTTGATTGGCTTGAAGAAGGAAGGATCAATGCACTTTCAAAAGCAGGTATAAATTATGTTGACCTTACAAAAAATGGTTTTGAGTTGCCTTTAATAGATACTTCAATAAAATATATATCACCCTTATTTCTCGGAGATAATATAACAATAGAAACTATATTTGAAATAAGCAAAAGTCCAAAAATAAAAATCCATTCAAAATTCATTAACAAAAGCAAAACAGTTTTGACAATAGCTGAGGTTAATTTGGTTCTAATAAATAAAAAAAGTTTTTCTATCATAAGGAAAAGGCCTGATTTCATATCAAAAGCTTTTTTAAAATTAAACGGATGACATAATAGTTAGCTAATTTATTAATTATTTAGAGCAATTAAATTCTATTCACTAATGAAGGATATATTTCTTGTCCTGGATTCATATCAATATCAGATGGAATCAAGTTATCAGGAAACATCTTCTCTAACTAATCTTTTTACTGAAAACAAATTTATAGGATGGTTAGGACTTTTTATTGTATTTTTTTCAATCTTTGCAATTATTATTTTTCAATTTCTTGAATGGGAAAGTAATGACAAAAATAAGGAATAAAAAAGACTTGACTTATAATAAATATAAATTTTTTATAAAATGGCAATTTACTTAAAAATAACTAATCCAACTGAAGTTGTAAAAAAAAAGACCTCTAAATGGTTAACAGATATAACACCAGAAAGAATTGATCGAAAATTAGTTGAAGACGAAGTTATTAAAGGTATTATTGAACAATTAACACTTGAAGGTATTGAAGGCGAAATTTCAGCAATAAATGGTTTTGATGTAAAAAACTCTACATTAATTACAAAAAATGATTTTATAATCAGAAAAACAAAATCCTTTTAACTAAAAATAATAAATAATGAATAATATTTTTATTATTTTAGTTTCTTTAATTTTGTTATTTTTGATAACTATTTTTAGAGCTTTTCTATTAAAAAAAAGAAAAAATAAATTAAATAATTCCTTAAATGCAAATTACTTCATTGAAACGATAAATAGACTTATTGAAGAAAATAAATACAATCTATTGGAGGAAAGAATTAGATTAAAAGTTATTGATGCTTATGGTAACGAAGACTTGAAAAAGTGGATTGGTAATCCTCCTCTCGATGAAAAATTAATTGTGAAAAGCATCAATAATGAATCCAAAAGGTTAAAAGAAGGTATTCCATACTTTTGGGAAAAAGTCATTTTAAAAAAATTTTCTGGTCCAGACATTTTTTTTGAAAAATGGAAAGCTTATCGCAAGATTAATCCAATTATTAATGATGAAATAATTGGTGCGAGTAGAATTTTGGAAAATGAAGACTGGTTTATATTCATAGCTAGTCAAATAGAAAAAACCTGTTTAAATTTAATAGAAAATAATACATCAAGGAATAATAATCAAAACTATAAAAAAGGAATTATATTTGAAAATCATTGTATGGAAATTCTCAAAAAAAATGGGTGGAAAGTGAAAGAAACACCTATTACCGGAGACCAAGGAGTTGATTTGATTGCCTCCATCGATAATTTAAGGATTTGTATTCAATGTAAAAATCATAAAAAAGCAGTAGGCAACAATGCTGTGCAAGAAATTTCTGCTGGTAAATTATATTGGAAAGGAACTCATGCGGTATTAGTATCAAAATCTGGTTTTACTAAATCTGCACAAAAACTAGCTAGAGCTAATAAAGTGAAACTAATAAATGATTTTGAATTAAAAGATTTAGAAAATATACTAATTTAGTTAATTTACATAAGTTGGGATATCCCTTCTTTATATAAAACAAGTGTCGTAAAAATTCCAGAAGCCCATATTAAACCTCTAGCAATAGGAATATTTAAAACATAAGCGCCAATATACAAAAAACGTAAGATAGGGTGCATCCAAGCAGCTATTAATGAGAGGTTTGAATCAGGTAAAGTAATTAAACAAAGTATGCAAGCTGGAGCATGAATAGAAATGCTTTCCCAGCAATTCTGATGACACCAAACTGCTCTTTTACCAAAGTCTGGCAATTTATCAAATAATGCTCTTGGTGCAGACATATTCTCCACAGAATAACCAGCTTTGATTCTTCCTAGAGTCAAAGGAATTGTTGATAGTAATACAACCACAACAGACAGGCAAAGGCTCCAAGCGAAAACTATTTGCATATATCTTAAATATTTAATTTAGCTTAGTAAATTACTACTTATTAATGCGGAATAATATTTAATATTTAAAAACTAATGTTTTAATTTATATTCATAAGCTATATTAAAATCCTTATGGACATTTCAAAAATATTAACAATACTACTTGGTAGTATTTTAATTTATCTAACTTTTTTATTTTTAGGATTTAATTTAAGAAATAAAAATATAAAGGCACAAAATCTAACTAAAAAAGACAAATAATTATTTCCCACTAGAAATTTTTCATTATTTTTTTTTAAGTCTTTAAGTTCTTCAGTTAATTTCTTTTCACCGAATGTATAAAACTGATTGTTGACGGCCACAATAACATCATCTTGTTTTAAAAGCATCAATGACGCGTAACTTCTTTTCCTAATTTTATCAACTTTAACTAAGAAATTATTTTCTTTCTGTTCTGCCATTTTTTTTTAGGGGAAGGTGATGCTTTCATTTTTTTGTTTAATTTCCTTAACAAGCATTTTATTCTGGTTGGAAATTGCGTCAAGAGCAGCATTGAGCGTTGAAGTACTATTGGAAAGTTCTTTTAAGAGTTTGGTATTTTGATTCTTCTTATTCTCCTTAATCATTTTTTCTAATTCTTGATTGATTTTTGCTGAAGTCATAACATTCGATTCGGCGATTGATTTTTCAAGCTTGCTTGATTCACTTTTTATTGAATTTGATAACCCTGAAGACAAATTAGAGATTTCTTTTGATAAGTTTATCATTAAAGATTTATCGTTAGCTTTTATGGCCTCTGACAAGTTTTCTAGGGCAGATTTAATTTGACTATTAGCATCAACGAGATCACTGTGTTTTGCAAGACTTGAATTCATATTTTCAACAGCCTTGTTAACATTTTCAACATTTTCAGCAAATACTACTAGAGCTTCACGACTAGTACTTGTCATATCTTCTAATTCTGATAAAGATTTGAAATAAAGAAGCCCTGTTAATATAATCGCAATCACAGCTGTTGCAATTGAACTTGAAAAAACAATTGTTGTATATTTATGTATTTCTTTCACTTTTTGCTCCGCCTTTATATATTCATTTTTAATTCTTTTATATTCTGAAGTCACGTCAGTCGCGGCATCAGCAGCATCTAAAGCAATTTTAATGCTTTCTTGCATTGCGTTTATTTGTTGGTTCATGCAAGTTTTCCTTTTTTGTTTATATTAACATTTATATTCTTTTTTGAAAATAGTGCACAATTTGTGCCAGAAATCGACCTAACTTCTAAATAGGGATTTTTTTTGGCAATTATACCGAATGCTTTACAACCATACGGAAATTTTGGCTTATAAGTTATATAAAAGTGCTTACAATTGCAGCATCTAATTTCACTCATTTTTATTTATTTCCTTAATTTTGTTTACTAATTTTGCAATTTGGAACCTAAGTCCTCCTAAAAAAGAAGTTAGTGCGCAAAACCACAAAAAACAAGCTAGGATTAGCTTTCCACTTTGAAAAGTCTCGATTGCCTTAAAGTGGCAAATGATAGCGCTGTAGAAAAACGCAAACGTTACTATAATTTGTGATATTTTTCTGTTAAACATCTGATTTACCATTTTCATCAAAAATTAAATCACTTGGAACTTCAATTTCAGGTTTTTCTATGTCCTCTCCATTATTAATTTTATAAATATAAGCTAAAGCAATTGCTACAGCATTATACAACTTACTTACAATCTCGTCACCAATTTCTGTTGTAAAATAAAGAGCCCTAGCAAGAACAGGACTTTGCATATTTCCAATGTTAAGTTTTTTTGCTTTTTCAATTATTAACTCAGCATTTTTACCTTTTCCTTTTGCAATTACTGTTGGAGCTGTTGAGTCTCCAACCTCATATTTTAATGCAATAGCAAAGTGAGTTGGATTGGTGATTATTGCTGTAGCCTGATCTAAATTTTCAATTGATGCATTTTCTTTTCTTGTTTTTCTTGATGCGTCCATTTGAAGTTTTCTTATTTTTTGTTTTACTTCCGGTTGTCCGTCAGTGTCCTTATATTCATCTTTAATATCTTGGTGAGACATTTTTAAGGATTTTATGTAATCATATTTTTGGTATGTAAAGTCTATTGCAGCAATTACCGCAAGAGCAATTAGAAGGCAGATAACTAAAATTGGAAAAAAAGATACAAGTCTTGATAAAGCAGAAAATAGATTTGCTTCACTAATATTTATTAATTCTGGTAAGTAGTAGAGTAAGACCTGATAAGAAATTATACCTAAGAAAAAAACTTTTAATAAAGACTTTGCTAATTCAACAAGCCCTTTCGTTGAAAAAATTTTTCCTAAACCTTTGATAGGGTTCATTTTTGAAAATTTAAAATGTATACTTTTAAGTGAAAAATTAATACCGCCCACAACAAATTGTGTGATGATACAAACAACTATTAAAGGGAAAGAGAATATTACAATAACCTTTAAAACAAAATAGATTGCATCTTTAATTGATTCAAGTGGAGATCTTCCACTTAATAATTCAGGTCCAAAATTAAAAAAAGAAGCGGTGATTTTTAAAAAATCGTCAAATAAAGCCGGAAGAACATACATCAACATAACACCGATCGTCAAAATAGTAAAAACCTGCATTTCTCTGGATGTTACAACCTTGCCATCCTCTCTCGCTTTTTCTAATCTTCGGGATGTGGGGTCCTGGGTCTTTTCCTGACTTTCGTCTTTATCTTCAGCCATTTATTTTCCTACAAAAAGAATTTCTACTGATTCTAAGGCATTTTTGGTTAAATCCCCAAAAGCATTTCCAATAGTCCTGGATGATAAATACATTACAAAAAATGCTAAAAGCAACGTAACAGGAAATGCAAATGAAAACATATTTAGTTGAGGTGAAGACCTTGTAATTACCCCAATAGCTATATTTGCCATTAACAAAGCACCAACCACAGGTAACATAATGAGTCCACCCGTATAGAACATAGCGCCTGCTGCTTCGATACCTAAACCTACAAGAGAAAGGGGAGGTAATTCACCGTTTATTTGATAAATATCAAAACTTTTAAACAAAAAGTCAATTGCAATAAGATGACCGTTTAAAGATAAGAAGATTGTAATGAGTAACAAATCAAGAATTATGCTGACAACAGGTGTTTGCCCACCAGTTTCAGGATCAACCATTTGAGAAAACCCAAGGCCAGTTGATGCGGCAATCTTTTCTCCTGCAACTGTAGCAGCAGAAAACCAGATACTCAGAGTTAAGCCAAGTGAAACACCCAAAATCACTTCAACAATGATAATCATTAAAAGATTATCAATGACGTAGGGACTAATTTCAACTTCAGATATATAACCAAAGTAGAAAAAAGAGATGACCATTGAGAAAACAATTTTGACATTCAATGGAATATTTTTTGAACCTAAAAATGGACTTGAAATTAAAAAAGAAGATAAACGAATTGAGGATAAAAAAAAGACAAATAGATAATCCATTAAGTCGTTTAACTCAACACCTGGAAGTGAATCCATTGGAGAGTAAAAGGGGAGAGGGATAAACACTATTTTAGTCCCGAAATTGTTTCAAAAATAAATTTAAAATAATCAACTAAACTTACCAGAAAAAAATTAGCCATAAAACCCATGGCAAAAATCACTAAAACTACTTTTGGGACAAAACTTAGAGTCATTTCTTGTATAGAAGTTGCTGCCTGCAATATCCCAATTATTAGACCTATTGCTAAAGCTGCAGCTAAAAAGGGTCCGCTTGAGATAAGTACTTGATAAAAAGCTAATCTCACCATTTCAATATTTTCATCAAATCCCATAAAAATCTCCTTTAAGAAAATGTCCCAACAAGTGATCCTACAGTCATAGACCAACCATCAACTAGAACAAATAATAATAATTTAAATGGTAAAGCAATTAACATAGGAGACAACATCATCATTCCAAGTGACATCAAAACTGATGCAACAACCATATCTATAACTAAGAAAGGAAGAAATAATAAGAATCCTATTTGAAACGCAGTTTTTAACTCACTGGTCATATAGGCTGGTAAAATTATGTAAAAAGGAATTTCAGAACTATCCAGGAAATCACCCTTTTTTGCCATATCTGAAAACATAACTAAATCATTTTTTCGTGTATTTTTAATCATAAATTTTTTTAATTCACCACCACCACTTTCAAGCGCTTCACTTAAATTCATTTCACCTGCTTGGTAAGGTCCAGAAACTGTGGAATAAATTTTATTAAATGTTGGTGCCATAACAAAAAAAGTTAAAAATAATGAAATAGCTATCAAAATTTGGTTCGGTGGAGTTTGTTGTGTACCTAATGCTTGTCTTAAAATTGACATTACTATAATTATTCTTGTAAATGCAGTCATTCCTAAAACAAGTGAAGGTAAGATTGTTAGCGCGGTCATAAGCGCAAGAATTTTTAGTGAAACAGAGTAAGTTTTATCTCCATTAGCAGATTCTGTAATTGTTAAAGCTTCTAAGCCTCCAGGTGCAGTCTGTGATAAAACTGTAATTGGTAAGAGTAAAAAAACAAAAAATATGAAGCTAAACTTTTTCATTCATCAGCCTTTTTTCAAAAACTTTTTCTAAAGTAGTTGATTTGTTTTTGGAATTAGTTTTGATTTCAGTAAGAAGTGCACCAGAGTTTTTTCCAGAAATAAATAAATATTCTTTGTCATCTAGATTTAAAATTAGTGCTCGATCACCTTGTCCTAAAATAGTGACATCAGAAACCTTCATTCTTTTCTTTGAATTTAACTTTTGTGAAATTATGTGTTTATTTTTTTTTAAGTAATAGAACCCTATAAACATTGCTGAAAGGAATCCTAATACTAGCAAATAGTTGGATAAACTTGGCCCTGTAAATTCTTGCATATTACCTCGCTTTAGGTATAGAAATGCAAGAACCTTGCCGTATTATTTAATTGTGATATAAGTAACTGATTTAATTAAAGAAAAATATGAAATTTATTCATACGTCAAATAAATGACTTTATAAATTTTCAATTAATTCCTCTGGATCGGCAACTTCGGTAAACCTAATTCCAAATTTCTCTCCGACCATAACAACTTCACCTTTGGCTATTCTAGTTCCATTAGCGAGAATATCTAACGGTTCACCAGCGAGTCTTTCAAGTTCTACAACCGAACCTTCATTGAGTCTCAATAAATCTTTTATTTTTATTTCTGTGTTTCCAACTTCTACCGTAAGTTTAACTTCAATATTCTCTAATACGCGAAGATTGTTAACTGCCGCTGAACCTTGTTTTGCAACATTAGCTTTTGGATCAGCTTCAGCTTTTGTTTCATTTTTCTGAACATTATCAGCGCTTGTTTCCGCTGGAGCGGCCTCTTGAGTTGCCTCAGGTGACTGTTTTTTTTCTTCTTGAGCTGTTTCTGCGTTCATAACTTTCTCCTTAATTTTTTAGTCTTTTTGTTAATCTTATGCAAGCATTTCCTTTAATTTCTCCCATTTCGGCTTTAAAATACTTTTGATTACCTACATAAAAATCTACTGTATCATCAACGTTAATACTCATAGTGTCGCCTTCCTTAACTCTTAGAAGTTTGGACATTGACACAACTGGCTCTGACAAATTACTTTGAACCCTTAATGGGACCTCTAAAACTGCTTTTTCTAATTTATCTCTCCAGGTCAAATTTGATTCAACTACATCAGACTGAACTCTAGATCTTAATAGAGATGATACAGGTTTTAATGTTTGTAGTGGATATACAATATCAAATGACATTGAATCAACTTTGGGTAGTTGCATTACAAAAGAGCAAACTATTATTAAATCAGATGATTCTACAAATGCAGCAAATTGAGGATTTTGTTCTCGACTTTGAAAATTAATTGTAATTGGTGTTAAATCTTTCCATGATAATTCAAGTGTTTCACATATACCGTTGTTTATAACCTCTATTATTTTCTCTTCTGTAGATGTAAATTCAGTT
>OZSS01001369.1_pt1 | contig 11319 bp, 9 predicted proteins | sample 1779911 | NCBI WGS metagenome assembly OZSS01 (sample SAMEA2603589, study PRJEB24840) | metagenome | biome: Water; feature: Photic zone; material: Seawater sample | place: Mediterranean Sea | collected 2013-11-12 | depth 10 m | reverse complement strand
ACATTATGGAGGATTAATGATTAGAATGGCATGGCATGCTGCTGGAACATATAGAGTTGCTGATGGTAGAGGTGGGGCAGGAACAGGAAACCTAAGATTTGCTCCTTTAAATTCATGGCCTGATAATGGAAACCTAGATAAAGCAAGAAGGTTAATGTGGCCTATAAAAAAGAAATACGGTAATAAAATTAGCTGGGCAGATTTATTTATTCTAGCTGGAAATATTGCCTATGAAAGCATGGGGCTAAAAACATTTGGGTTTTCTTATGGAAGACCCGACATCTGGCAGCCTGAAATTGATATTTATTGGGGCCCTGAAGATGAAATTATGGCACCGAGCGAAAATAGATATGCAGACCTTGAAGACACATCTACTTTGGAAACTCCGCTTGGGGCTACTCACATGGGTCTAATTTATGTAAATCCGGAAGGAGTAAATGGAAAACCTGACCCAATGAAGACAGCACTCCATGTAAGAGAAACCTTTGCAAGAATGGCTATGAATGATGAAGAGACCGCTGCATTAACAGCAGGAGGACACACTGTAGGAAAAGCTCACGGTAATGGAGATGATTCAAAGTTAGGAAGAGAGCCAGAAGGAGCAAATATTGAGGATCAAGGGTTTGGATGGATTAATCCAACTCTTGATGAAAAAGGCCCAGTAACAAGTGGTCTTGAAGGAGCTTGGACTACAAACCCTACAAAATGGGACAATGGTTACTTTGAAATGCTCTTTAATCATGAATGGGAATTACAAAAAAGTCCAGCTGGAGCATGGCAATGGGAGCCAGTTGACATTTTGGAAGAGAATAAACCAATCGATGCTGCTAATCCATCTCTCAGAAAAAACCCAATAATGACTGATGCGGATATGGCAATGAAAATGGACCCTATTTACAAGGAGATTTGTCTAAAGTTTAAAGATGATCAAGAATATTTTTCAGATACATTTGCAAGAGCATGGTTTAAACTTACTCACAGAGATATGGGGCCAAAAACAAGATATATTGGACCAAATTTTCCAGGGGAAGATTTAATTTGGCAAGATCCAGTTCCATCTGGAAACAAAAACTATGATGAGAATGATGTCAAGGCCAAAATTTCTAGCTCTGGATTATCAATTTCTGATAGAGTAGCAGTTGCCTGGGATAGTGCTAAAACTTTTAGAAATTCTGATTTAAGAGGGGGAGCGAATGGTGCAAGAATATCTCTTTCTCCACAAAAAGATTGGGATGCAAACGAGCCTGAAAGACTTTCTAAAACTCTATCAATTTTAAAAACAATTGCATTGGATACAGGTGCAAGTTTAGCTGATACTATTGTTATAGCTGGTAATCTAGCAGTTGAAGAAGCTGCAAAGGCAGCAGGATATAGTATAACAATACCGTTAGTAAAAGGAAGAGGAGATGCATCACAAGAAATGACAGATGTTAATTCATTTTCAAATCTTGAGCCAGCAGCTGATGCATTTAGAAACTGGTCGAGTGGAAAATCTAAATCAAGCCCGGAGGAGCTTATGGTGGATCAAGCACAGCTTTTAGGCCTAACAGCTCCTGAGATGACTGTTTTGCTTGGAGGCATGAGAGTTCTTGGTGCCAATCATATTAATAATAATGCAGGGGTTTTCACAGACAAAGATGGCGCTTTGACTAATGATTTTTTTGTAAATCTTACCGACATGAATAACACATGGAATATTGTTGATGAGGACAAGTATGAGTTGAAGGACAGACAGTCTGGAGATCTTAAATGGACAGCTTCATCTGTTGATTTAATTTTTGGATCAAACTCAATATTAAGGTCTTACGCTGAACTTTATGCTCAGGATGATAATAAAGAAAAATTTGTAAATGACTTTTCAAAAGTATGGGCAAAAGTCATGAACGCAGATATTTTTTAAACTTTTAGATAAAAAACAGGTCCAAACGGTACTATGAAACAATTTTCATAAGTTAATTGATTGTTTTGTGCACAAGCTAGGCTTTTAAGCTCTAGGCCTTTTTTAAATTTAATAATTCTTTATATTTATCGTTCTTAAAAAAATATTATTATGAAAAACAAATTATCATACTTTTTGTTGGCTTCTCTTTTTTTAATTTCACTCGATACTGTTAAATCACAAGAGTATTATGTAAAGTCAAATCTTGAAAACCTTGAGATTGAAGTAGGAGAGGTTTTTGAGCCATCTACATATGCAGTTGACGAAAATGGGCAAATTACCGCATGTCCAAATCTTGTATATTATAATAAAAACGGTGCTTTAAACAGAGATGATGGAATAAGCGTTAGTAGAAGAAGCGGTACAATTAGAGGTGAAGAGCCTGGCAATCATAAAGTTGTTGCTCTATGTTTGGGTCTAACCGATGGCTGGTTAGGTAGAGACTTTGATGTTAAAGTAAGTTATGCACAAGCCAAAGACCTAATTGTAAAATTAAATTCAGACCAAGTTTTTGTTGGAAGCTATGTTCAGCCTTCCTATGTGATTACGGATAACTATGGATTTACAAGATATGATGCAAACATAAAGGTTGAACCAAGTAATGACAATATTCAGATTGATGCTCTTAATAATATTAAAGCTATTAAGCCAGGAAAAGTTACACTGACGTTTAGTCTTGACAATGTTCAGGCAACCATCAACTTAAATGTAGTCAAAAACCCCATCAACAACCTTGTACTTTCTTCAGACTTGAACACAGCAAGAACAGGAGACGTTGTTACATTTAGTACTATAGCTTATGATGATAAAAATAGAATTATTGCGGATTTACCTATAGTTTATTCATATTCAGGAGAGTCATTTGATAAGAGTAATACTGCTGCAGCTATGATTAGAGATGACGGAAAGTTTGTTGCTGAAACTGCAGGAAAATATCTAATAACAGCAACTGCTGGACAAAGGTCTACGTCAATTCCTCTTTTGGTATATGATAGGGGAATTCAAAGAGAGGTTATTAATGTAGGAACAGGAATTGTTCAAGAGAGACATACATCTGATTTTTGGGTGTTTGAGGGTGTTGACAATAGAGACTATGCTGTTTCTGGAACATGGGGTGCAGATGGGACAACTTATTTTTGGGACGTAACTGATCCTGCACAAATTCGTAAAATTGACAGTATTAAGGTTGATGCCAGAACAGTAAATGATGTTAAGGTTTCTGAGGATGGAAAAATTTCAGTTATTAGTAGAGAAGGGGCATCCAATAGAAAGAATGGTATTGTTATTATTGACACAACAAACCCTTATGATGTCAATATAATTTCTGAGTATACAACAAACCTAACAGGTGGAGTACACAATGTATTTATCTACGAAAATCATGTATATGCGCTTAGTAACGGTGAGAGGTTTTATGTAATTAATATTGAGGATCCAAGCAATCCTTATGAAGTAGGGATGTTTGAAATAGGAGAAAAAGGCCAGGCTATTCATGATGTTTGGGTTGAAGAAGGAATTGCATATACCTCAAATTGGAAGCATGGCGTATACATTATCGATGTTGGAAATGGTGTTGCAGGAGGATCACCAAGTAATCCTGTTGTTATGTCAAATTACAGTTATGAGTCAGGAGCACATCATGCAACATTTCCATTTAAGAGTAAATCTACAGGTAAATTCTATACAATATTAGGTGATGAAATTTTCCCTCAAGGAATTGATTTATATAGTACAAATGAAACTGCAGGATTCCTTCATTTTGTTGATTTTACAGATATTGATAATCCTGTTGAAGTTGCAAGATATGAGCTCCCAGGTCATGGTTCTCATAACTATTGGATAGAGGATGATATCTTATATGTTGCAATGTATACAGGTGGTGTTAGAATTGTTGATATTAGCGGAGAACTTATGGGAGATCTGTTTAGACAAGGCAGAGAAATTGGCCATATAAACACAGGTAATGCAAATGGCTTTATACCAAATGCAACAATGACATGGGGAGCTCAGCTATACAAAGGACACGTTTTTTACTCAGATCATAATGGAGGAATAGGCTCCTCAAAAGTTTTACCAATTAAGCCTGATAATTCTAGAATAAATGAATATTTAGATACCCCTAGATTAATAGATTAGCTATGTATAGAATTTTTATTGCACTTCTTTTTATTAATTTTTGCTACTCTCAGAGCTACTACGTTTATGTTGCAGCAGAGTCTGATGACACTGTTTCAGTATTAAAATTTGATGGTGATAATTTTGAAGAAACAGATAAGGTTACTGTGGGTATTATGCCAACTGAAAATGAAGGACCTCATGGAATTACTATAGACCCATCAGGTAAATATTGGTACCTAACTCTAGCTCATGGAAGTCCAAACGGCTCATTAGTTAAATATTCAACCGAAAATAATGAACCTTTATCAAAAGTAGAGCTGGGACTTTTTCCAGCAACAATGCAGATATCGCCAAAAACAGGACTTTTATATGCTGCTAATTTCAATCTTCATGGCTTGATGCGAACCAGTACTGTGTCTGTAGTAGATCCTGAAAACATGGTAGAAATAACAAAAATAAAAACAGGGATAATGCCTCACGGATCTAGAATCTCTATTGACGGAACAACTCATTATTCTGTAGCTATGATGTCTGGTGAACTATTTGAAATCGACGCTTTAGACTTATCTGTTAAAAGAATATTAAGCCTAGATAATAATAGCAATTATAGAAATGCTATGCACCACTCTAAGGTAAAACCAACATGGGTCACGCCACATCCAAATGGAAAGAAATTATATATAGCTGGAAATGGTTCGGATGAAATATTTGTTGTTGATTTAGAGTCATTTTCAGTTGAAGATAAATTAAGTTCGGGAAAGGGTCCATACAACCTGGCTATTTCACCAGATGGAAAGATTTTATTGGCTACTCTTAAATCAGAAGGAGCTGTTTCAATATGGTCTTTAAAAAACAATAAACTTCTGAAAAAAATTAAAAATACAACCAGTATTCCTCATGGTGTTGTTATTTCACCTGATAATAAATACGCCTTTGTATCTGTCGAGGGAGTTGGTGGAGACCCTGGAAAAGTAGACGTAATAAACCTTGAAACTTTATCTCTTCAAGGATCGATTAATGTCGGAAAACAGGCAGGAGGAATAGCTTTCTGGAAAATAGAACAATAGTAACTTTACTATATGATCAATTCTTCCGAAATAAGAGACTTTTTCCCTTCTATTGGAAGAGTTGATCATAATAATAATCAAATAATTTACTTAGATGGTCCGGGTGGAACACAAGTTCCAATTCAAGTAATTGAAGCCATTTCACAATATTACATAAGATCAAATGCTAATACTCATGGTGAGTTTATAACTAGTCAAGAGACTGATAAAGTAATGGATGATTTAAGGCTAAAAATGTCAGAATTTCTTGGCTCAAATAGTCCTGAGACAATATCGATTGGACAAAACATGACATCTTTGAATTATAGTCTTGCTAGAGCTTTATCTAAAAAATTTAATTCAGGAGATGAGGTTATTATAACTGAATTAGATCATGAGGCTAATAGGGGTCCGTGGAAAGTTCTTGAGGAGGCGGGTGTTAAATTAATTGAGGTAAGCCTGCTTAAAAATGGAGAGCTTGATTATGAAGATTTTAGAAATAAGATTAACGATAAAACAGTAATGGTTTGTATGGGTATGTCGTCAAACGCCCTAGGAACATTGAATGACTTTAAGTTAGTCAAATCTTTTCTTCCAGAAAACTGCTTGTTCTTGCTAGATGCTGTACACTTTGCTCCTCATTTCTCAATCAATGTAAATGAGCTTGGATGTGATTTCCTATTGTGCTCTGCCTATAAGTTCTATGGGCCACATGTTGGCTTTCTCTATTCCAGACCAGGATTATTAGAAAAATTAAAAACTGATCGTTTAGTAGTTCAAGATCAAAGAGCACCATTTATAATCGAGACAGGTACTCTAAATCATGCTGCTTGTGCAGGAGTGTCGGCTGCAATTGACTTTATCACTAACATAGGAGGGGGTAATTCATCTAGAGATAAATTAATAGATGCATTTTCTAAAATAAGCAGCCATGAATTCGCACTTGCCAAACAGCTTTATGAATCTATAAATAGTTTAAATAAGGTTAATGTCGTTGGTAAAGATTTTTCAGATACCAAAAGAACACCAACTGTATCATTTGTTCACTCTGATTATACGCCTCAAGAAATATGTAAGGCTCTTGCCTCAGAAAATATATGTGCATGGGACGGGCACTTCTATGCTTTGAAAGCAATTCAAATACTTGGGCTAGAGCAGAAAGGTGGTGTAACAAGACTTGGGGTTTCTTTATATAATACTAAGGAAGAGATTGAAAGAGCGGTCTCGGTTATTTCAAAATTATAGCCTTTAGTCCTTTTATATTCATCATCAGATCCGTCAACCCAAGCAATAACTGTGTCTAAGCTTCTCATTTAAACAAAATAAAAGAGTTTGTCAATGCTAACTTCAAGTGAAGAAGAAATTTTCAATGCAACATCAAGTCCTGGAATGAATTTATTTTTTTCAATTGAAATAATAGTCTGCCTGCTTACACCTGTCTTTGAAGCTAAATCTTCTTGTGTTAAGCCTCTACCTTTTCTATAATCTTTTACCCTATTAACTAGCATTTGTAAAATAAACTTTACAAATATAATATATTTTTTGTAAAATAAACTTTACATATTATATAAAATAAACAATTTGTAAAATAAACTTTACTTTTATATTGTTAAGTTTGCTTTACATTTACCGATTCTTTAACAGTGTTAAATAATAATTAAAACCAAGCTGTTTATTTTTATCGAATTTTCATTTTTCTAATTTTACAAAAATTTTAATCAAATGAAAAAATTATTCACTTTTTTAATGTTAATCATACTAGCTTCATGTAATACTAATCCCAACCAAGCTAGTACACAGCAAGCACAGGGTGTTGCAACGGTTGACAATATTTATAATGTAGAGACTGCACAGAGCCAAATTACTTGGACAGGTAGAGAAGTATCTACAAGCTATCACTATGGAACACTAGACTTTGTTTCTGGTAATTTTGAGATTTCTAACGGTGCAATTGTGAATGGCGAGTTTATAGTTGATATGACTTCAATAAATAATCAGGATATGGAAGGAGATAGTAAAGCAAGATTAGAAGGTCATTTAAAATCAGATGACTTTTTTTCTGTAGAATCATATCCTACAGCGTCTATATCAATTAACAGTTCTGAATTAATATCAGATGGTAAATGGAATGTCTCAGCAGATTTATCTATCAAAGGTTTTACTCACCCAGTAAATTTTGAGATGATAAGCTCAGAGGATGGTTGGTCTGCAAATCTTGTATTTGATAGGTCAAAATACGATGTAAGATTTAGATCAGGATCGTTTTTTGAAAATCTTGGCGATAAACTTATATATGATGATATCGAATTATCTATTAACTTAACAACCTTATAATATGAATTACAGACCTCAATGTGGTTGTGGTAACACAAATGACCCAAATGGTTATTGTGATGGTTCACACAACACAAAATAATGAGTAAAATTCTAGCTTTTGGTGCATCGTCATCAAATAACTCAATGAATAAAAAACTTGCCTCTTTTGTAGCGAAAAAAATTGCTCCTCAAGAGGCAGTTCTTATTGATTTAAATGACTATGAAATGCCAATTTATAGTGATGACAGAAAAAAAGCTGATGGTATCCCTGAAAAAGCATATGAATTTAAAAACCTTATTAAAGCTTCAGACGGAATAGTTATATCACTTGCAGAACATAACGGATCATATACTGCTGCATTTAAAAATATTTATGATTGGGTATCTGTAATTGAAGAAATTGTGTGGAATTACAAACCCATTCTACTTCTTTCAGCATCAAATGGATCAAGAGGAGGTAAATCAGTTATGAGTGCTGCCTTATTAAGATTTTCTATACAGAGTAAATTTGAGATACCAAACTTTAGCTTGCCAAAATTTGAAGAAAATTTTTCTGACAAAGAAGGTATAACAAATAAAAAACTAATGGGCTTATTAGAAGAGCAAATTAAAATCTTCTTGCAACAAATTAATTAATACCGGTAACAACCAAGGTTCCTCCCCATTCTTTATCTTGTCCATTTCGCCAAGACTTAACATCTTTTAAACCTGCCTTTTCAAAAAAACCTTTCCATTCTTTTTCAGAATGAAGCTTCATAATAGTAATGCAACACTCTTGAGGCCATGAATGAGAAGCTTTATTTTCAAGATAAAAATCTATACCCATAATAAGTCTACCCTCTTTTTTTATCCAGTTTTTTGTTATATGATCTATAAGAAGCGCAGGATCTTCAAAATAATAGAATACCTCCATGGAATGAACAATATCAACTTTTTCTAAAGGAATCCAATTAAGTAAATCTTCACAATAATATTGATTCTTATTATCAAGTCTCTTTGCCTTGTTTATCATATTTGAAGAACCATCGACACCTATTGCAAGAGAACATTTAGCATCATCTGAAAGATGTCTTATTACCCAACCATTTCCACATCCAGCATCAATAAAAGAATACTCTGACAAACCCTTACATGCAAAATCAACCATTTTCATTACTGAGTTATAATGATTTCTTTCCATACCCTCATCTTTTCCATTTTGAGCCCACTCACTAAAAACATTTATTGGCGTATCCATTAATTTACTTCGATTAAGTTGTGAGATATGTTAGAGTCACACATGTTTACAATATACAAATTAGAGTTATTCAAATCGTCTATCTGAGTGTAGACCTGATCATTAATTAATTCGTTAACAAAGTTTGGAATGGTATTGCTATGCCCAACAACAAGAACTATCTCACCTTTATTTGATGAAATAAAATCCTTATAATCAATACTGGAAGGAGAATATAAAATTGTATTTAAACCTATTGCTTTCTGAATTGGTTTTACAGTCTCAAGAGTTCTATTATAATTTGTTGAATATATTTTTGAAATGTCTTTATCTATAAAAAATTCTTTCCAATTTAAGGCCCTAATAATTCCCTTTTCATTTAAAGCAGGATCTCTATCAGATTTATTTGTTCTTACTTTTTCTGCATGTCTAATTAAGTAGAAAGTTGAGCAATCATCTACTGGAATTGAAAAGAAAAAAAAGATTGTTAAAAGTAGTTTCACAGCACAAGTTTCCTTCTGCTTATTGAGTATACCATGTAAGCTATTATAAGAATAAAAATTTCCCATAGAAGAATGTAATATGGCCAATCACCAATTACCAAAGGATTATTTACCTCTGGAGGCGCATTAACATACATGTAGTTAGAGTCAAGCAAGAAGTTTATAGGCATAATTATGGCCATTAAAATATTTAGATTAATCCACAATTTAAACCATGATAGCCTTGGCAGTTTCATGTCTAGATGAAGAAACATAAAAATTGGTAATGCTATAATTAGACCGTGAGAAACATAAAAGTTAAGATAATACCTAATAGTTCCATCAAAGTAATTCATCTGAGGTGTAAGAATGGCCATAACACCACCGATAATTCCTGTATAATATACAAACTCAAAAAGTTTTTTCTTGTTTTTGATAAAAGGTAAAACACAGCAGATCAAAGATGAAATTCCACATAATTGAATAGGTAGGTTATATTGTATATCCCACGTACCTGAAGCAATATATCCGATATTTTCAGCAAAAAAATCAATGATTAAAAGACCCCCCATGATATAAGAAATCATCCTCTTTTGACTTTTATTTAAAAATCTGGCTAGAATTAAGGGTATAGATATAAAAACTATTGAAAATAAAGACCAAGTAATCCATTCTTGACTCATAAACTCAACAACATAAATAGGGATTGGACTTTCTTGCACTACAATGGTTTTATTCAAATGTAAAAAAAATTAAGTAAGGTTGAAATAAAATGAGTTTCTCAATAATTCTAAACTTTTAGGCACTGCAGTGTTAGCATCTTCATTTCCTTCAAACTCAAGCGAAATATATCCTCTATAATCATTTTCTCTCATTAATTTACCTATTGCAGGATAATCAATGTTTATCTCATTAAATGCTGGCCATTTAGCACCTCCAAAATACGTTTTTGCTTGAATTAAACAAGTATGAGGAGCAAGGTCTTTCAACTGTTTTTCTCTATTTTCAAAAAAATTACCAGTATCTAGAGTTACGCTAAGCCAAGGTGAGTTTATTGCATTTACAATTTTCATAACACCTTTTGATGTAAGCCCAAGCCCCCAATGATTTTCAAGACCTAAAACAACTCCATTTTTCTCTGCTGTTGGAATACACTGAGCAATCGAGTCAATTACCCATTTAAATCCTTCTTCTTCGGTATAACCTTCTATTACAGATTCAACACCTTTGTTGTCCATCAAAACATCAAATTCAGATTTATCTCCAGTTGGCTTGGTTGTACCCCATCTACCTGTATTTATTCTAATGGTAGGAATACCTAGTGAATTCGATATTTCAATTTGGTGTTTAGTTAGTTCAATGTTTTCTTGTCTTTTATTTGGATCTGGACTAACAAAACTTTGATGAGTTGAAAGACCCATCAAATCAAGCCCTGAATCAAATGCTCTTTTTTTTATTTTCTGTAAGTAACTATTTTCTTCTGACTCCATTTGAATCAATAGGAGCTCTACTCCATCGAACCCAAACTCTGAAGCTTTTTCTATACAATACTCTATAGGTGTTTCTCTTCCATTGAACTGCCAAAATGAATACGTTGATACACCAATTGGATTATGTTTTATGTTTTTAAGCTTTTCATTAGAGGAATTACTATAGTTTACACAACCTCCTAGGGGTGCTGCCAAACCTGCTGTAAGAACTGACTTAATTAAAGATCTTCTTTTCATGATTTTACTATTTAATGACGGGTCTATTAGTTTTTTGTTTAAATTTAGCTAATTCAAATACAAAATGAAATAACTATGAAAACAATTAAACTTATGCTTGCTTTGGCATTTACATTTTCTTTATCAGGGCAAGTAACTTGGGATGTCACTTATTTTGACCTTCCGGTTGATGAAATTGGAGAATTTGCTGAGGTTCATAAAGACTTCATGGATGTTACTATGGAACAAGGCAGAAAAGTCCAAGATCAATGGGTATACAGACACTGGTATGGATCAGGTCCATCTATAGTTGTATATACAGAATATGCATCAGCAGAAGACGCTGTAAATGACGATCCGTGGAATGCTCTTGGTCAAGCTTGGCAAGCTGCAAGTGATGAGCGTAAAAAAGAATTAGAAAAGATAGGCCAGAAATATGCTGGATATTTATCTAAACACTCAGATGAAATTAGATCTTTTAATCCTGAAAACTTTG
>OZSS01001367.1_pt1 | contig 11321 bp, 15 predicted proteins | sample 1779911 | NCBI WGS metagenome assembly OZSS01 (sample SAMEA2603589, study PRJEB24840) | metagenome | biome: Water; feature: Photic zone; material: Seawater sample | place: Mediterranean Sea | collected 2013-11-12 | depth 10 m | reverse complement strand
ATCTATTGCAATAAAGAATTATTTGATACATAATTGATAATAATTCTCATTATCAAAGAATAAATAATATGAATTTCCATAATTATGGAGAATATTCATCAAAAACTGTACGAATAATAACTGGGCAGTCAGTTCTTATAGATCCTTCATCAAGGCCAAAGGGGACCTGTCTTGAAGTTGAGACAGGTATTGCAAGGGTATATTGTCCATGTGAAGAGACAGAAGGAATGACTCTTGCTTTCTTGCAATCAGGAGATCAATTAAGAACTGATTTATTATGCAGTGAAGGTGTTTGTGTAGAAGCGTTAACTGATTTGTCCTTCCATAGTAATGTTAATATTGCTGAAAATTCTGGATTTGATGCTGTTAATGAATGGACTCTTCAACTCTTGAGAATAAGACATCTTGGAAATGCAGAGCAAAGACTACAAGCTCTATTTTCAATATTAGTTAACCGTCTCGGAAGAAGATGCGGTCAATGGTGCGAATTACCTTTTAGGCTTACTCATGAAAGGATAGGAGAATTAATAGGTTCAACACGGGTAACATCTACAAGATTAATCTCAAAACTCCGTTCATCTGAGTTATTAATAGCTCCAATTGGAACACAGACAGTAAGTGTGGCTCCATCATTTATTGAAGCCTCACCCTTATAAACGAAACATGTATAAATCTGAATCCATAATCAATAACTTGCTAATAGAAGTTGACTCATTAAGTTACAGGATAACGAATATTCATCAAGCTTATTTCAACACTTCACACGTAGGCTTGAGAGACAGATTATTTTATGAAAATAAAAATATCTCGCAAAGATTAAATGAGATATTTTCAATAGCAAAAGTATTAAAAAATAGAAATAATGAAAATATTAGTTTTTCTAGTTTATTAGTTGAGAAATGTAAAAGAACTATTGATCAAAAAAGAATAGAAAAGAATTTATTTTTTCTTTAAATCTCCATCAATCAATAATATTGCTGATGGCTGGTTAGCAGCAAATTTAACTTTCCCTAATATATGAGCAAATTCATCCTCAGATTTTATTTGAGCTTCAACAATCGGATCTAAGAAAACACTTGATCTTGTATCTGAAGTTCTCTCTGCAATCGCATATAGCTGTTGTAATGAGGAAGTTAAATCAGCCTCCATATTGAATGAATAAGAAATTAAATCTTCAATAGAATCCCAAGCCTGAATTGGTGCAGGTAAATCTTTCAATTTTACAGTTTGTCCACGAGCAATAAAATAATTAGCAAATTTATAGGCATGTTCCATTTCTCCTTGAGATTCACTTAGAAAATGTGAAGCAAAGCCATCTAAATCTCTTTCTTGGAACCATAAATAGATAGAAAAATATTGAACATTCGCATATCTTTCCATTGTTAGATGTTCATAAAAGTTATCCAATAAGCTAACATCCATTGGCTGAGCAACAGCTCTACCAGAAGGGCCTAAATTAACTAGTTTTTTTGCTTGTAAATTATTCATAGTCATTTTCAATCAAAATATATATTTAAATAATACAACATTTTGTATAAATTGGTTACTACAAAAAGATTAAAAATATATGAGTGAATATGATAATGAATATCAATAGCAATATCAATAAAATGAATTTAGGAAAAGATTATTCTGAATTTCTACTAATTAATAAATTATATGCAAACAAAAAAAAGAAATGTAAAAAGAAAAAATGTTCAAACTGGAAAGGGGGCAAGTGTAATTGCCTATAAAATTTAATTAAATAAAGATCTTATGAGCTCCAGGATATAAAAAACAGAAACAATCTTTATCTATACTTAAAAAACAATTATCTCCAACATTAAGGTCATCATTAATGTTAGTTCTGACCCTTAATATTTCTTCTTTAAGCGATAGTTTATAAATAAAATATTCACCCATAAATTCTTTTGAAACTATTTTTGCATCGCCATCTGCAGAACTTTTAATAGAAATAAATTTCTGGGGAATAGAAATAAATTTGATATTATTATTACCCACAAAAAAAGAAGTATTTATTTCACCTATACAACATGAATAAGAGTTTTCTTCTTTTTTGAGCTTAAGAATATTATTGCCAAGAATAAAACTACTTACAAAAATTGTTTTAGGGTTTTCTAAAAGTTTTATAGGTGAATCAACTTGATGTATTTTCCCTTCATTCATCACAGCAACCTTATCGCATATAGACATTGCCTCTTCAGGATCATGAGTAACCATTAATCCGCTAGCATTGCAACTTCTAAGGATATTTGGAAGTTCACTTCTTAATTTTAATTTTACGTGCATATCCAAACTACAAAATGGTTCATCTAGTAATATAAAATTTGTTCCCGGAGCTAAAGCTCTAACAATAGCAAGTCTCTGTTTTTGTCCTCCTGATAATTCATGTGGATATCTATTTATAAATTTATCTAGACCAACAATATTTATTAGAAAATTAACTCTAGATTTATTCTTTTTATCTTTCAAACCAAACATTGCATTTTCTAAAACAGTTAGATGAGGGAAAAGCGCATAATCCTGGAAAACCATTCCTATTTTTCTTTTTTCTGGAGTTAATATTCTATTTTTATTTGAAATTTCCTGATCATTTAGAATAATTTTTCCTTTTAAAGGATATTCAAATCCGGCGATTAATCTTAAAAGAGTAGTTTTACCGCAACCAGAAGGTCCAAGAAGTCCTAATAATTGCCCCTTTTCTATTTTTAAGTTAATTGCATTTAATATCCAATTGGAAAATTTTTGATTATCGTATTTATGATGTAAATCATCAATTATTAACGCCTCTTTTTCCACTAAAACAATTAAGTCTTTAGAATACTAAAGTTAACAGAAAACATTCACCATAAATAACACTTGTATAATTTTATACATCGCTTAAATAATTAAATAAATGAAAAAGAGTGAAAGAGCAGAAATTATACTAAAAGAACTTAAAGAATTATATCCATCTCCTCCAATTCCCCTTAATCACACAAATGCTTTCACGTTGCTTGTGGCAGTAGTATTAAGTGCTCAGTCTACAGATAAGAAAGTTAATGAACTAACTAAGGAATTATATAAAGTCGCAGATACTCCAGAAAAAATGAAAGAACTCGGTGTATCAAAAATATATGAATACATAAAACAATTAGGTCTTTCCAACCAAAAATCTAAAAATATTTACCTCTTATCAAAATTAATAATCGAAAAATTTCATGGTCAAGTCCCCAATTCATTCGAAGATCTTGAGTCACTACCTGGAGTTGGTCATAAAACAGCTTCAGTTGTAATGTCACAAGTATTCAATATTCCATCTTTCCCTGTTGATACTCACATACATCGTTTATCACAAAGATGGGGACTTACAAATGGAGATAATGTAAAGCAGACCGAAAAAGATCTTAAAAATATTTTTCCAATCTCAGAGTGGAACATATTACATTTGCAAATAATTTTCTATGGAAGAGAATATTGTACGGCAAGAGGTTGCGATGGTACAAAATGCTTAATGTGCAGAACACTATATCCCAATAGAAAAAAGAAGTTTATATGTAAAAAGCCTTAAAAACTTAATATAATAATAAAATTAAATATATTATTATGAAAATTGCGATTACCGGAGCATCAGGTAAAACAGGATATAGAATAACAGAAGAAGCATTAAAGAAAGGAATAAAAGTAAATCAGATAGTTAGGAAAAATTCAAAGGTTCCAGAGAATCTTAAAAATACAGAAACCTTTAGAATTTCATTAGATAATAGAGGTGCACTAGATAAGGCTTTAGAAAATGTAGATGCATTAATAATTGCTACCGGAGCAAGAGCTTCATTAGATTTAACTGGACCTGCAAAAGTAGATGCACTAGGGGTGTATAGACAATTAGAAAGTTGTAAAAGAGTCGGAATAAAGAGAGTTATTTTAGTAAGCTCTTTGTGTACTGGTAAATTTTTTCACCCATTAAACTTATTTGGTTTAATTCTTATCTGGAAAAAAATTGGTGAGAACTTTCTAAAAAATCAAAATTTTGATTGGACAATAATAAGGCCTGGAGGATTAAAAGAAATTGAAAAAATAAAAGATGAGAACATAGATTATTCAAAAGAAGATACACAATTTAAAGGTTCTATACCAAGAAGATTAGTAGCAAAATGTTGTATAGATTCCTTAAGTAACAAACAATCTTTTAATAAAACAATAGAAGTAACAAGTTCCAGTGAGAATAAAAAAGTATCTTTTAAAAAGGCTATGCAAAATATTTAAAAGATGCAAAAATAAATAAAAACCATGAAAATAAACCCAAATATTGATGCATTACAATTGATGCTTACTGATTTAAGAACAAGAAATGAACCAATTAGGCATAAAGCAGCATTTAAAGGATGTCAGCCGGAATTTCAAACTCTAGTTGCGAGATTAATAAAGCAGCTAGAGGATGAATTAAATTCGGAAAAACTTATAAATCGAGACAAATAGCTTAAACATGATTATTTAAATGAATTTAAATAATCATGTTTTGCTTGTTTTGATAGTTCATCATATCCTCCAAAAAAAACATCATCTAAAAATATTTGAGGAAAAGTATTGTGATTACTTAATGAATTAACCTTTTGAAACTCTTTGTCATTCTCAATAAGAATCGCTTCATGCGGAATAGATAACGAATCAAGTAACCTAAGACTTCTCTTTGACCAAGGACAATTTTTAAGGATATATGCTTTAACTCGTGATTGATTGTTAGTTGAATTTTGATTAGAGAAATCAATAATCTCATTTTCAAAAGAAACTAATAAAATATCCGTTCCTTTTTTAACAATCGAGCCTTCTTCTAAATGTCCTCCAAAAACATTACATCCTTCATCAGCGAAACTCAGATGAAGGTGAACATCGCCATTATTGAAATGCCCATTAAGAGATACTATTTCTAAGTTACCTTCAAATATACTAATTTCTTGGTTACCTGGGCACTGAATACTAGCCTTCCTAAGATTGCCTACTACACCAGATACATAACCATTTAAATTATTTGAAAAAGAATATTTCTTAATACAAATAATTAAATCAGAATCTGAAGATAGCTTTAAGCTATGGGGCTGCATTTCAGTAACTATAATGTATTAATAATATAAAATATACTTACTCTTATATTGAAGAAGTGTTTATAATCTTTAGAATTTTGTCAAAACCTAAAACTTATAAAAGTGTAAAATATAATTTATTTATAGAAATATTTTGTTAAACAAAAATATTAAGCAATTAATAGCAAATATTCCAAATATATTAACGATATCTCGATTATTTCTTACATTTCCACTAATAATATTTCTAGAAATAAACAGGCCCAATTTTGTTTTTGCTTTAATTATTCTTGGAGGCATAACTGATTATTTTGATGGATATTTTGCAAGAAAATTTAATCTTACAACAAAGTTTGGAGCTATTATTGACCCATTATCAGACAAAATATTTTTGTTAATACCTTTATTGTGGCTAAGTAAAATGGAAATAATCCCTTTTTGGTCATTAGCAATAATATTATTTAGAGAATTAATAATATCTGCATTAAGAACTACTAAGAAAGATGGATTACCTGCCTCTAAACTAGGGAAATATAAAACCTTCTCCTTTTTTATTGCATTAGTTATATTTTTCCAACCATTTTCAAAAGATTTATTATCTAGTTTAGGAATAACATTTTATTGGCTGGGATTTATATTGACACTTATAACTTTTATAGATTATTTACGAATTAAAAAGAACACTATCTGAAGTTCTATCAAATTCATTTTCCTTTTTAAATTGGTAATCTTTGATAAAGCTGTCTTTCAAACCATTAAGTAAATCAAATTTTGGTTTCCAATTTAAATCGTTTTTAATTTTTGAAATATCAGTTTGATAGTGATTTAATCTTATTGGGAATCCTTTTCTTGATTTAGGATCTAATTTTTCAAAATCAAATTTAATTAGCGAAATTTCGTTTTTATTTAAACCACAAACTTCTGCACACATATATATTAAACCTTTAATAGTTACTCCTTTTTCTCCAGAACAGTTATAGACACTATTTTTAGATTTTTCAAAATCCAAACACTTTATCATTACATCACTTAAATCAGAAACATGGCCTAACTGAGTAATCAAGGAACCATCAGCAGGAATTGGGATTGATTTAAGATGAAATAGTCTCTCAAAAAACCAATTTTCAATTTTATTATAATTACCAGGTCCATAAATATAAGTAGGTCTAAAACTTGTAAAAGGTATTTTTTTTTCAACCAACCAATTTTCAGTTTCAAATTTTCCTTTGTGTCTACTATTAGTATCAAGCGGAGACTCCTCGGATAAAGGTAATTCATAGTTATCTTTATAAACTCCAGCTGAACTAACATAAATATATCTATGGAAAGAATCATCTAAATTCTCGATAAGAAGTTTAGTTTGCTCTACTTCACGACCAGAGATATCGAAAATTACATCATATTTTTTGTTTTTTAGTTTATGAATACATTCGATATCATTTCTATCACCTTTTATTAAATTTGTATTATCAGGATTAGATTTATTACCCCTTGTAAAGATATCAATATCATGATTTTGATTTAGCAGCTTACTCACCAAAGACTTGCCAACAAATCTTGTTCCACCCATTACAAGAATTTTCATATTCCAAAAATATTAAACTAAAGTAGTAATCTAAGTTAGAAGTACATTTATGAATAGTACTACTAAGAAGTAATTAATGAAAAGGATAAATCCATGAAACTAATTCCCGCAATAGATTTGATGAATGGTAAATGTGTAAGACTTTTTAAAGGCGACTTTAACAAGAGAAAAGACTTCTCTAGAGAGCCTTATGAACAAGCAAAATACTGGGAAAAAGAGGGTGCAAAATGTATTCATATCGTTGATTTGGATGCTGCTAAAACCGGTATTCCAACAAATGATCAATCAATTAAAAAGATTGTCAAATCAGTCAATATTCCTATTCAAATTGGAGGAGGTATAAGATCACAAGAAAGGATTGAACAATTATTTTCCTACGGAGTCGATAAGGTTATAATGGGAACCTCAGCTATTGAAAATAAAGAACTAGTTAAAAGTCTATCAAGCAAATTTCCAAAAAGAATTATTGTTGGAATTGATTCAAAGGAGGGAAAAGTAAGCACAAGAGGATGGCTAGAAGAATCCGATGTGTTAGCCACAGATTTAGTAAAGGAATTTTCCTCTTTTAAAATTGCCAGTTTTATTATTACAGACATTAATACCGATGGAACCTTAGAAGGGACAAATGAAGTTTTTATAAAAGAGATTATTGAAATTACTGATATTCCGGTTATTGCTTCAGGCGGTGTAGGTTCAATTTCTGACTTGTTATCATTAACTAAATTTGAAGATTCTGGACTATGTGGAGTAATAGTAGGAAAAGCTCTTTATGAAAATAAATTTACAATAAGTGAAGCAAGTAATATTTTATCTACAGAAAGAATAAATGATATTCCAATTAATAAAGACTATTACGCCTGAAAACCCAGTAAATATTTATAAAGCACTGGTTTTTAACGAATTTGTTAGTTAATTTTGTATAAGAGGTAGACTTTTAAAATTGGAATTAACTAAGAAAAAATCGATACTAATTATTGCTCCAAGCTTAATTGCAGAATCTTTATCATTAAAGTTGACTTCATTAGACAATAATTTAAATATCACACTAGATAGCGGTAGTAAAAATTTAAATCCAGATTTAATAATATGGAATATTCTTAATTATCAATCAGAAGATCTCATAAGATTGGAATTATTAAAATTAAAAGAGAGGTGGGATGAATCAAATATTCTTGTAATTTTTTCTGGTGAACTTTTAAATAAAACAAAAGTAACTCCCTCTTTAAATAGTGAAGGTTTACTTTTAAATCCAAGTGTTGATAAAGTTTTAGAGTCTATAAATATCATCTCAGAGGGAGGAAGAGTATTCGACCTGGAAAATAATCCTTCTGGAGTTGTTATAAAAGAAAAAGAACTTACTTTTAATCAGAAATTATTATCATCTGGTCTCAAACAAATTGATAATGAAATAAATTATATTTTCAAATATGTGAATTCTGACTCAACACCTGAATTTTACAAATTCATTTTAAAGGGAAGATTAAGAGAACTTATAACTGCCAAATCCTTCCTAATATTCCTATGGGGTAATTCATTAGACCTTTATTCAGAAGCTATTTACACTGAAAACAAAATCAATATAGAAAATAAAAATACTAATACTATTTTTATAAAAGATAAAAATACATTAGAAATTTGGGATTTAATACTTGAACGTCTTAGTAAGAGATATGCTTCAACCAATTTCGATGTTGAATTTAATAATTCATCTATCATTTTGTCAGGTATAAAAAAAGAGTTTATTTCACGTCTAATTTGTACAATGCTTGATGAACTTGATAATTTAATAAAAAATATAAAAGAAAATTATAAAGAAAAAGACTATAAAGAGGACTTTAATTCTCTTATTGAAGAACTAAAGCTCAATACCATATCAAATATAACTGAAGGCTATTTCAGAATTAAAAAAAATGGCGAATCGATCTCAATAAATGAATATATCTATAAAGAAGTAACTTGCAATGAAAAAGATAGAGAGTCACATGAATCAATAATGTTTATAGATCCAATAATAAAAAATGAACCCATAGATTTTGATGGCAAACTATTACCTCTATACGAGACAGAATCATTTGTTGTTCTAGAAAATATAATATCTAATTGGATAATAAGAAATTGTAATTTATTAGCCTCTGAAGTATTTAATATTTGTTCAAGCTGGCCGGAATTAAGAACAATACTGATAAATCCACAATTGCAATCTACAAGATCTTTTGAAAGATTTAGAAATAATATCAACAATTATAATAGATGGCATGAAAATATTTATATGCCAATTTATTTATATGAAAGTAAACGCGAATATATCGATATCATTGATTCTAAATTTACAAGATACTATAAAAATGAGAATAGAGAAAAAGAACTAGAAAATTTAGAGTGGTTTCAAAAACAAGTTACTTTATTAGTTGAAATTAGAGATGCAATAGCTCCTCAATTAGAAATTGCTGTAAAATATATTGGTAACCTTTTCGTGAATTTCTTAACAAAAGTAGTAGGCAAAGCTATTGGTTTAGTTGGGAAAGGTATCCTACAAGGTTTAGGTAGATCTAGCACTAAATAAATTTCCTTCCATTAATGAAGTTATTTCAATCAATACTTATCTTATTAATATTTTTTACTTCTTACCCCGCTAATGCAAGTAGAGATACAAATAGCTATGACGGAAATATTTTTCCAATATATGCAGGGAATGGAGCTATAGTTCCTCCTCAAACTACTCTTGAAGAATCATTAAAAAACGGAAGGATCTCTGTTTTATTTTTTTATCTTGACGACAGCTCTGACAGTAAAGCTATGGCTCCAATAATCTCAGGATTAGATCTGATTTGGAGAAATAATATTGACTTAATTGCTCTTACTACAGATGAATTACAAAGTGAATCTTCTAAAACAGACTCGAATCTACCTAATTATTATTGGAATGGTTTAATTCCTCAGACTATAATTTTGGATAGCACTGGAGAAGTTAAATTTGATATGAATGGATTGGTTAATATTGATGATTTGAATAAGATTATTGGAGAATTAAAAGGGATAGACATTAATGAGATATCATTCTCAGTTGAAAGCTTTAACGAATACAACAGTATAATTTCAGAAAAAAAAATGATCTCTAATGAGTTTTTGAAATAAAAAACATATGATTATTCTAAAAATTATTTTCTTATTTTTATTTTTAAAAATATTTCTAGATTTTTATTTTAATAAATCCCTCAAATCAAAATTAGTTTTAATACCTCAAGATTATAAGTATAGAAATAAAGATAAAAGTAGTGAAGTAATTATTAATTTAAAAATAATCAATAAAAGTAAACAGAAAGAAACTATGGTTTCTAATCTAAATCTAGATTTAGATTTTTTTCAATCTAAAAATAATCAATATCTTAAAGATTTAGATTATGAGGAAAGTATTTATATTTATTCTGGATCTATAAAAAAAAATATACATAATTATTGGCCAACAGCAATTATAAAAGCAAATTCAGAACTATTAATACAAGTAATTTTAAAATTTAGAAATAGTGATTTAAAAAACAAAATCAAATATATATGGTTAAAGATTTTTTGGGAAAATTACGGTCATTTTGGCATTACAAAAAAACAAGATGGTTTATTAGTGAATTTAAATCATCATAATAAAAAAGAATTAATTGAAATTCCTTTAAAACTTGGTTATAAAGCTATAGCTGTTAAAACTGATTTGCTTGGCTCATTTGATAATCCAATTGAAACTGTTATGAAGTACTGCAAAAATGTCACAAAAGAGAAAGATATTTTAACTATAGGTGAGACACCACTAGCAATTATGCAAGGAAGATATGTCGCACCTCAAAACTTAGAATACAATATTTTTTCAAAAATATTATGTTATTTTTTTCATCCCACAAGTAGCCTTGCCACCGCTTGTGGTATGCAATTACTTATCGATAAAATAGGTGTTATGAGGATAACCTTTTCATTAATTTTAGGTTTTTTATTTAAATGTATTGGGATTAAAGGGATATTTTATAGATTAACTGGTTTTGAATCCTCACTAATTGATGACATAAGTGGAACAGTTGTTCCATATGATAAAAGCATAGTTATGGGTCCAATAAATACGAAATTGTTTTGTGATAAGTTATCGAAACAGCTTAAAGTAGATGTAGCCGTAGTTGATGTAAATGATCTAGGTGGTGTAAAAATATTAGCCAGTTCAAATAGTTCAGTAAATAATATACTCAAAGAAATCCTAAAGGTTAATCCCGCAGGCAATTCTGACGAAAAAACACCTATAGTATTAATAAGGAATAATATATAAATGAAACAAGATTCAAATCATATTTTGAATTCTAATAAAGATAGAAAAGTTACCTTTGAGGAGCTTCATATTCGTCATTTAAATCTATTAATGGATTTTAGAAGTGAGAAGTTAAATAATTGGTTTTTAAAAATGGCAATTATAAACACTTTTGAGGACTTAAAAATTTTTTTAAATAATTTAAAAAAAAATAAGCATAAATGTATTATTGCAATAGAAGAAAAAAAAATTGTAGGTTATTTAAATATATTTCCTTTAAACTTCAAGGGTTCTTGTTTAAGGATATCGAAGCCTAATTTAACAACTATAAAGTCTTCTATAACTGAAAAAGATTTGATACTAGGATTGATCAAGAAATCAATCTCTATTACAG
>OZSS01001366.1_pt1 | contig 11330 bp, 15 predicted proteins | sample 1779911 | NCBI WGS metagenome assembly OZSS01 (sample SAMEA2603589, study PRJEB24840) | metagenome | biome: Water; feature: Photic zone; material: Seawater sample | place: Mediterranean Sea | collected 2013-11-12 | depth 10 m | reverse complement strand
TTTTTTGTGGGAATAACGTTCCCGCAGCCCCCCCCCCCAAAAAATCCAGGGCCCATGTCGGCCGATGATGCGTTCTACATTCATAGTGTACTCGCCGACGACGAGGGCCTCAGGGAGGGGCGCTCCTCCTTCCGAGACGAGGTGCTCCTCTCGAACGAGAAGTACGCCCGCATAGTCATGAGCAGAGTGACGGAGGATCCCCTTCTCTACGTAGTCACCCTTACCGACATCACGCCCACGGTCACAATGCGGAGGGAGAGAGAGAGGATTGTCGCGGAGAAGGAGGCTGCTGTTGCGGAGAAGGAGGCTGCTGTTGCGGAGAAGGAGGCTGCTGTCGCGGAGAAGGAGGCTGCTGTCGCGGAGAAGGAGGCTGCTGTCGCGGAGAAGGAGAGGGCCGCCGCCCTACTTCGCTGTATTTTGAAGCGAACTCCATGGGAAACATTCACATGTTCAGTCTCACAAGATCCTCCGGAACGAACTAGGTAGAGGTAGAGAAGGGGGGATGGCGAGCAGACGCACGACTCGAAGGGCAGCTACTTTCGAAACACGCCTCAAAAAATTCAAATTTCATCGCAGTGCACATCCTCTCCTCCTCCTTGGCCTTAGGTTGGTTGTAATGTGCTGGGAAGGGAGCGAACATGAGGAAGGGAGGGAGCATGAGGAAGAGAGGGAGCATGGTGGAGGAAATGAGCAGGCTTGGGGAGGAGGATGGGATGGGAAGTAGCAAGGAGACGGGAGGGCTATGGGTGGCGTTCCTGAGAACATGTTCTCTCCCATCCTGTACCCGCACTCCCTGCAGAACCAGAACCCGAACCTAGACGTCTTCCAAGCGACGCAGGAGCAGAGGGGGCAACCCGAGCAGAGGGCTGTCGAATCCATTTTCAAAACACACTTCCGAGTTTCCGCCTTCCAATATACCACTCATAATTTTTTTTTCGTATCACATTCCGTTTTGTCGTTTCCGACATCGATTTATCCGCCTGCCCTCATATCATCTCCTTTATGTTGATCGCGTAGATCCACCCGCTCGCGTCCTTCGTCTCGACGAACAGCATCTTGTGACCCTTCTCGTCCAGTCCCTCCTTCTCCGCCGCAACGGACTCCCCGTTCTTGATGTGTCGCCTGTCCGCGTACCAGTCTGGCTTTGAGGTTGCGCTCCTCCTCAGCATCACCCCCGCTCTACCGGCGTGGCTCATCACAGTGAGGGTGAGGAGGGACGTCGGAAGAGTCGGTTGGAGCGTCTTCTGTGTGTACTCCGCCTTCGTCCAGACGGGGGCGGCACCCCCTCTGAGGATGAACTCGCAGAGGAGCACGAGCATCGAGTTGTTCAGGTTTGGCATGTGGCTCGCGTTGGTGAGGCGAATGTTCCTCCCCTCCACCTTCGACTGCTTCGCGTACGCCCTCTCCACGAACACCTCGTCCCTCGTGTTGAAGAAGTCGTTTCCGCACGTTATGAACCACGGACTGCATCCCTGAGGTATCTTGCAATTGCAAGTCAGCGGTCCCGCGTTTATGCAGACGAAGGGTCCCTCCAGAAATGGCGGAGCAGCATCGGGAGGACGATCTGCCCTCCTCGCGAGCCGCATAGGACGAGGGAAGGAACGAGCGCTCCCGCCTTCACCTCGTCCCCTATCTTCTTCGCCAACCCGACCAGCGAGTTGGAGGGGTGTCCATCCAGCTTGACGAGCCTGATGTTTCCCCACTTCGGAGGGTACACGAACCCCCCCGCCCGAGTGTCGGTGTCTCGCTTTGCCACAACGAACCTCTTCGACACGAGGTCGTACCCCTGCCTGTTCGCGAACTCCCCCGCCCCCGGGACGATCAACAAGACCTCTCCCGTGGTGGGAGTGTCTCTCCAACTGCTCCCCTCGTCGGGGCTGGTCAATACCATTTACGCTCTTTATCGTAACCTATCATTTTTATATTACATCTAATATCCAGGAAATGGGAAGTGATCATCTGTTTTCACTTTTCCTGGAGAGGGAGAACTCGAAACATCCTCTCCTTCCATCTTCTTCCGACCCCATATCATGGTGAAAAACTCACATGAAGAGGGAGTGCATTTTTGGGTCGTGTTCCTTGAGCGCCATGTTGGAGGCCTTGAAGATCTTTTGCTTGAAGAACCTTCCTATGTTTGTTTGGCCGAAGGCTTTCGAGTTGTCGCAGCAGAACGCAGTGTCTGTCACGTGGTACTTCCCTTCCTTCTCCACTCCTTGAAGGTCGCAAATCACTGCGTTCCCTCCCGTCATCTTGTGGACGAAGCAGACGAGGGCGTCGAGAGTAGGGTCGTACTTCCGTCCTGGCGTCATCTCAGGGTGCCTCGTCCCGTCGTTGCTCATCCACTTCTTCCACACTTCTCCTTCTCCCACCAGCGCCTTCTCCAACACGAACCCGAACCCGAGGCTTTGATTCGGAGTCAGGAAGACGGGGGACTTGCCTAGGATCTTGAGCCTGTCCGTGAAGCGGAAGAGGATTGGGGACTCGACGACCACCTCCTTCAGAGAGAGGCCGTTCGCCTTCACGTACAGGTTGAACCTCTGCGTCATCCACATAGCGGTGATGTTGCTCTCCAGCTCTCCCTCCTTCGGCCCTTCCGCCCTTTCGGAGAAGGGGTCCAACTTCATCACCACGCGAACCGGATCCCTCACCATGTACTCCTTGGTCCCCTTCTCCTCCATTTCTTTTCTGGACCACTCCTCCTCCCCCTTTTCCTTCCCTTCCGACAGGACGCAACTGTAGACGAGCTTCTCCCTCCCCGCCTGGAAGGGGGAAGAGTGGACGAACAGAATCCCTTCCGACCAGGAGCTCACAGTCTCGTACTCCAGCTTCCTCTTCCTGGAGGAGAAGGAGGACTGGATCGCCTTCATGAGCATGTTCTGCATCGTGTCGTCCTGAGCATACCCTGCGGAGAAGGAGGTGTACTCCTGCAGCCTCTCCTTGAAGCAGGAGGAGGGAGGGGAGAGGTGAAAAACCTCTCCTCCTTTGAGGCAGACGAAGTCCTTTTTGGGATGGAGAGGGCAGATCTTGTCCGGGCTCGGCTTGTCCCCGAGGTGGAGTCCGAACCGGGCCACTCCCTTCGACGCTGGGGTGGAGAGGTAGTGGTCGTGGCGAGGCTCTTTCCCAGACACGGAGACGGATGCCATCACAGAGCTCATGCTCGCGGTGGAGAAGCTTTCCACGAAGTCGTCGGAAGGGTCGATCACCTTGAAGACGGAGGAGTGGTGGAGCGTTCTGAGCTTGGAAGAAAGAAGGTCCCTCATATCGTCCTTGATCGCGAACATGTCTGATTTGAGGCAGAAGAGGAGGTACTGGAAGGACCGGAAGGACTCAGCGTGGACCGCCAGCTCTCCCATCTCCGCCTCCATCCTCTTCCTCTGCTTCCCCGTGTTGTGGTTGTCGTCCGCCTCCATCCCGTACGCGTGGGGAGGGGCGTCCGCTACGTGGGCGAGGACGAGGCTGGAGTCCCTTCCGACGGATCGGAGGGCCTCGTTCGCGAGCTTCATCCCCCCTGCGACGTCCTCACATGTGTCCCCTCCTCCAGTCGCACGGGCGCGACGAAGCCTGTCGGAGAAGACAGAGCTCTCAGTTGTAACAAGGACCTCGTTCTCTCCCCCGTGCGGCTCGAGAGGGTCCCTGTAGATCACGAGGATGTAGGTCACCTCCGCCTCCCCTTCCTCTGAGTCGGAAGAACCAGAGATGTACTTCCCCATCTCCCTGACGCACTTCGCAGCCCCCTTCATGTACCTTTCCATGCTTCCCGTCCCGTCGATCATGACGAGGAAAGTGATCTTCTTCCCCTTCCTCGCCTCCTCCACCAGAACCTCGATCCTCCTGTCCCTCTCCTTCTTCTCCCTCGAGTACGCCTCGCTCCGCTTCGCAAACGTGTCTTCCATGTGCCCTGGATTTTTTGGGGGGGGTGTGGGGAATGGTTCTTCTCAAAAAAAAATTGTTATCGGATTTCGGTTCGAGTATTTCTTTTTTTGGGATGTTGCGTTGCTCGCTTGCGATTCGGAGGGGGTGCAGAGTGGTGGAGGGGACCTGCTCCAAGCTGCGTCAGCACTACATGCAGCACCACTGGGAAAGGTACGAGAAGACGCTCTCCGACCCACTCTACATCGCCTCCCTAGAAAAGAAGAACAAGGATCATCCCCCCGACATGCACCGGAAAGTAAATCTGACTGGAAAGTGAATCGGAATGGACTGAAAAGTGAATCGGAACGTGTGGACAAATCGGGAGCGTAGAAAAATATTCATATAAAAACAAGAATTAGGCGTCGGGACTTTTCTCAATTTTCCCAGTGGGTGTTTGAATTTTTAAAGGGTGGGGTTGTTGAAATGTGGGCAACGGATTTGAAGAAGAGGGAAAAGAGGCCTTCTGAGCAGGCGGGGAGTCTAGAATCCGTTGTTTTGGAGAAGAGAAAGCAGCTCGAGGAGCAGAGGAAGGGGGGCGCCTCGATGCGGGAGGAGGCGTTCTCTCTTAGGAGGGAGGCGGAGGGGATACACCAGCCGTGGCTTCAGAGGAAGAGGAAGGAGACGATACGGAGGGCTGAGAAGCTGGAGGAGGAGGCGGCCAAGGTGGAGAGCGGGTTCTACGTCGAGAAGTTCGACGCTCTTAGCGCTCGATACATATCGGAGCAGGAAAAAAGGTTCTCTGGCTTCGAGAAGAGGAAGCAGGCAAAAGTGATGAGCGTACCGGGAGGGAAGGGGAAAGGGGACCAGATAGACGAGTACGTAGTGAGTGTGGACAAGAACAGGTCGGAGGCGCTGCTGAACGAGTTCGTGTCGGAGGTGGAGGACAAGCCGCCCAGGCTGGCGATCGAGACGAGGGACGTCTGCCCGATGTGCAGCGAGAAGATGACGCTCCTTGCCTGCAAGTCGATCATGACTTGCACGAGCTGCGGGTACGTCCTCTCCTACTTGGACGCCACGTCGACGAGCATGTCCTACTCCGACGACGTGGAGTTCGCGTGCTTCAGCTACAAGAGGATAAACCACTTCAACGAGTGGCTACAGCAAGTACAGGCGAAGGAGAGCTTCGACATCCCACAAAAAATAATAGACGACGTGATGGAGGAGCTGTACGCAAGGAGGGTGAGAAGGGAGGACATCACACCAAGGAAAGTGAGGGAGATACTGAAGGCTCTGAAGCTGAGGAAGACGTACGAACACGTCGTCCAGATAACGAGCAGGGTGACGGGGACCCAGGCGTTCAAGATACCGCCAGAGGCGGAGGAGATGTGCAGGCTGATGTTCATCGCCGTCCAGCCAGCTTTCGACAAGCACTGCCCTAAAGACAGGAAGAACTTTCTGTCCTACGCGTACTGCCTCTACAAGTTCTTCCAGCTTCTCGGCTACGACGAGCTTCTCGACTCCTTCACTCTCCTCAAAGGAAGGGACAAGCTACAGAGGCAAGACCAGATATGGGAGTCCCTCTGCCACGAGCTGGGGTGGGAGTTTGTTCCGACATGATCTCGAGTCGCTATGAATTCCTTTTTTTTCAATGTGTACACCCGTGACCCTATAAAAAGGGGTGTTGATCTGAAACACATGTCTGATATTGCTGTCGTCGTCTCCGAAACAGTGACGCGCTTCCGACCCGTCCAAGACTTGCTGCTGCAGTTTGGTCTCTTCGCCATACACATGCCAGCCATTTTTGTAAACTCAACAGGAGAATGCAAAGGAATGGTCACAGACTCGCAATGCGAAATGCATGGAGCTTGATATATCACATCAATGTCTCGATGGGAGTGTTTGAAGACGACGTGAGGGCAAAAAAGGTAAATGAAAGCGTTCGTCTCTTCAAGAAGGCCGCTTCGTATCACAAGAAATACCACAACGATATCACGTTTGTCGAGGACGCTCCCGGCTGGTACAGAAATGCAGCCATTCTAATCAGTCCGAAGGGCGCGTTCCACCTTCTTGGTGCCAGCAAAAGATGTCTCAAAAAAAGGGGAACGGGTGTGGACGGTGCGCATCACAGGCGCGTCTGCTCCCTGGTAAAGTGCAAGCGGTTCAAGGGAATATGCTTTCAAGACCGCGAGAATTCACAACAAGGAAAACAAGCTGATCCTTGCATGAAAGCTTGTTTTGAAGAAAAAAAAACTCCAGCTCTCGCGTGAAATATTATCAAAGGAATTTCGACCTATAATTTACATGTAAACTATGCCGATTCGTGCAAAACTTCTTTTTGACTCGGAGGGTGGGGAGGACGGGGAAGGGGTGGAGGTGTGTGGTCACTCTCTGGCGCATGCGTCTGTGAGTTTGGAGAAGATCTTTCTGGAGTGGTCCTCCTCGAAGGAAGGGGAAACGATCCCAGTCCGCCTCGGGGACTTCTCCAAGAAGGAGATTGAGGCGTTCGCCTCCCTTCTCAAGGTCGGAGGCAAGGAGGGAGCCGCTTTCTCCACGAAGGAGGTAGCTTCCTCCGCCCCTCTCGCCTCGAAGATAGCGCACGTTTGGGGGTGCGAAGGGATTCTCACACTCCTCCAGGGCGCTCAGAACGAGCACCCTTCCTTGGAGGGAGTGCTCTCTCTCCTCTCCCTCGAATCGGATGAGAGGGGAGAGTGGATGTCTTCCTCTACGGTCGTCTTCTTGATGCGAGAGATCTTCTCTCCAAAACCCTCTTCTCCCAACCTGAGGCAGGTGAACGCCAAAAAGGCGGGCAGAATTCCGGACGCGGTGTTCAAGGAAGTGGTAGCCCGCTTCTTCCTCGCACACCCAGGAGTGAAAGTGGAGTGGTGATGTGCAAACAAATTTTTTTTTGACTCTGGTATATCAAAAGAAGAGAGCCTCCCCGCCTCTCAGCCTACAGAAAATTTCGGAAAGGGAAGCAAAAGCAAATGGAGTCTGGAATAGGCTACTCTGTCTTTGGAGGGGAAGGGACGATGCACTACACTACTGCCGGCGAGCTTTGCTCCGACGCCGTGATGATGCCCGATAACTTCCAGGAGGCGGGAGGGAAGTTCCAGGGTACGACGGCCGGTCTGAAGGAGAACAAGTTATGCAAGAAGAAGGGGGAGTGCTACGTCTCCGGGACGACGGCTCAGTGCGGATCGTTTTCCATCACGAATCTGGCAATAAAGGACTGGGCGAAGGACGACACGGAGACTCACAGGAACTTTTGCTCCAGTGTGAGGCAGGCAGGACTAAACATGGGAATGGAGGCGGACGAAATAGAGGGACACCTCTCCGGAGTGGACTGCGGACACAACAATCATCATCACAAGCATCATCAAAAACATCATGATCACAATCCTAGCAGATACTGTTCCCGCTACACGAACGCCGAGGATTTTAGAGGGTGCGCAAAACAAGTCATAGACAATGTGGAAATGGACCTTCACAAGGAGTGGAGCGCTTTCTTGGAGAGAAATTAGGAAAACATGATCTAGTATTTGTGAGATTCTTTTTTTTTCGCAGTGTATTACAAGAGTCGGTAATGATCATTGTTCCGGGAGCCTTGTGTGGCGCATTGTGATGCGGGGAATGAAGGGGGGTTTCACTGAAACTATGCACTCGTCGGAGGAGGGGTCGTATCTCGCCTCCTCTAAACTGGTCCTGAGGGAGGAGAGGAGGTTTTTGAGGGAAGCAGGCAGGGAGTAGGAAATGCCACCCTCTCCCTCCTCGTACTGTATCACGTCCTCGCAGCAAACGATTCCGCTGAGAACGATCCTCATCCTTCCTTCCCCCTCAAAACAGACCTCGGAAACAACTTTCCCCCACCCTCTCCCCATGCAAAAACGAAAACGTGATCCTGACTCTGGAACGGACATTCTTTCCTCTTATTTTTACTCAATATCCGTCTAGAATAAAAAAATGCAAGGAAAAAAAGAGACCACCTCCTCCCAAAATCCGAAAAAAGAACACGAGACAACAGCATTATGCCCCCCTCTCTGTATCGTGTGCCCTTCTTCCTTCCTTACTCTTTTTTCGTCGTGGTTGGATGGAAGTCCTTCCGGAGGATGTGTTAGCCGAGATCGTCTCTCTCCTCCCTGTCTCCTTCTTGTTCACCTCTCTCTGCAAGGTGAGCCGGGGAATAAGAGAGGTGGCTTCCCCGATCGTGAAGGAGAGGGCGGAGAGAGTCTTTTCCTTCCTTCCCGTCTGGATGCCTGCCGTACTTCCTCTCCCTCTCCTAATGGACGGGAAGGAGGTTCGGTTCGAAAGGAGGTGGCTGGGAGGGACGGGGTACATAGACGGAGTCGGAGGGAAAGACGTTCAGACGGGAGTCTCGTACGGGAAAGATATTTACTCGAGGTCCTTCTGCGCCGTGAAGTCTCAGAAGGGGGAGGTGATAGTTCTCTTCCAGAGGTACACGAACGGGATAGTGTGGAAAGTAGGGTCCTGCTACCCTCTTTGGGGAGGGGAGAGCGTGAATGTAGATTTCAAAAAAAGGATAAGGAACTGGCTAGGTCAGGCTGCGAGGGAGAGATGGAAGAGTATGTCAATAAAAATGAGGGACTGAGACTAAGAAGGTGTTACGGTGTAAAAACAAAAAAAACTTTAGAATGACGAATACTCACCATCTGATGGAGGCATCCTTCTACTTGGAGGTGGCTGTGGACCTGAGCAGGTACTTCCCTTCCCTCCTCTCCACGGAAGGGGCGAAGCGGTGCCTCGCCTTCCTCCTGCTGGTCCGCCACTCTGGACTCTTCCCTCCTTTCCCTCCTTCCCACCTCTCCACTTTCTGGAAGAGCGTCTCCACCCTTCCCATACCAACCAGAACGAGCATACACTGCATCCTGTCAGAGGACTCCTCTCTCCTCACAAAGGAAGGGGTGAAGAAGAAGCTGAGAATTGCAAAGGAGATACGGAAGGCCTCCCCTCCCGACCTAAAGGCGAACAGGAGCTGCACCACCCTCTCCACTTTTTCCCTCCTCGTTCTCTCCGAGGATGCCTACCACATGAGGATCACCCCTTCCACCACCCTCACATCGGCGAACAAAGAGATGGTCACTCTGGCAGCTACAGCAATGAAGAGAAGAGCAAAGCAACATACTGCAAATCGAAGCAAGCTTCCAGGAAGGCCTGGGTGATGTTACATGTAAAAAAAAATATCAGATAATGACCTCTCTTTTTTGTCAGGATATCATACTACAAACCCTTCCGGGGCTGATATTAGGTCCGCCCCTTCGCACTCTGCGGTGGAAGCTTTGGCCTCTGCCGGAGTGATCCCTTCCTCTTTCTCCTTCCACTTCTCGAAGTCGGCCACTCTCGACCCGGACGTCTTGTGGGACGTCATTATCTTCCCTAGCTCTGGGTCCCGGTACACCTCTTTCCTTATCTTCTCTCCCGACGCCTGCTGAGGGTAGACCCACTCGCACGAGTTTACTACGTCTATGTCGAAGTCCGTCACTTCCGCCGCCGCAACGTTGCGGATGAAGGCGTCCGCTTCCGCTTCGGAGGAGCAGCACCTGTACACATTGAAGAGAAACTCGGGAGGACTCCCTTCCTCGTCGGGAAGGCAGGAGAGAACCACGACCGACTGGTCCCTCACCTCCGCCATCCTAGATATGTGGAGAGGCGCCTTTTGCTTCCCTTCACGAGAAGCTTCTTCCTCCTCCTCCTCCTTCTTTGGAACCGACCCTCCCGTCAGCTGGTTGGAAACATTGTCCGCGAACTCGTTCGCAGCGACCCTCCTCTCCGCCACGTATTTTTTAAGAATTGTTTCCCTCTTCCCTTCCACCGCCTCCCCGTTCGCAAGCCTCTCCTTCGTGCTGCAACCCACTATCCACTTGTGAGTCTCGTCCAACTGAAGGTCGCAACCAGGGTCGCACTGCTGGACCACCGCCGCGTGCTGCATCGCCTCCTCCGTCGTCGCAAAAGTTCCATAGACCCTGAGCGCTGGCTCGGATGGGAGGACGGAGAAAGGTCGCATCCCGACGTGGGAGGTGCTGAAGAGAACGAAGGAGTGAGTCGCGTCCTGGAAAGGGTGGTCCACCTCCCCCTCCACCCTCTCGAACCGCGTCACACCCGGAAGGGAAGCCGTCTTTGACTTGGCAGTCTTTGCCCTCCTTTTTATCTCCTCGTGGTAAGGAGTGAACGTCTCCCGTATCCCTTTTTTGCCATCCTCCGCAAAGTCGACCGAAGAAGACTCGGCCATTTTATTTCCCCTCGCCCTCAAGTGTTCTCCAACTACATTCCTCTCATTTTTGTTCCCCTTCAACAAACGCGCCAATTTTTTTTAGCTTTTCCCGACCCAAGAATCCTAGCCCTCCTCAGCGATTTGCAGTCTCCCCATACACACTCCATTCCCTTTCTAACCATCCCCGACGACGATACCCACTCTCCCCTCTCCCCTCCTCCGCACCTCCAGAAACGAGACGCACTCCCCACCAACCCCTTCCCGTTCGAGTACTCCACACCGACCCCCCTAGGACACAACAGAGCGTCCTCCTTTCCAGGAGGGAGAACCATGACTTCAATCTGACATCGACTCTAGAATTAATTTTTTTTCTTCCCACATGCAAATCTTCATGAAAGCCAAGTTTCAGATGTCCTTGAACCTGACGTTGTACCCCATCCTCTTTCCAATTCTCTGAACTAGCCTCTCCACGTCGTTCTGAGCGTCCCTTACTTTCACAGCCTCTCCTTCCTCCTTCATGTCTATCTTCACCTCCTCGAAGTCGATCTCCTCCTCTACCTCTTCCGGATTCGACGTCCAAATCACATTCGAGTCCTGCATGTTCCTCATCTCGACGTCCCTCCTCGTAGAAGACACTTTTGACTTCCTCGCCCTCTCGAGTCTTTCTCTGTACTTTTCCTGTGGCGTCATATCTTTCCCTACTCCCTTCGCTTCTACCAGCTACTTTCTCATTTTATTTCATGCCAAACCACTATCCGGAGAACCCATCTTCCCAATATTCGTCTACTCTAGGACCCTTTTCCTTTTCCTGATACATGTATATATATATATTAGCACTTCACGATTTTCCAGATTTTGAAATTTTATGTGTTTTCTTCTTCTCTGGAGAGGAGGTGGGAGACGTCTTTTACGAGGGAGTTCATTGAGGAGCTGAGCTTGAGAGCCACCCTCATCGACTTCACCTCCTTCGTAGGGTCGAAGCAGTGCACGTAGCACCTCCTTTTCCCGATCCCCACCGCCCTCCACCCCATGCAGCTCAGCCTCTGAGCGTCCCTCGTCTTCCCGATCCCCCTTTCGAAATCCTTGTCGCTCGAGTACCCTTCCCTATCCCTTTCCCCCATCCACTCAAGAAGAACATCCACAGCCTCCTCCGACACAACGTCGGACACCTCCTCCTCCCTCATATGTGACACTTCTTCCGTCAGGTCCTCTCTCAGCTCCAGCTCCTCCTCCCACGACTTCTCCCCCAGAG
>OZSS01001365.1_pt1 | contig 11340 bp, 12 predicted proteins | sample 1779911 | NCBI WGS metagenome assembly OZSS01 (sample SAMEA2603589, study PRJEB24840) | metagenome | biome: Water; feature: Photic zone; material: Seawater sample | place: Mediterranean Sea | collected 2013-11-12 | depth 10 m | reverse complement strand
CCCCAGGACAGCCGCAGCGATGGCATACAGTTCGTAAAAATTCCCAAGGACTACCGGCTGGGCAGAATTTCCATCCAGAATAAAAAGAACACCTCCCAACCCAGCCATGGCAGCACAAATGATAAAACGCAGCATAAATGCAATTCAGTTGGCTAATTCTGGCATAATGCACATGGATGGGGATCAAAACGCCTTGACGACTGAGGGAGAAGACTTCAAGAAAGCGCGAGAGTCGTTCATTCGCAAAAAAAAATAAAATTAAGGACGCAATTTTTTTAATCATTTTTTTTTAAAAAAAACTATATAATAATAGTGATAATTATTTTATTGAATGCCATTAAATTAATAACTTTGTGTTCTAAAATTTAATGGATTTATGTCACAGGACATTTTAATCAAAAAAGGTTTATCCATAAATATAAAAGGTGTTGCCCAAAAAGAGATAAAAAAAATTCCCTTAACAAAATTTTACGGCCATAATTTAGATGATTTTCACTTGCTAATTCCTAAGCTTGAGGTTAAGGTTGGTGATTATGTTAAGAGAGGACAACCATTATTTTATTCAAAATTAAACGATACAATAAAATTTGTTTCAAATGTATCTGGATATGTGAAAGATATAGTGAGGGGAGAGAGAAGAAAAATCTTAAATATTATTATTGAGCGCGATAAAAAAGATTCGGTACAAAAAAATACTATTCTTCCACTGCCCAAGCTGGATTCAGCGATTATTATAAAATCCTTGTTAAGTTCTGGATGTTGGCCATTTATAAAGCAAAGACCTTTTGATATAATTGCTGACCCAGCAAGAATTCCCAAATCAATTTTTATCTCATGTTTTGACTCGGCTCCTTTATCTGTTGACTATAGTTTTATTTTAAATGATCGTTTAGACCATTTCAAATATGGACTTTCAATTTTAAAAAAGTTAGTTTCAGGAAATTTATTTGCAGGTCTAAATAGTTCACAGAAACTTTTAGCGTCAGAACTTGAAGATTTTAATGTCAATTTTTTTAATGGTCCACACCCAAGCGGAAATGTTGGCGTTCAAATTCATCATATAGATCCGATAAATTCAGGGGATATTGTATGGGTGCTTAATCCCGAGGATGTTGCTATAATAGGTGAATTTTTTAAAACTGGTGAATTTAACCCAACAAGGACTCTTGCTGTATCAGGTCCACCTGTTAAAAGTCCAAAATATTTCAGGCTGACTATTGGTGCACAACTGGATTCAGTGTTATCAAATGTTGAGCTAGTTGAAGATACAGAATTAAGATATATCAACGGTAATGTTTTAACTGGAAAAACTGTTAGTCCCAATGGATTTTTAGGTTTTTACAACAATAACTTATCCGTTTTAAAAGAGGGTAATAACTACAAACTTTTTGGTTGGATACCATTTATAAATAACAAGGTTCCAAGTATATATAAAACCTCTTTTTCTTGGCTTAGTAATGGAAGACCAAAAGATTATGATACAAACTTGAACGGTGAAGAGAGAGCTTTTGTGGCAACTGGAGAAATGGAAAATGTTTTTCCTATGGACATCTATCCCATGCAACTAATTAAGGAATGTTTAATTGGTGATATTGAAAAAATGGAAAAACTTGGTATTTATGAAGTCTCACCTGAAGATTTTGGATTAATAGATTATTCATCCTCTTCAAAAATTGAAGCCCAAACAATAATAAGGGAGGGTTTGGATTATTTATATAAAGAAACACAATAATATGAATATTAGAAATATAGTTGATAATTTAAAAAAACCTTTTGAAAAAGGTAAAAAATTAGAAAAATTTTACCCCGCCTTTGATGCTTTTGAAACATTTTTGTTTGTACCAAATCATACTGCTAAAAAAGGAGCCCATATTAGAGATGCTATTGATTTAAAAAGAGTTATGATAACAGTAATAATAGCATTGTTACCAGCTTTATTTTATGGAATTTACAATACAGGATACCAGTATCTTGTTCAAACAAATGATTCTTTTACAACATTAGATGCTATTCTTCACGGGTCTTATAAAATAGTACCTATGATAGCAGTTTCATATATTGTAGGTTTATCGATTGAGTTTTTATTTGCAATCTTGAGAGGGCATCAAGTAAATGAGGGCTACTTAGTTACAGGACTATTAATTCCGATGATTATGCCAGTTGATATTCCACTCTGGATGGTTGGTGTTTCTGTTGCATTTGCTGTGGTTATTGGAAAAGAAGCATTTGGAGGAACAGGTATGAATATTTTAAACCCAGCATTAACGGCAAGAGCCTTTGCCTTTTTTGCATATCCAACTTACATGTCAGGTAATCAGGTTTGGGTATCAGAAGCCTCAAATGTTGATGGTGTTTCAGGTGAAACAATTCTTGGAATGTTGGCTGCAGGTAACTCACCTGAACAGTTTGGTGTCCTCGAAATGTTTGTTGGGTCAATACCAGGGTCCATTGCTGAAACATCTACATTGATGGTATTGATTGGTGCATTTATTCTGATATATACTGGAGTTGGTAGCTGGAGGATTATGTTAGGCGGTGTTATCGGTGCTGCTATTACTGGTTTGCTTTTTAACTTTTGGGGAGCGAATGCATTAATGAGTTTTGATTGGCAAAATCACTTAATTGTTGGTGGCTTTGCTTTTGGTATTGTCTTTATGGCAACTGATCCAGTATCAGCTGCACAAACCATTAAGGGCAAATGGATTTATGGAATATTGGTAGGTATTTTATGTATTCTCATAAGAGTTTTCAACCCAGCATATCCTGAAGGTGTTATGCTGGCAATACTACTGATGAATGTTTTTGCCCCTACTATTGATCATTATGTCATTGAAGCTAATGTCAAAAGAAGAGAAAATAGATTAAAAACACAATTGAAAACAGCGTGATGAATAGAGATTCAAATTTTTATACCTTTTTATTTGTTGGTATCATGATAGTTGGAATTGCTTCTATCTTAGCATTTACTTCTCAGACATTAAAACCAATGCAGGATGAAAATGTAAAAAATGAAAAAATGCAAAATATTCTTTCTACAGTTGGTATTAACGTTTCTAGAGATGAAGCAGAGGAATCATATAAGAGATTCATAACTCAAGAACTTGCATTAAAGATGGATGGATCAATTAACGAAAATATTAATCCTTTTTCCGATTTAAATTTAGCCAAGGAATTGAAAAAAGACTACAAAGATCAACACTTTCCTCTGTATGTTGCGGAAATAAATTCTGAGAAATACTATATAATTGAATTACGCGGAACTGGACTTTGGGATGCAATTTGGGGTTATATCTCATTAAAGTCTGATTTCAATACTGTAAACGGTGTGTCTTTTGATCATAAGGGCGAGACTGCAGGGTTGGGTGCAGAGATAACAAAAGAATGGTTCAAAGAAAGCTTTAAGGACGAAAAGATATTCGATAACGAAGGTAAGTTAGTTGGTATTACTGTTTTGAAAGGGAATAATGACCCGAATAATAGCGATAAAGATGATCATGAGGTTGATGCCATTTCTGGCTCAACGATAACCGGAGATGGAGTGACAGAAATGATATATGAAAGGATTAATAATTATTTACCCTATTTAACCATAATTAATGAAAAAGTTTCAATGAGATGAACAAAAAAAATAATAAAAAACCGTCTTTTTTGTTTATCGGTAGAAATTCTGCAGAGGGGATTTTTTCAAAAAAAAATAAGAAATTATTATCAGATCCGTTAGATGACAATAATCCAATAACTGTTCAGGTCTTAGGAATATGTTCTGCTCTGGCAATTACTGTCCAATTAAAGCCTGCCGTTGTGATGACTGCGTCTGTTATTTTCGTGATGGCTTGCAGCAATGTTATTATCTCAATATTGCGAAATCTTATTCCTAATAGAATTCGAATAATTGTCTTTTTAGTTGTAATATCATCTCTAGTTGCACTGGTTGATCAGTTTTTAAAAGCATATGCTTATGATGTGAGTAAAGAACTTTCAATATTCATAGGGTTGATTGTAACAAATTGTATTGTTATGGGAAGATTAGAGGCATTTGCCTTGGGAAATAGTGTTTGGAAATCATTTTTAGACGGAATAGGAAATGCCATTGGTTATGGTGTGATACTTATTTTAGTTGCTTTTTTTAGAGAACTACTTGGTTCGGGAAACTTATGGGGAATGCAAGTTGTTCCAGACTTTTTATATGAATCATGGTATGTGAATAATGGATTAATGCTTTTATCTCCAATGGCCTTGATAACAGTAGGTATTATAATTTGGATTCAAAGATCATTTAACAAAAAACTAATAGAAAAAGGTTAAAAAAATTATGTGGGAAGATTACGCTAATTTATTTATCAAAAGTATTTTCATTGAAAATATGGTTTTTGCATATTTTCTAGGTATGTGTTCTTATCTAGCAATTTCTAAAACGCTTAAAAATGGAGTAGGAATGGGGCTTGCAGTCATTTTCGTACTAACCATAACAGTACCCCTAAATTATCTCATATATGAATATCTTTTAGTCGATGGTGCGCTTTCGTGGATTGGACCCGAGTATGCGGAGCTAGATTTAAGTTTTTTGAGTCTGATAATGTTCATAGCTGTCATCGCTTCAATGGTTCAGCTAGTAGAAATGATAGTTGAAAAATTTTCACCAGCTCTATATGGATCCTTGGGTATTTTTCTTCCTCTTATCGCAGTGAATTGTGCCATATTAGGTGGCTCTCTCTTCATGCAAATAAAAGATTTCTCTGGTATTTCAGAGGCTGCAGTTTATGGTTTTGGTTCTGGTGTAGGATGGTTTTTGGCTATAGTGGCAATTGCTGCAATCAGGGAAAAGATCGCATACTCAAATGTTCCTGCCCCACTTAAGGGTTTGGGTATTACTTTTATCATAACAGGTTTGATGGCGCTTGGTTTCATGAGTTTTATGGGGATTAAATTATAAAATGGATATTACAACATATATTTTATTTAGCACAATAATATTTATAGTCATTATATTTTTATTGGTATCAATGCTGCTGGGTGTTAAAGCAAAGCTGTTGCCCTCTGGTCCAGTTAAGATTTTGATAAATGACGAAAAAGAGATTGAGGTTAGCTCTGGTAGTACCTTATTGTCAACACTTGGTGACAACAAAGTTTTCCTTCCATCTGCATGTGGTGGTGGAGGTACTTGTGTTCAGTGCAAATGCATTGTAAACGAGGGGGGAGGTGAAATATTACCAACAGAAAAACCACATTTTTCAAGAAAAGAAATAAAAGATGGGTGGAGACTAGGTTGCCAGGTTAAGGTCAAGGAAAATATGAATATTCATGTTCCTGAAGAAGTTTTCGGAATAAAGAAGTTTGAGGCTAAAGTTGTTAGAAACTATAATGTTGCTTCGTTCATTAAAGAGTTTGTTGTTGAATTGCCTGAGGAAATGAATTATAAAGCCGGAGGTTATATTCAAATCGAAATACCAAAGTGTGAAGTGAATTATAGTGAGATTGATATAACATCACATCCAAAAGAACATCCTGATGATCCTGAAAAGTTTAAATTGGAATGGGATAATTTTGGATTGTGGGATCTTAAAATGAAAAATGATGATGATGTTGAAAGAGCATACTCAATGGCGTCGTACCCTGCAGAGGGAAAAGAAGTCATGCTTAATGTAAGAATTGCTACCCCACCATGGGACAGAAAAGTTAATAAATGGATGGATGTTAATCCTGGTGTAGCATCTTCTTATATTTTTTCAAAAAAGCCTGGTGATACAGTAACTATTTCTGGTCCCTACGGTGAATTTTTCATAAACGAATCTGAAGCTGAAATGTTATATGTTGGAGGTGGTGCTGGGATGGCACCAATGAGATCTCATTTGTATCAATTGTTTAGAACAATCAAAACTGGAAGAAAGGTAAACTTTTGGTATGGCGGAAGGTCAAAAAGAGAATTATTTTATGTCGATCATTTCAGAGCATTAGAAAAAGATTACCCAAATTTTAAGTTTTATATTGCTCTTTCTGAACCATTAGAGGAAGATAATTGGAAAGTAAAAGATAGTCTGGACGGTGAAGGTGATGGCTTCACCGGTTTTATACATCAAGCTGTTATTGATAATTACCTACAACATCATGATTCACCTGAGGATATAGAGGTGTATTATTGTGGACCACCATTAATGAACTTAGCTGTAGAGAAAATGGCACTTGATTTTGGAGTTCCCCAAGAAAATATAAGATTTGATGATTTTGGAGGTTAGTATTAAAAAACTTTTTTTATTTCTTATAATATTAAATTTTTCTTGTGAAACTGAACCTAATTATACAGTTTTAAAAGGTTCAACCTTTGGCACATATTATCAAATAAAATTTTTTGAGCATGATGAAAAAAATCCAATTATTGACAAAGAGATTGATTCCATCTTTGATCACTTTAACAGCTCATTATCAACATATATTTCATCTTCTATAATTTCTAAGGTAAACAAAAATGAGCAAGTTCTTTTAGATGATTTATTTATTGATGTTTTCAAAAAATCCAAGACAATACACGAAAAAACAAATGGTTATTTTGACCCATCGATTGGTTCGTTATTGGAATATGCTGGTTTTGGACCCAAAAAAACCGAAAATATAATTTCTCAAGATTCGTTGAACATAATTCTAAGTACAGTGGGTTTTGATAAGATTGATATTATAGACAGACAAGTTAAAAAACTAAATTATAAATCTAAGCTTGATTTTAATGCAATTGCAAAAGGCTATGCTGTTGATGTGATATCCGAATTTTTAAATTCCAAATCCATTGATGATTACATGGTTGACATTGGAGGCGAGATCAGATCATCTGGTAAAAATCATTTTAAGGATATGTTTTGGTCTATCGCAATAGATAACCCTCTTCCGGACAGAGTAGATGATAAGTTTTATACAAGAATAAGACTTAAGAATGCTGCTATTGCAACATCTGGAAATTATAGAAACTTCAGGATTGATAGTGTAACAGGAAAAAAATATGTTCATATAATTAATCCAATAAATGGACAATTTGAACAAACGAATATTTTTAGTGTTTCTGTATTATCACGATCTTGTTTTATTTCAGATGCTTATGCAACTGCCATGATGGCTGGAAGCCTAGATAATGCTCAAAAATTAACCCAAGAAAATGATGAAATTGAGAGTTTGATTATTTATTTGGACAATAATGATGAACTTAAAAGTTTTATCTCAGAGGGATTCAAGGAATTTATTTTTTAAACCTTTGTACAGTAAGGTATTATTTCGCCTTTTACAATACCGTATTTCCTAATCAGTGATTCATCCATCTTTTTTGTTTGATCAATTTTTTCGACTTTGAAACCTACTCGGATTAATTTTTCATAGTAGTCCAGTCCATAAACTCTCAAATGGTCATATTGACCAAAAAGTTTGTTTCTTACATTTACATCTACTGTATTCCTTCCATCAAGAGTTTTTTCTAATTTATTATTAATCGGAACTTGTAGTATTGCTTTTCCTTTAAATTTTAGAACCCTGAATATTTCTCTCATTGCTTTTGTATCGTCATAGACATGTTCCAAGACGTGATTACACAAAACGAAGTCAAATTCATTTTCTTTAAATGGAAGATCACAAACATCAGCCTTGATCTCTGCTAACGGAGAATTGAGATCACAAGTTATGTATGTAACAAAATTTTCTTTAAAATTCTTATAAAAACATTGTTCAGGAGCAATATGTAATATTTTATTGCCTTTATTAAAAAAATCAGTCTCATTTTTTAAAAAAACCCAAAGAAGTCTGTGTCTCTCTAAAGATAATGTTCCGGGTGATAAGGCATTATTTCTAAGTTTATTGTATCCATATGGGAAAAAATATGAGTAAGATTTGTTATTAATTGGATCATGAAATCTATTACCAGTCAAAATTAGTTCAAGAACAGGTTTTAATAATAGGCTAGTTTTTATGAGAAATTTTCTTGAAAAAAGATTTAAAATAATTTTAACTAATCTCTGCATTCCACTTAAACTTTTTTTCTTCGTCTGAATTAATTCCTAAGTTATCGTAAATAAAATCAAATGTTGATAATAATTTAGGTGCACCATTTATTAGAGCTATATTATGCTCATAATGAGCACTTGGCATACCATCTTTAGTCTCTACAGTCCATCCATCAGATGAGTGAACTACTTCGTCAGTGCCCATATTGATCATTGGCTCAATCGCGAGTACCATGCCATTTATAAATTTCTTTCCAGTCCCTCTTTTTCCAAAATTAGGAACTTCTGGCTTTTCGTGTAAACTTTTTCCCAAACCATGACCAACAAGTTCTTTGACAACACCATATCCTTTTGATTCGTTATGTTTTTGCACTGAGTAGCTAATGTCACCAACCCTATTTCCAGCTCTGAAATTATCTATTCCAATGTAGAGCGACTCTTTTGCAGTTTTTAGTAGTTTTTTAATATCATTACTTGCTTCACCAACCTCAAAAGTATATGCATGATCACCATAAAAATCGTTCATTAATACTCCACAATCAATTGAAACAATATCTCCTTCATTTAGGGGTTTATCGTTTGGTATGCCGTGAACAACTTCATGGTTTGTACTTACGCATAACGTATTGGGAAAACCGTACATGCCTAAAAACCCTGGAACACCATTATGGTCCCTTATGAATTCCTCAGCAATTTTATCTAGATATATGGTATCAACACCAGGTTTAATTTCTTTTGCAAGCATACCCAAAGTTTTTGATACTAGTTGAGCACTTTTTTGTAATAAAGCAATTTCTTCTAAACTTTTTAAAACAACCTTTTTAGAATCCATAGTAGGCATTTTCGTAACCAGATCCGTCCAAAATTTTTAAAATATCTTTTTCAAAAGATTCGAGTGTTATTTCAACAATTCTATTTATCTCAATATTTTCTTTATAAAAAATAAATGTTGGAACGTTGATTATTTCATAGGTTTTCTCGTCGCCATTTGGATTCTCTTTATTTAAATCTAATCCGATTATATCAATATTTCTTTTCTTGATATTTAAATAATCCATTAACTTAAAAAATGAGGGAACATTTTGACGGCTATCAGAGCACCATGTCCCCATAATAACTTTTATTTTAAGATCTCTGGTAATGTATTCCTTAATTTTATCTGCGCTTTCTTCATCAACGATGTAGCTTTCGTAATTTTTATCAAACCAGGAACTATATAAAATATGTGACAAATCTTTTCTTGAAAACTCACCAATTAAGTCAACATATTCTAACTCATTTGGATCAATCTCTGTCTGTTTATTTTTTTTCATGTTATCACATGAAAAAAAAATAATTGTAAAAACGATTATAAATTTCTTCATACTAATATTTTTCCGGTCATTCGTTTAGGTTGCTTAATATCCAACAGTTTTAGCACTGTTGGAGCAATATCTGCTAAAATTCCATCCTGAACTTTTTTTACTTGTTTGTCCATTACAATTATTGGAACGGGATTTGTCGTGTGAGCTGTATTTACAGACCCATCATTATTAATCATAATATCACTATTTCCGTGGTCTGCAATTATGATTATTGAGTAATTATTTTCAATGCATTTATCTACTACCATACCCATACAATCATCAACTACTTCACATGCTCTAACTGCTGCACTAAAATTACCTGTATGTCCAACCATATCTGGATTTGCAAAATTCAGACAAATGAACTCAGCTGACTTTGATTCAATCTCCGGGGTAATTTTAGTAACAATTTCATATGCGCTCATTTCAGGCCTTAGATCATATGTTGCAACCTTTGGTGAATTGCACATAATTCTTTTTTCATCTTTTAAAATTTTTTCATTTCCTCCATTAAAGAAAAATGTAACATGAGGATACTTCTCAGTTTCAGCAATTCTAATTTGTTTTTTATTATTCATCGAAATAATTTGACCAAGTGTATCTTCTAATATATCCTTCTGATATATACTATCCACTTTTACAAAATCATCATTATAAACAGTCATTGTAACCAAATCAATATCAATGTTTTCCATTCCATAATCTGGAATATTTTTTTGAGTTAAAGCCTCTGTCAATTGCCTTCCTCTATCAGTTCTAAAATTAAAAAAAACGACCAAATCTCCGCTCAAAACTTTTGTAATTGGTCTTCCATTTTTTTCTAAAACTATTGGAGGCATAAACTCATCAGTTATCCCTCTGTTATAAGACATCTTTACAGTGTTTAATACATCTTTAGTCAATTCTCCAACACCATTTACTAAAAGGTCATAAGCTTTTTTTATTCGCTCCCACCTTTGATCTCGGTCCATCGAGTAATACCTTCCACACAGAGATGCTAATTCAGCTGATTTGTTTTTTGTAAATTCAATTAACTCAGAAATAAAATTTAATCCTGATTTTGGATCGACATCTCTACCATCGGTGAATGCATGTATAAAAACATTTTTTGCATTCATTTGATCTGTCATATTGATAATATGTTTTAGATGATCAATGTGTGAATGAACTCCACCATTGGAAACCAAGCCAATAATGTGAATGCTCTTGTTATTTCGAATTGATTTATCTATTTTTTTTGACAAGACTTTATCTTTATCAAAGCAATTATTTTTAATATCAAAATTAATTCTTGCTAATTCTTGCATGACAACCCTTCCGCTTCCTATATTAATGTGACCAACCTCACTATTTCCCATTTGTCCTAAAGGTAAACCAACATGTTCTCCGTGAGTTAATAATTTGGCATTTGGAAACTTTTTTAAATAACTATCATAATTAGGTGTTTGTGCTTTTGAAATTGCAGATTTTTCAGGGTGATTGGCAATTCCCCAACCATCCAAAATCATGAGAAGTACTTTTTTATTAATTTTCAAGAATCTATTTTAAATTCAAATTTAGACATAAAAAAATCATTTTAAATGGGAACTTATGCCCATGATGTTTTCATCAATATATTTTTTGATAAATTCATCATTAATAAATTCTTTTCCCTCAACCTTAGTTTTTGAAATTATTGATTTTAAATTAAGCTTAAGAAATTCTCTTTGGTATAAATCGGAAATTGGTTTGTATGTGTAATGCCATGGTTCATATTCAAATCCTGGCCTGTTACTATCATCATCATAAACAATGTAAAAACCGAATCTTTTTGAATTTTTATCCATCCACTTTTTTAAAGAATTAAAGATTCCACCTTCTTCATATTTTTTTGAAATCAGTAAATCTTTCTCATTCTCAAAATTTTTATCTATGATATCAATTTCAGTTCCCCAATGGTGTCTCGAAGTTCCAGGAATTGTAGAAAATCTAATAATTTTTTTAATTGCCGTGGGACCATCTAATGAAAATTCATTTGT
>OZSS01001364.1_pt1 | contig 11343 bp, 10 predicted proteins | sample 1779911 | NCBI WGS metagenome assembly OZSS01 (sample SAMEA2603589, study PRJEB24840) | metagenome | biome: Water; feature: Photic zone; material: Seawater sample | place: Mediterranean Sea | collected 2013-11-12 | depth 10 m | reverse complement strand
ATCCATTTCTCCTTTCAATAATATGAAATTTAGCATGTCAATGAGAAAGGTATTGCAAATCGAATGGGTGAATTATTTAGTAACAAATATGATTCCTAGGTTACAAATAACCGCATTTGTCGGCTGGCTAAGTCAAATCCAGTCCCCCCTTTTGACAAAGGTGTTGATATTCATCTGGTCACGTTTTACTAATCTTGATTTCTCTGATTCGGAAAAACAAACTTTTAGTAGCTTGAGGGAGTGTTTTATTCGAAAACTAAAACCGGGTACACGAACCATCTCTCTCCGTCAAAGAGCAATATTGAGTCCTTGTGATGGAATTATAGGTGCTTTTGGTAGTGTTAACAACGGCAAAGCCCTCCAAATAAAGGGGTCAGCTTATTCAATAGAAGCTTTGTTTGATGACTCTGACATTGCAGAAAAATGTAGCAAATTCAAATATCTTACCCTTAGACTAACTTCCTCTATGTACCACCGTTTTCACAGTCCTTCAGACAGTACTATTGAATACGTAAAAGTTGTTCCAGGCGAGATTTTCAATGTTAATCCCATAACGTTAAAACGAAAGGATAACTTGTTTTGCAAAAACGAAAGGGTAGTCATTCAGTTGCGAACACACGATACGTCAGAAGAAATAATTTTGGTTGCTGTTGGCGCGATATTAGTAGGGAGCGTTAGATTGCACTGTATCGATAGAACGATCAAATCGACTAACCGCAAATGCTATCAATTCTGGCCAAATAAAAAAGTCTCAAGGGGAGAGGAATTAGGATGGTTCGAACACGGATCCACTATTCTTGTATTTTTGAACAACTCCTGCGAATTTGAAAGGACAATAACCTTAAATAAAATTCTACGAATGGGAAATGAATTAGCTAACTACTAATTCTTTCGTACCTCTGCTATGTATGAATATCCAAACGATAAATTCCGAATTTCAAACGGTATATGCTCTCTGGTGAGAAATAAGCTCAATTCTCTTTTTCTTGGCGAAACAGAAAAACGCTTCAGAAATTTCTTAAACAACTGTCCTACGATCAAAGGAAAACCCTCCAATTCTCCAAAATCTAAAATAAGTATTACTCCCCCGGGGTTTAAAAACTTAATTGCATTTCTTATTGCTCCTTCCTGGTCAGAAATCATGGAAAGTGAGTACGGGAACATAATTACATCGAAAGAAGTATGAAAGTGAAACACTTCAGCGAGACCATTACTGGTTGATACCAGACGCTCCAATTTATGCCTTTTGATTTTTCCTCTAGCTATTTCAAGCATTAAGTCTGATGCATCTATACCAAACAGTTGATTTGATGAGTTTAATTGAGCAAGTTTTATAAGGTTACGACCTGTTCCACACCCTATTTCACAAATTTTTTGTCCACTCTTACTGGCAACCTCAGAAATTAATGTATCCCTTCCAAAAAGAAAATATTTTCGTGAAATATCGTATACATGTCGCGTATATCGATAGACGTTATTCATCTCAGCACCATGTGTGATCTTGACTTTTTCACTCATTCGAAATTTTTTTCATTAGATGAAAGCCCCCATAGATTGCGGAGCGGTCTTTTTCGTAGAGACGCTGACTTTTTTCTTTACAGTACTTCCAGTTTGCGAGAACCCCAGGACTTATAGCAGTTTTCACTAGATTATCCTCAGCAGCAGTTCTAAATATAACTCTGGCTCCTAATTTAGATGTCCTATCTATTTCATACCAAAGCTCATTTAACTGGAAAGTGTCCATCCAATCTTGCGCATCAAGCAATACATAACCATCCAAAGATTTTTCAGACTTATTTTTTAGAAATTGAGTCATTGTTATTTGATGCATAGAAATTTTCTGAATCTGCTGTTTCAATAATTCAAAATATTCTTTTTTCAAATATCTTGGTATTGCAGCTTTATATTGTGTATCGTACTTTCTCCCAAATGCCTGCCATGCAAAATAATTTTCTTTAACGCTATAGTTACAAGCCAATCTTTCCAATCGATCACTAATCACCTCAAACATTTCTTTATCACCTCTAAGCTTTTGAAACTGTGATGCGGGAATACCTAGTCCAAATAATGCCAAAGGACTCTTGAAGAAAAATCTTATGAGAGGATGAAATAATATTGTCTTTAAATTTTTTTCATAAAATACTCTTTGCTCTCTAAGGTTAGATGACTTTAAAATTCCGGACGGATCTACACCAAACAATTTTGAAGTAAAATGTGCGAACCCAATAAAATTTCCAAGTGCGCCATAACGATAAAAGTTCCTTGAAAAAGCAGTGATCCTTTTTCGAAAAAAAACACGAGAGTCCCAGTACCTTTGGTCCCCTTTGGACAGGTAAGGTTTTAAATTCTCTTTGTAAAGGGCAAGGTTTCTTTCTGAGTCTGCCTTCCCAAAAAATTCAAAAAAATCCTCATAAAACTCCATCTGTGAAAATGCAGTCTGTTTTAATGAATTTAATGCTAGATGTGCCCTACACAAATCCACCCCAATAATAGAATTTGGATTTTCAGTCAGCATATTGAGTAAGTTGCAGCCTCCTGATGCAATAGCCACAATATCATCTGAACCTTGTATTTCTAAAGCCTCTAGATCGACTTCAGGATCTTCCCATATTTGTGGATAGATCATTACATTGTTGAACATATTGGAGAACAAATAGTCCCATAGTTTTCTGGACGACTTGGTTCCAATTTCTTCGTTGTAAACAGCATCCCGAGCAATTTTTTGATATTCCATATATACCTCGGTAAATTAACTTAGACTACAGTTGACTCAACTTGATTTTCAGCCTCAATCGCTACCGGTTTAATATCTGTCCAATATACGATTTCCAATTTTCCAGAATAGGTCTCTACCAACGCAGACATACTTTCCACCCAATCACCGTCATTACAGTACAAAAGGCCGTTGATATTTTTTATTACAGGTCTGTGTATATGACCACAAACAACCCCATCAAAACCCCTCTTTCCCGCCTCATTAACAAGTGTTTCTTCAAATGCTGTAATAAACTCTACCGCATTCTTAACTTTAAACTTAAGATACTGAGAAAGCGACCAATACGAAAAACCTAATTTTCTTCTTATTGCGTTGTAGTATTCATTTAGAGCAAGGGTAACGTTATAAAGACCGCTTCCAAACTTTGATAACCATTTCGCATATATAAATACACTGTCAAATAAGTCGCCGTGGACCACCCATAGTCTTTTTCCATTAATACAAGTATGGGTATCTTCATTCAAAATCTCTATGCTGCCAAAGGCCAAACCTAGAAATTGTCTAGCAGCTTCGTCATGATTGCCTGCGATATATTTTACTTTGGTACCTTTTCGAGCACGGCGCAGGATTTTCTGGATTACATCGTTGTGACTTTGTTTCCAATACCATTTTTTCTTTAATTCCCACCCATCAATAATATCCCCAACTAGGTAAAGATATTCAGATTCGTGGTTTTTCAAAAAATCCAATAGATAGGTAGCTTTGCAACCAGCTGTGCCCAAATGTACGTCAGATATCCAAATGGCCCGATATTTTTTTACATCCAACTGTGCTTCACTAAAAATGTCCTCATTGGTCTGTGCCATAAAATTTAAAGTAACAATAATACATTTCAAGTTTGTTACAAAAAAAAGAGAATTTCATATGCCCTCACCCATAATGCCGTGAAAATGGAGACCTAGATAAATTAGTCCTAAATCTTATTACTTGTCATTATTTACAATTCAAAAACTGTTAGACATTTAATAAAATATTAATAGATTAATGTTATGCTATCGCAGTTATTCAGTCCTAGAAAGATGTATTACCGAATGAAAAAAACTGTTGAGACTAAATCGCCGATCAGCTTCAATTTAAACAAACGGGATTTTTTAAAGACTAATCTGTATGTTGGCTTTGCGGCTTTTCTTGGAAGTACCGGCTTTTACCCAAAACGAACACTAGGTAGCTCAAACCCCTTAGAAAACTTTAGCTTTGTCCAATCAAATACACTCGATACGGTAACGGTGCCCAAAGAATATACATGGCAGGTGGTTTCTTTATGGGGACAGCCAATGTTTTCGAAAGCAAAAGAGTTTGATCACAAAACCACGGGAAATGCAGAAAACCAAAAGCTCTGTGTTGGGGATAATAATGATGGAATGGCTTTTTTTGAAAAAGAGAATAGAAAACTGTTAGTAATCAATAATGAATATTGTAACCTCTCGATCATGCATCACTATAGTGATGGGATATTAACCTCAGATGATATTGAAAAAAATATGTTTGCCCATGGAATTACAATCATCGAGGTTGAAGAAACTAATGGTAAATGGGTATTAAAAAAAGACTCACCATATAACAGACGAATAACGCCCGAAACTGAAATGGATATAAAGGGTCCAGCTGCAGGTCACGATTTACTAAAAACGAGCTATGACTCTACTGGTACAAAGGCTCTTGGAACCTGGAATAATTGTGGAAACGGTCAAACGCCATGGGGTAGTTATTTATCCTGCGAGGAAAATTTTAATAAATACTTTTCATGCTCTGACAAAGAACAAAAGCTTTCCGTGGAACAAAAAAGATATGGTATCAAAACAAAAGATGCTGGTTACCAATGGTCAAAAATTCATGATCGATTTGATATCTCAAAAGAACCAAATGAACCAAATAAGGTAGGCTATGTAGTTGAAATTGACCCATTTAATCCTCTTAGCACCCCAAAAAAAAGAACTGCTTTAGGACGTTTTAAACACGAAAATGCTGAGTTAGTTTTGGCCAACGATAACAGAATTGTCGTTTATATGGGTGATGATCAAAGAGGAGAATTTTTATACAAATTTATTTCAACAAATAGTTATGAGTCTGACAAAAACGCCGATGATTTGCTTGATAACGGATCGCTTTTTGTTGCAAAGTTCGAAAATGATGGGAGTGGATTTTGGGTAGAACTTAAGCCATCGAATACGGGTTTTAATACAAAAGAAGAAATCTGCATATTCACGAGGTTAGCAGCTTCAAACGTTGGAGCTACGCCGATGGATAGGCCAGAATGGGTTGCAACAAATCCGTTGAATACCGATGTTTATGTTGCGCTGACAAACAACAAGAATCGGGGCATAAAAAAAAATGCAGCTGGAGACCCTATGACAGTTGGAGGGCCAAACCCCAGGAAACAAAATATTTACGGTCAAATCATTAAAATACGACCCGATTTAGAAAATCACTCATCACAAACATTTCGTTGGGAAATATTTGCGATGGCCGGAAATCCAACCGTCAACCAGGGTAGTGCTAGAAGAGGATCTCCAAATATAAATGTTGAGAATGTTTTCAACTGTCCAGATGGACTAAAAGTATCTCATAATGGCTTCATATGGATACAAACAGACGGAAATTATAGTAATTCAGGTGACTTTAAGGGTATGGGGAACAATCAGATGCTGGTTGCTAACCCAGAAACTAAAGAAATTAGAAGGTTTTTAGTGGGTCCAAAAGAATGCGAAGTTACTGGATTTGCCTGGAGTAGCGATAAAAAAACTATGTTTGTCGGTATTCAACACCCTGGTGAAAGAGGGAATAGTAGTTTTCCAGAAGGTAAAAAAGACGCCCTTCCGAGGTCAGCGGTAATAGCAATCAAACACAAGGATAATTTAGAGATCGGTTGATGTTAGGAAAAAACCCACTGTATAAAGAAACTTTTTTTCTATGCAAAGACTGTTAACTATCTTTATTTTTCTTTTATACACTGGAAGTATTTCTGCTGAACAATCGGTTAGCACCACTTTTTTAATAAGTCTCGATGGTTTTAAGTTGGATTACTTAAGTAAAAGGAACACTCCAAACTTATTAAAAGTCGCAAAAAAAATAGATAATGTTATTCGGTTAAAACCTATTTTTCCAAGCGTAACGTTTCCAAATCATGTAAGTATGGTTACCGGGAGATATCCGACCGAACATGGAATCTTGTTCAACACCATGGTTGACCCAACAATTAAAGGAGAAGTTTTCACACTAACCAACAGAAATGCCTTAAATAATCCAGTTTGGTGGCAAAACACTGATCCTATTTGGGTTACATTATTTAAACAGGGAAAAACTTCGTTCACATTATTTTGGCCTGGTTCCGAAGTTTTAATTTCAGGAATAAGACCAAAAAAGTGGCTTCCGTATGATCACTCAATGAGCTCTATGGATAGAGTGAAAAAATTAATTTCGTGGATTGAAAATAATCAGGTTGGTAGACCGGACTTTGTAACCCTTTATCTTTCTGAAGTTGACTCAGCAGGTCACCGTTACGGTCCAGATAATAAAAAAATGTTTTCATCGATACAATCCGTTGACCACTCTATTGGTTTTTTAATAAGCGAACTTAAAAGAATAAAAATTTTCAACAGTAGTAACCTTGTTATCGTTTCCGACCATGGTATGGACACTTTAGATCCTCAAAAGATAGTCATCGCTGAGGATCTCCTTCCTGCAGCTTTTCACGTTGATTGGGTCTGGTATGGAGCTACATTTGGGTTTGATCTCAAATTAGATAATCAAATTCAAATCTTGAACTACCTAAAAGATAAAAGGGGATTTACATGCTGGCCTCGAAATAAATTACCAAATCATTTTCATTTTAAAAAGCATAGAAGGGCACCGGACATTATCTGCATGATGGAACGTGGCGGTTACCTAAAAAAAAAATATTCTTTGTTCGTTCCAAATGGAGTCCATGGGTATTCCCCAAATTTAAACTCAATGCATGGTATTCTGATTGCAAACGGCCCAGATATTGAATTAAAAAGAGAAAATCTATCTTCGGTGAGTATTATTGAGATATACCCACTACTTACCAAATTATTGAACATAACACCTCTAGAAAATAATTCGTTGGGAGTACTTTCCAATCTAGTAAAAAATAGATGAAAAAAGTAAATAAAAATTGGCTTTTTTTAATAAACATTTTTGTAAGTCAAACAATAGTGCAAGCCAGCGATGATATGAAACAATTCGAATCTTATGATCAGATAATTTCAAATCATTCATTTGTCAATGGGAAAGGGGTGTGTAGAGCGTTTGGTATAAAACTATATGAGGCTAAATTGTTATCCGAGTATCCAATTAACAAAAAGAATCCATTTGGTCAAAATCTTTTATTCGAATTGCAATATTTCAAAAGTTTTAAGGGACAACGTATAGCCAAAAGGAGTCTCAAAGAAATTAAGCAATTAGGTATAAGTAATCCTAATCAACATAAAATATGGTTGGATTGGATGCTTGCAAATTTTCCAGATGTAGAAAAGGGCGATCTTTTGTCAGGTCTATATTTACCAAATGAAGGAATAATTATGTTTGTAAATAAGGAGAAAATTGCTCTCAATACTGATGCTGCCTTTGCGAAATCTTTTTTTTCAATTTGGCTTGATCAACACACAACAGAGCCCGAACTTAGGAAAGATTTAATGGAAAATACCATTTGAATATTCTTCACTATTGATTTCGTAATAACTGCCCCGTAAATTATGCATGTCACAAATAACGTGGATGGGTTACAGATTGTTAATTACTGAGCAATGTTATAAAAGTTGGGGAGTGACCCTAATGAAAAAATTATGTAGGCAAAAATCTGTGCTCTTTAAAAGATTGGCTTAGTTAAGCCATAAAGCACTTGACACTGGCGGAGAGAGCGGGATTCGAACTAAGCACGTAACTCATTGATTTCGCTTAGGATTCTGAATCACTTTTTTAGCGTTACTCACACTTAAGCAGTGATGAACTCTTATCGGATTTATGGACACAAAAATGACGTTAGCGCATTTATTTGCTCACTTCTCATAAGACTCGGAGCATGACCAACACCTTCAAATTCAATCAATGCTGGCTTAGGTCCTCTGCCAGTCATATCCTGAGCCAATTCGTGATTTAAAATAGAACTTTTTTTACCCCTTAATAGCATCGTTCTCACTGAGATGGAGTCGTAATATTTCCATAAATTTAAGTCTGGTAGCAAACCAAGTCCATTATTACTAAACTCCTGAAGCAAATATGACACGTTAAAGGGATTTAAAATTCTGGGATCAAAATGAGGCACAAAGCAATGCTTTCTCTCATCGTAGCGAATATACGCTAGCGTTAAAAGTCTCCATTCACTGTCAGTATGAAACCCTAAAGAATTTTCAAACTCTTTTTTAATATAGAGTTGAGCTTCATCAAAATCATTGAAAGAACTCGGTAATTTATGAATCCCATGTTTTAACTTCGAGAGTTCTGAAAAATTTATTTTTGCTCCAACATCATTAAGAACTAATGACCCTATTTCAATTGGCCGCAAATTTTTTATTGTTTTCTTAATTTGGCCATCACAAAAGTGGGTAACTAGGTAGGCTCCTGGCAATATCTTTTAAATATTAGGGTTAATACTAATAAATACAGTTTTTCTGCTAATATTGTGCATCGCACAAATTATTAAGGGGAACGTAAATAGTGAATAGGTTCGAGGAAGATAGGAACTACAAGGTAAAAATATTTGTTGGTAGAGAGCCCTGTGAAATAAATGTATTAGAGTGGGGCGATACTACCAATGAAAATATTTTGCTATGTCTTCATGGGTTGACCAGGTCGGCCCGAGATTTTTCAGTACTTGCCTCTTTTTTTAAAAAAAAATATCGTGTTATTTGTCCTAACTTAGTTGGTAGAGGGGACTCATCATGGTTAAGAAATAAAGCGAATTATCACATTTCTTTTTATTTGCTAAACATATTAACTCTAATCAATGAACTAAAGCTTAAGAAGGCAGACATAGTAGGGACATCATTGGGTGGAGTTTTGGGAATGATTCTGAGTGCTACTCCTAAGAGTTTTTTGTTAGATTTTTTTACAAATGAGCAAATTAAAAACACAATAAAAAATTTGCGGCCAATTGAAATAGGGTCGTTAGTTCTTAATGATGTTGGAGCAAAAATAAATTTTTCAGAACTCTCAAAATTAAAACATGGAATTCATGCATTACCAAAATCTTTCGATAATTTTAATGAAGCTCAACTTTATATAAAAAAAGAATTTGAAAATTCTTTAGGGGTTCATACTGACAATGAATGGAAGCTTTTAACGCTAGCGTACATTCGCTATGATGAAAGAAAGCATTGTTATGTGTCTCATTTTGATCCTGGTATTTTAAATCCCTTTAACTTGCCACATTTGTTTCAAGAATTTAGCAACAATGGAATTGGTTTGCTGCCAGATTTAAATTTATGGAAATATTATGACTCCATAACAGCGAGAACGGTGCTATTAAGAGGTAAAAAAAGTTCTATTTTAAATTATGAATTGGCTCAAGATATGACTGACAGAGGACCTAAAGCAGCATTGATTGAATTTGAAGGTGTTGGTCATGCTCCTAGTCTTATGAGAAGTGAACAAATAAATGCGCTAACGTCATTTTTGTGTCCATAAATACAATAAGAGTTTCTCACTGCTTAAGTGTGAGTAACACTAAAAAAGTGATTCATAATCTTACCTAGAATCAATAAGTTAAGTGCTCAGTTTGAATCCCGCTCTCTACGCAAAGTCAAAAATTGTCAATTTTTCGACTTAAAATCGGCAGCTTAAGAATGCAGCAACTTTGTTTTCTACCATATCTTTGTACAAAAATATCCTAAAATTTAGCCCAACCTGCTGTTAGAACAAAAATACCTAAAGGGATTCAATTTTAAATCATAATTTTTGATAAAGTACTTTATAGAGATCATACGTTACATACCCGGCTGACAAATCTGCTATGATTCCTCTGCCGATGAGTTGTATGTAATTCATGTAATCATATTTTTGGCTAGATGTTCTTATTAGCGGGGCATTTATCCAATAATCAATACCGCTTTTAGGCTTCCATGGCTTGCTTTCATCCATAAGTTGCATGGCTTTATCATCCATGATCATTTTTCCGCCATAGAAAATATATAAATGTGAGCCATCATCCATAGTAAAAGTGCATCTTACATCGAGATCAAACCATAATTCTTTTTGAGCATTTCCAAAATCAGCACACGGAGCTGAAACTTTTCCAATATCACCGTTAGCGAGAGTCAAAGTCCCACTTCCGAGATTGGCAACAAAATTTCGTGAAAAATTCTTCACTTTACCGATGTCTCGATATGTTAACGAACCAAAGTATTCTAATTTAGGAGCATTATTATTTTTCGGGTCAGCGACAGAAATGTTACCCAAAGAGAAGATCACACAGCTTACAAAAACTGATGGTAACCTAATTCTGAATACGTTCATTTTTCCCTCCATCAATTTTTCTTAAAGTATAAGTCTGTAAAAGCAACAGTAACTCCAGAAAAATACCCCGCTCATCAAATAAATTTACCTATTTAAATTGCTCAGAACAATACGGTACGCTAACGACGATTATAATCAGTTCTAATACATAGATTATGATGAAGGATGAAATCCAGTTGCACAAACATAATTCCCCACTTTTTTGTAAAAAGATATTTTCTTAGATTCTTTCCCTGAAGGGACTGGCAACCCATTGGATGTGCTAACGATTCGACTTAAATTGTATGAAATTTTTGAGAATGTTTTTGTCTTAGCATTTTGTAGCATTATTTGAGCAACTTTCACTCCATCTGAGCTAACAAAATTACTCATATCCGTTCCTGCAAGTGTTGGATGCGCCACCATAATTCCTTTATTGTCAACACAAAATGGATATAAATCTTTGACGTGAAATCCTCCTTGACCCACGTTTATCATGGCAAAGGCAACTGTTGGATTGGATTCTACAATTCTTATCGCACGTTCTAACATTTGCTTAGCCTCTTTCTCACTACCAAAGGTGTTAGCTTTCTTGTTGGCAAATGAGCTAGAAAATGCAAGGCAAAAGAGAATTAAGACCATAGTACTTTTCTTTATTATTTTTCCCATTATTTGCTCCTAAAAAAGATTTACTTTTTGTAATATCCACTCATACAATAATATTTTCCGGCCCGAGTATATAAAGCGGTTTTTTTCATTGCACTGTCCAAATATTCCTCAGGTAATTTGCTATCTCCTGAGACATATCTACCAAAAGTGTAAGTAACCTCCGAAATTTCCCCTTCTCTTGCATTTGCCATAATTATTTTGGTGACGCTGTCACCGTTTATATCTTTCAGGTCTTTCATCGAAGCCCCAAGATTATATGGGTGTGAGACTATAGTTAATTTGTCATCAAAACAAAAAGGGTATAGATCTTTTACAATAAAGCCTCCAGTTTGTACGGTCATCATAGTTAGCCCGACAATTTCATCAACTTTAAGTAAATTAGTTGCTCTGATAAGTAATTCCTTAGCTTCTTCTTTTGTTCCATAAGTCTTTTTGCTATGGTCGTG
>OZSS01001361.1_pt1:0-5000 | contig 11359 bp, 9 predicted proteins | sample 1779911 | NCBI WGS metagenome assembly OZSS01 (sample SAMEA2603589, study PRJEB24840) | metagenome | biome: Water; feature: Photic zone; material: Seawater sample | place: Mediterranean Sea | collected 2013-11-12 | depth 10 m | reverse complement strand
TCCTCCTCTCTCTTCGCGCTATCGTCCGCTGAAGAGGAAGCAGGAGAAGAGGAAAGATCCATACGAGACGCAACGGTCGCCTCGCAGCTACCTTCGCTGACAACGTAAAACTTGCCCGCGAGGTCTATTTCCTCGCCGTCTTTGCACCTCACCGCTCTCATCGCCTCGGATAAGAATACAACATCCGCGGGGGAGAGCGCCGGGTGTAGGCCTTGCAAGCGGCGGCGAAGCAAGGAGCGAGGGCGACGTGACAACCGCTCGTGCCCATGCTCCCCGTCTTCTCCTTCTCCTTCTCCTTCTCCTTCTCCTTCTCCTTCTCCTTCTCCTTCTCCTTCTCCTTCTCCGTGCTTACCCTCCTGCTCCCGCTTAATTTCCCCACCGTCTTTAACTTTTTCTCTCCCCGCCGCCAACAGCGCCTTCGCCAGCTGCCGCTGCTGCCGCCGCCGCTGGCGCAAAAAGTCCAGCCGAGACACCGAACGAAAGCGAAGCGTGCCAAGATCAGCCAAAAGGAGGAGCGGAGCCCGAGACAAGCGTTGTCGTTGTTGTTGTTGTTGCTGCTGCTGCTGCGGTGCTGTGGACCGTGCCAGAGACATAGCTGAGGAGAAGATAGATGCCTCTGCTCCCTTTCTCCCGCCTTCCACTCCCCCATCCCCATCCCCATCCCCATCCCCATCACCGCCGCCAGCACTGGAGTAAGCGGAAGAAAATATTTCAGGCGAAGTCCTTGCTCCACTGTTATCTCCACTCCTTACCGTTGACGACGTTGTAGGCACGCCTGCGTTTATATGGAGCTCGGGAAAGGGCGGGGCGGGAACTGGAGGCGCGAGGAACGTTCGCGGAAGGAGCAGCAAAGGCGCCGTTATCACAACATCCACGTCGGCGTCCATGCGATTGCGCCACGCGTGCGCCAGGCGAGACGCTGTTTGAGCTCTGAGACCGGCGATGCTCGAGTTGGCTTGCCGCCTGTTTGACGTTGATTTATTTATTGTTGTTGGCGATGGTTGGCATTAAAGGAATACATTAAATAAAGAGATAAAGATATATAAAGATAGACTATATATATATATACGGACCTCAGCTCTTTCCACGCAGTCACAGCAAAAGGCGCCGCTGCAAACGCTTGCAACCTCTCCGCCGCGAGCGACGAGGGGTTCACGACAACTTCGAGAGGTCGAAGGCGAAGCCAAACCTTTGTGCGTGGCGTGTGTTCTTCGATGCTATTGCCGCCGTTATTGCCGTTGTTGCTGGTGTTACCGTTGTTGCTGTTGATGCTCGTGTCTCCATTGTCATCATCGTCATCATCGTCATCATCATCATCATCATCGTCATCATCAACAACAATATCAACAACATCATCATCATCATCATCGTCGCCATCATCCACTCGCGCAACTGTCGCAGTTGACTCTTTTTGGCGGGAAAATATAAAGTGAAAGAGATATCCAGCCTCTTCCTCATCTTCCTCCTCTCTCTTGCCATCGCCAGAGGATGATGAAAAGGAAGAAGAAGAAGATGAAGAAGAAGATGAAGATGATGATGATGATGGTTTAGAGCTGCGAAGTCCGAGCGTCCTTAGCGTGGGTGACGACGATGGCGCCGCCGACAACACTCGTCGAAGTCCAGGGTAGAGGGCGTTATCCTCGCGGGCGCGGGAATACCTCTCCTACAAAGAAAAACGGGTCAGCTCTCATTATGCACAAAACAAACAAACAAACAAACAAACAAACAAAGGGATAGACAGAAAGATAGACAGAAAGAGAGAGAGAGAGAGAGAGAGAGAGAGAAAGGAAGAAAGAGAGAGAGAGAGAGAGAGATGAACTCACCCTCCACAGCAGTGCCCTGCGCCACGCCCTCCTCTCCCTGCACCCCCCGACAAACCCGAACTTCCTCGCTTCCTTCCACATCTCCCGCAACCTCGCGCCATAAGCCTCCCCTCCTCCCCTCTTCCTCCTCTCTCCTCCTCCTCCCCTCTTCCTCTCTCCTTCTCCTTCTCCTTCTCCTTTATCGTCATCATCGTCATCATCATCATCATCGTCATCATCATCATCGCCGCCGCTTCCCGTGGCCATGTCGTACACAGCTACGCCGCTGAGCCCAAGCTCGATCATGTCGCTCCCTGCGGCGCGAGTGCCGTGGAACACGAGGCCTGAAAACCGGGCGGAGAGAAAGGTTGAAGGCAGCGCTGAAGTAGAAGAAGAAGAAGAAGAAGAAGAAGAAGAGAAAGGATTGGGAGAAGGAGAGGAGGAGTAGAGGAGGCGAGAGGGAGACCGAGAAGGAGAGAAGGATGACTGCCGTTGTCCCATCGCAGTAGCAGTCGCATGGGCATGTGTATGTCCATGTGCGTGTGCGTGTGGAGCAGTGAGTGGAGGCATCGCCAAGCTCACTGCGCCACTGGCGATCTCAACGCAGGCTGAGAGGAAAACCTGTCGACGTTGTCAAATGTCAAAACGTTCATGTTGTTGTTGTTGTTGATGATGATGATGATGATGTTGTTGTTGTTGTTGTTGGTTAGATAGGGGCAGCGTAAGTTTCCAGCTCCGTCCACATCTATGTAAATCCAAGTCGTCTTCAGTGATCACTCACGTATTTCGCGGGCAGTTTGGCCGCCCCCATGCTTGCGCTTCCAGGGGTGAAGTCGACGAGGGAGATGAGCCTGGCACGCTCTGCAGCAGTCATCGCATCTTCTTTTCCTCCTCCTCCTCGTGTTGTTGCTCTTGCTGTTGCTGTTGCTGCTGCTGCTGCTGCTGTTGTTGACGATGAAGAAGAAGAAGAAGAAGAAGAAGAAGAGGAGAAGCCGCCAAGTGCCCAGCTGATCCATCCTTGCTCTTCCCCTCCCCCAGAGGATGATGAAGAGGAGGAGGAGGAGGACGATGACGATGAGAAAGATGAAGATGAAGATGTCACCCCAGAGATACGGTTGGACAGTTCCACCAACTCCTTCTCGCCAATCAGATTGCCCTCGACCTTCTCGGAGCTGCGATGGAATGGAATGGAAGGAGGGATGAGGGTGCGCAAAGCAATATATAATATATATACATGTATGCCAGAGAGAGAGGGAGAGAGAGAGAGAGAGAGAGAGAGAGAGAGAGAGAGAGAGAGAGAGCGAGAGAGAGAGAGAGAGAGAGAGAGAGAGAGAGAGAGAGAGAGAGAGAGAGAGAGAGAGAAGAGAAATCGAGCGAAGAGAATAGAGAGAGAGGAGAGAGCGAGCGAGAGATCGTGTTCGCGATGCGCGCCGTGGCCGTTCTTGATAGTCAGTCAGTGCAGGCAGGGTATTCACATCGTGGTAGATGCCATCTTCTCGCAGCCGGTTCCGGTCGCCGCTAGTTCCGCTGCTGAGGTTCTCCGACTGCACAGGTCCTCGACGCGTCGACAGGAGACGTACCCGCAGCCCGTGGCTCCGGAGGCAGAGAGGGCGAGAGGGGAGGAAGGGAGGGAGGGCAGGCAAGAATTTGCCGGACGTCTCGTCGCTCCGCGGCGGACGTGTCTGAGGTCCCCGAACTGCACCACGGCCTCGCCGCGGCTCCCTCATCATCGCCGCGGACTTACCTGCGACCCCTCCCGGCCCGAGGCTCCGTCATCGCCTTGACGCCGCTCCGTGGGCCGACCATGTAGCGACGACAGTTGGCTTTTTCCCCGACGAAGACCTTGTCCGTGAAATTTTAGCTGCATATAGCATGCAGCGGCCACAGGGGAGAGTCGAACTCCCCTTGGTCCCACGTCGCCCCGCGACGCCAGGCGAACCGTGCGCCGCAGCGCAAAGCGGAACCAAAAATGACCGTTGCAGGCCCATGACGAGCACCTGGGAGCCCTTTGATTCATTGACTTGCACTGGCTCTGGGAGACTGGCTTGAGCTTGTTGGCCTCAAAAGATGGGGATCTCTCGTCCACCTCTGTAGAATTCTTACCTGCGCTCTGTCACCACTAAAAAGCAATTCTCGAGATGTTCCAACCGCTACAGGTATTAATGGTCCCCCGGGCTGGCTTCCGGATCCACCGCGTAAAACTTTTGTGGGCACACCTTTTTTTTTTTGTAAACCTCAGCTTCCGAGAGTGGACGAGGGATGAAGAAGCTGGGGCTGAGCGCGTGGCTGTTCGTATGGCTGTGCGCATCTTCCCGGTGGGGAACCCCCCCCCCCCCCCCCGGTGTCTTCTGAGGGTTTGTGTGGCGTTTTCAGCGGAAGCGCGGTAAATGGAGATGTTCTGGAGCAGCGCGCGAAGGACATTCTTACCAGGCTTGAGCCCGACGAGAACGAGATCGACATCCTGCGAGCCTGGTTTGTGAAGTGTGAAGCGGACGGGGTTACCTGCTTCGAGGTGCGTCTCACAACATACCGACCGAGCCTAGAGATTCCGCACACTCATTCATGCATGTCGCGTGATGTGTTTCCCACGCGATGCCATGCACAGGCTATACGCCCGGACGGAGCCCGAGCTTCAGCGCAGCACACAGACATACGCAACAACAACTCTGAGGTTACCGCACCTGCTGCAACGTCCCCGGGGGTGAAGCGGCACCTTCGACGTGTTCTCAGGCACGATGAGGGAGACGCCCCCCCCCGTGGTGCCAAGCACCGATCCCCCTGGAACAGGCCCTACAGCAGACCTCACATTAGGAGCCGGCACCCTGGACGCCACCACGGATGCGGACAGTTCCAAGCTCGCGGACCGTGGAAGCGGCATGCATGAGGCTCAAGGTCGTGAAGGTCGTCAGCTGAGCACAGTCTCCGGTGGAGAGTACACTGGTCTGTCGGCTCTTTACCAATCTATGTGGCTCGAATACAGATATGGTTACTACACTGATAATTGGATGAGCGGCGATCCCTGTACGTCTTCCCCTGTGCCACACAGTGCCCTTTGTTCTGCGCCGCATGTGCATTAATTAGCGGTCGCTCTGGAACCACGTGTGTAACTCTGAGTCACGCCTGTTCATTTCCATGTCTTGCCCTAGGCACAAACTCCTGGTACGGAATCACCTGCTCTTCGTTTGGGAACTCCGTGGT